>Ga0316208_1001201_pt1 | contig 25453 bp, 22 predicted proteins | sample 3monopyrite_MG_FD_204944 | JGI IMG/M metagenome (GOLD analysis project Ga0316208, IMG submission 204944) | Microbial mat bacterial communities from mineral coupon in-situ incubated in ocean water Damariscotta River, Maine, United States -... | ecosystem: Environmental > Aquatic > Marine >... | reverse complement strand
CGACGAAGATCGCTCGGGCGGCTGGCAGAAAGCCGCTGCCTCGGTGCAGTCGTTGTTGTTCTGCCGGATCTTTCACAACGATTCGACGCCTCCGCTTTGGATCTGTTGCGGCGTCAGCACAATGACTTCACCCAGGTCGTCGGGGAGCAGCTTCGAAACAGCGCCATCGCGAACGATGATCAGCTTCAACTGACATCCGGCCTCGATGATTGTCCGAGCGAGCTCTTCGCGCGAGTCGTCCCAATCGAGAAACACGCAGATGGCCGTGGTGATTGAGGTCAGTTCGTCCGCCACTGCGGGAGTGACCTTTCCGAACGGATCATTTTCGCACGGCGCCACTGAGGCCAGAATCTCAAGGACGTTGTCAAAGTGTGCCAGTTGTCGGCCCGCGCGGAAAACGTAGAGCTCTGGTCCCGCGGCAAAAATGTCGATCAGGTGTTCGGTCGCGGAAAGTGAATCGGCAATTGATGCCGAAAGGCTGATGGCGGATTCGAGTTCGGGAAATCCGTCTCGGGGCATGCGGCGTTTCGGGATCCACGTATCCAGAATCAGAGCGATGCGGCAGTAGTACTCTTCCTGAAATTCGCGAACCACCGGTCGAGCGAGTCTCGCCCAGCTGCGGAAATCGAGATGTCGAACGGGTTCACCGGGCACGTAGTCGCGGTTGCCGATATATTCGGGAGACTCGCCAACGTTCGAGCTGAGTGCGACTCCGCCCGGCTGATAACGCAGTCCGACCGGCACATCGATCGACTGCAGCACGTGGAACTGCGGCATCACGATCAACGGTTTCAACGGGAACTGAGTTGACCCGCTTCGCATCAAGTTGAAGGGGAACGTGCTGTGAGGTCTCAGGTACGGCAGCTTGTAAACGCCGCGTCGCATTGGTCGAAGTTCGAGAGGCAATGTTCCCGATTGACCAGGAGCCAGCCGAGGGATCGCAGAAAACGCTGACTCAAACTGAATCGATTTCTGCAGACCAATGAACCAGAGCATCAAGTCGTAGGCGGGCCGCCATGACTCGTTGGTCACTTCGATTTCGACGGTGATCAACTCTCCAGCCGTCACTCGACCCGGTATGTCCCCTTTGACTTTCAACTTTGGTCGGTAGAGCAGGTTCGTCAACCAGACGACCAGATACGCGGAAAACAGCGTGCAGAAAAGCTGGTAGACCGGGATGGCGACAGTGGCCAGGCCGGCCGACGTAAACAACACGCTCCAGAACAGGAACCTGCCGGCGGGAGTCAGCTTGTATCGCCAAAGGTACCGCGTGTACCGCACGGTAAACGGCACATACTTTGGTCGCACGACTTTTCGGTGCCGGCGCCGTTGCCGTTTGGTTTTTCCAGAGGGCTGCGGGTTGTCCACCATCGCGTTGCTCGATCGCTATTATTAGATCGTTCGCTTTTTGCCGAGTGGCGCTGCTGACTTCCTCAGTAGCACCAGAAGTTGTGCAGGCAGGGTCGTGCCCCAACGTTGTCCGGCACAAATCATGCTCCTGCGAAGCGGGGGCATGAACGTCCCCTCTCCCCCGCTAAACATTCCTCTATCTTCAATTCAAATTGACCAGCGGGGGAGAGGGCCAGGGTGAGGGGGACCACAAATCGTTTCTGACTTTGCGCCCCCTCACCCTAACCCTCTCCCCCAATTGCCGAGTTCTTTTCAGATTTCCGCATCGATTTTGGGGGAGAGGGGACTTGTCATCGTGACACAATTTCAATCCCAAACAACATTGGGGCAAACTCCAGCCGACTTCGATGAAAGACTACACAGGGACCCGCACCGACTTGAGGAGGTCTTCAATAATGTCGGCGCGGCTGACGCTGCTGTATCGACTCTTGGATGTCAACACGACTCGATGCGGCAGTACATAGCGGCACATTTTTTGAACGTCGTCCGGTGTCGCATGATTTCGTCCGGCCAGAAACGCTGCTGCCTGAGCCGCTCGAAACAGCATCAGCGATCCTCGTGGGCTAACTCCGAGTTTCAGTCGCTCGTCCGCGCGTGACTGCGTGACCAGTTCGACGATGTACTGCCCGACACTTCGGTCGACGTGAATCTGTCGCACGGCCGTCTGCATGGTCACAACCTGTTCGCGAGTCAGCACCGGCTTCACAGAATCAATCGGGTGTGCAATCGCCTGATCGAAAAGAATGTCGAGTTCTGTTTCGGAGTCTGGATATCCAAGATTCATGTAGACCAGAAAGCGGTCGAGCTGGGCTTCGGGCAGAGGGTATGTACCGTGAAAATCGACCGGATTCTGAGTCGCGACGACAACAAACGGGTTCGGCAGCTGGTGGCAGACGCCTTCGATGGTCGCCTGTGATTCGCTCATCGCTTCCAGCAGTGCTGACTGAGTCCGTGGTGAAGCTCGGTTAATTTCATCGGCCAGCAACACGTTGCAGAAGATTGGGCCTTCTCGAAACGTGAAAGTCCCGTCAACCGGGTTGTAGATCGACGCTCCCAGAATGTCCGACGGCAAAAGGTCGGGTGTAAACTGAACTCGATTAAACGCCACGTCCAGCGACCTGGCCAGCGCTTTCGCAAGCGTCGTCTTGCCCACGCCAGGCACGTCGTCCATCAGAACCGAACCGCCAGCGAGAATCGCCGTGATCAGAACTTCGACAGCCTCCTGTTTGCCGCGAATGACTGCGGACAGGCACGCCGCCAGATCCTGCAGTTTCTGCTGGCTCGCCTGTGCTTCGGTTGACGACGGACCGGACGGTGGCTGGCTGACGGTTTCGCCGTTCAAGATTGGCTCCGACTTTGCTGTGCTCAATCTGGCCGTTGGCCGACCAGCGGGACGATCAAATTCGCGATTGACGACAGAGCGGAATGTAGTCGCTTAAATCAGAGCTGACCATACGGGCAGATTTCGGTCACTGAGAAAACGACCATTCGACGGATCATCAGCGAGCTTCAATACTGTCGAAAGTAGCGTCGTGGATCTTTGGTCGGCGGCCGAACATTCCAGTACGTCTTCGCGTCGCGGTCGAAGCCAAGTTGCAGCGGGTTGCGTCCGGTGAGTTTCGTCAGAATGCCGATCGGCCAAACGACTCCGTAGAAAACGACAGCCAGGACGACGTTTGAAACCACAAAGCCAATCGGAAAGACGGCGGTCATCCAGACGACGTAAACGATTCGGATGAAGGCTGGCGAGAAAACTCCGGCGATCCCGACAACGGCCCCGCCTCCGGAAATCAGACAGGCCGTCTCGACTGACGCACCTTTTCGATAGGCAAGTCCCGCGACGATTGCAAAGAACACAATCAGCAGCAGCGAGAAGACCTTCAGCTCTTTGCGGGAAGGAGTCCAGTTGATATCAACGATGGCCATCGAGCAGGCTTCCAAGCTACATTTAAGAGTCGTGAAGTCAGCCGGTCTGGATTCAGCACCGGCTACGAGCCCGCAAAACACCTCATGCACAAAGACGGTGTACCAGATTGTCGGCACGCAATGAAACACGATTGTCGTTTTCCGCTCTGCCTGCCCTGCGATTGACATCGACTTTTCAACTTCGGCAACATCGCCGCGGATACTCCTTCCTTCGACTACTGCTTCGACTACCGAAAGGTCAACTCCCCTGGTTAGCCCGCAACTTTTCATCGGAGGAGCGGTCGCGTTCCTCTGTGCCGCCGCCCTTCGTTACGACCATTGGTTTGTCCACCGAACCGTCAAAGGACGGAGGCTGACGGAGAAATTTGGCGAACGAAATGCCATCTGGATCTGGCGAGCGGTCCTCGCAACGGGGATCGTTTTCGGGCTCTGCCTCGCGACCGGGTACGTCAGGCCGATGACCTGGGGCGAGTAGTTTCTGTGCATCCGACACTGATAATCCATCGCCAGATTTGAGCGATTGACTGCTGAAATCGTGCAGTTCCGGGCCGCTCAGGCGCACGTTGACACACTTCGGCATCCACCTATAATCCCTCGGCTGCCCTGTATTTAGAGCAAATTCACCGTGACTCTAAGCGAACCTGAGCAGTTGCATCGGGTTCTGTTTGGAGCGTCGACGACGGCACCACGCCAGCGACTGACGCGGTCACGTTTACCGTTCAAGAACTGAGGAGTGACACGATGGCACTGGAATTCAAAGACGCTTCATTCGACGAGGACGTACTGAAGAGCGAAACCCCCGTACTGGTCGATTTCTGGGCTCCGTGGTGCGGCCCGTGCCGAATGCTGGCTCCAACTGTTGACGCAATCTCCGAAGAGTACGACGGCAGAGTGAAGGTCGGAAAAGTCAACACCGACGAGAATCCGCAGATCGCCACTCAACATCAAATCAACTCAATTCCGACTTTGATGATTTTCAAAGGCGGTGAAGTTGTTGAGCGACTCGTTGGTGCATTGCCGAAAGAAAAGATTACCGAAAAGCTTGACGCTCACCTCTAAAAATAAAACACGACGACTTACGAAGAAGCGACGACTTCAACGACCGCCCTCGGCCTCACATTGGCCTGTGGCGAGTCTTCCAGAAATCAAACTCGCCACAGGGAAAGGATTCCCGGAATGAGCGAGGAATTCCGCACAACTCCTCAACCTCCAGACCAACGTCAGGTCGCCGCGACCAGAAACGATGGTTTGCAGACACGGAGCGGCAGCTCCGAGAGAACCGCCAGTCCGGCTGATGCTTGGCCATCCGCGCCGTTACCGACACCTTCGCCGGGCGGCAGCGGCGCCAGCGGCGCCGAAATGGACGATCTCGAAGAGGATCTGCTGTTACAAACCGCAGAACTCGTCGAGCAGGTCCAGAAGCAATTGGCCGATCTCAACCGACGCGAGCAGGCACTGAATGCTCAGACCGGGCAACTCGAACAGGACCGCCGCGCGTTCAGACTCGAAAAACAGGACCACGAGCAGCAGGTTCTCACGGAAGAGGAGCGGCTCCTGCAGGCCCGCCAGGAACTCGAAGCGCGACGGACTGAGTTTGACGACGAAAAATCGGCCGTGATTCGCGAGCAAACCGCTATGGCCGAGCAGGCGTCTGCTGTCGATCGTGAACGAGCCGAGCTGAACGAACAACGCGAACGTCTCCGCCAGGAAATTGCGGCGGAACTCAATCACCAACGTGCGGAGTTGCAGGAATCGCTCGCGAAGTCAGAAGCCGAACGACAGGAGTTTGCACAGACTCAACAACGGCTCGTCGGGCAGGAAACCGAGCTGCGTGAGACGCTCGAACGGAACCGGAGCCAACTTGCGGAACAGCAGGCCCGACTGATCGAACAGCTCGAGTCCGAACGGCAGTCGATGGCCGAACAACTCGAAACTGAGCGACAGAGACTGTCAGAGCAGATCACGACGGAAGCTCTGACTGACGAGATCGTCACCGAACGCACACTTCTCGCCCGCGAGCGAGAGACTTTGCAGGAGTCGATCGAAGAATGGCAGCAACAGAAACGTGATTCTGAAGCCGAACTGAAACGACGTCAGGACCGACTCGACCAGGAACACCTACGGTTTCAGCAGGAGATCGACGACCTGCGTCGCCGCACGTGGGAAGAAATCGAGCAGGAACAAACCGAACAACAGCGTCGAGCGCAAAGCGAGCTTGAAAAGCTCGAAGAACAGCGACACTCCACAGAAGCCGAGTTACGGAAGCAGCGGGCTTTGCTCGAAAGCCGCATCCGATTCCAGCAGGATCACCTGGAACGATCTCGTGACGAACTGGAACAGGCCCGGGACGAATTCCGCAGCGAATACCAGCGAGCAAGGCAGCGTCTCGAAGACCGTGTTCAACTACAGCGGCAGCGAGACAAACAGATTTCCCGGCGACGTCAGATCCTCGAAGAACTGGAACACTCGCTCGAACGCCAGCAGTCCACACTCAGCAAAATGCAGAAATCGGTCGACGAACACGCCAACCGTGAACGCGAACGACTGGCCGCAGAACGACAATCCTGGGAGCTGAAAGTTCAAACACAGACGGCCGAAAATCGCCGCCAGGCCGACATGATGTCGCTGCATGCTGAGAATCTTGAGAAACGCCGCGATCGACTCGACCAGCTTCGTGAGGATCTGGAGACGCGACATCAGAACCTGCTGCAAACGCAGATTGCCGTCGACGAAGCATGGGCTCAGATGTCTCAGGTGACTGGCGACGAGGGAGCCAAACAGCGAGTCGAACAGTCTCGCGAACAACTTGCCGAGTACATCCGGAATCTGCGAGAAGGAATCAATCAACAACGACGAGAGCTTGACGAAGCGCGGTCGCAGTTCGAATCTCAAAAGGAATCTTTCCGCAGCGAGAAGCAACAACTGACCGATTGGGTGGCCGAACGAGAGTCTCAGCTGCGACGTCGGGAAGAACAATTGCAGACACAATTCACGCAGATCGAGGCTCAGGAAACGGCTTGGCAGAAGTCACGAGACAACTGGCAAAGAGAACGTCTTGAAGCCGAGCGAATCATTCGCGATCTGCTTGCCCAATTGTCGCAATCCAATGATTCGGACGTAGAAAAACACGATTTCAGCGGACTTCCCGATGCTCCCGGCTTGCTCGCGCTATCACGTTTCCTTGAAAATAACGCGGCGTAGTTCACACCCCAGAGAACGGACGGGCGTGACATTGCCATAGAGTGTCTCTTGACCCACCATCGGGCGCTGCAGGCGGTCAAGACCTGCCCGACAAACCTTCGGAGTTCGCTCACCGACTTTTCAACACGGAGTCGCGTCATGCTCAAGCAATCAGCCATCCAGCGAAACGGTTTCACGCGACCGACAGTGCTACTCCTTTCGGTTTTTGCCCTGGCGACTGCGGGACACGATTTGATCGGCGCGGACGATAAGTACCGTGAAGCCCGCGCAAAAATGGTTGCTAAGGACGTTGCCGGAGAAGGTATCTCTAACCGGCTCGTCCTCCACGCTCTCAACACGGTCAAGCGACACGAGTTCGTTCCTTCGAAGCTCTTCCGCGAAGCGTACATCGATAAGGCATTGCCAATCGGCTACCAGCAGACAATCTCACCGCCCTTCGTCGTTGCCTACATGACCCAGGCACTTGACCCTAAACCCACTGACAAGGTCCTGGAGATTGGGACCGGCAGCGGTTATCAGGCGGCTGTGCTGGCGGAAATCGTGAAGGAAGTTTACTCGATCGAGATCGTGCCTCAGCTCAGTCGTGAAGCCACTCGTCGACTGAGCAAGCTCGGCTATGACAATGTGCACACGCTCGCGGGAGACGGCTACAAAGGCTGGCCGGAACATGCTCCGTTCGACCGAATCATTGTGACGTGCTCACCCGAACGCGTGCCTCAACCGTTGATTGAGCAGCTTCGTGAAGGAGGGCGGATGATCGTGCCGCTCGGGCAACGTTACCAACAGGTCTTTTATCTGTTCGAAAAGAAGGACGGAAAGCTCGTTCCGGAGAAGCTGATCCCGACCCTCTTTGTCCCAATGACCGGCCTGTCTGAAGACGGTCGCCGAGTTCAGCCTGACCCAGCCAATCCAAAAATCGTCAACGGCGGGCTGGAAGTTGACGACAATGATGACGGAAAAGTCGACAGCTGGTATTACCAGCGTCAGGTCGAACACGTCAATGGCAACGCTCCGGAAGGAGACTACTACGTCACCTTCAAAAACGACGAAGTCGGCCGCCCCGCAAGAATGCTGCAGGGTGTCGCCATGGACGGTCGCCAGGTCGCGTTTGTTAATCTTTCGCTCGATCTGAAACTCGACAACATCCGAGCAGGCAGCAAAGATTGGGAACAGCCCGCGTTCTACATCCATTTTTACGACAAGATTCGACGGTCACTCGGAGACTTCAAAGCTGGCCCGTGGTTGAGGTCTCAGGACTGGGAACGCACCGGCCGCCGCATTCCAGTGCCCGTCGGCACGCGTGAAGCCATTGTTCGCATCGGCCTCAACGGGGCCGCAGGAACGATGAGCGTCGACGACCTGCGACTTTCCTTCATCGCTCGCTAAGAACAGCAAACATCCCTCGCGATCACTCGCGTTTCAAAGCGCAATCTGATGGGAATGGCTAATGTCAATTTCGCTGACTTTCGATCAGGAACAGTCAAGTCGACTCGAAGAACGAGCACGCGAACTGGGCGTCGCGCCCCAGGATCTTGCCAAAGCCGCAGTCAATGACCTGCTCAACCGGTCGGGCGATGACTTTGATCGAGTTGCAAAGTTCATCCTCGAGAAAAACCACGAGCTTTATCGGCGACTCAGCTGATGCGATACCTCACGCTGACCGAAGCCCTCACACTACATGCCATGCTGCTTAAGCAAACTGGCGGTGGATGCGGCATTCGTGACTTAGGCGGGCTTGAGTCAGCCGTCGCTCAACCTCAGATGACTTTCGGCGAAAAAGAACTGTACCCAACGCTTGCAACCAAAGCCGCAGCACTCTGCTTCTCGCTTGTCATGAATCACCCATTCGTGGACGGCAACAAACGGATTGGGCATGCAGCGATGGAAACTTTTCTGGCACTCAATCAGTATGAACTTACCGCAGATGTTGACAGCTCCGAGTCAGCGATCCTCGAACTCGCAGCCGGAAACCTGACGCGAGAACAGCTCGTCGAATGGATCTCAGCGAACCTGAGTGACTTCAAGCGGTGATCGCCACGCCGGACAGTGCAAAGCAGCGCAACGAGCCGGCTCACCGAGTTACGTCACGTTGATCGGAGCGGTGTCGACCCGTGTCGGTGATCCAGAGGTTCCGTCGCCGAAGAGTTCGACTCGGTAGGCGCGGTTGCGGCCGGCGCGTTTCGCTCGGTAGAGGCATTGGTCGGCGGATTCCAGCAGGTCTTCAGCGTTCAGTTGGTCGAGGCCGGAACAGACCACCGACGCGCCGATCGATAATGATGTCGGGACGGACTCGCCGTTGAACTGCAAATCAAGCGAACGAATTGATTCCTGCAGGCGGCGGATCGGCAGATCAATGTCTTCGAGGCTGCAGCCGCAGGTAACCGCCACAAATTCGTCCCCCGCGAAACGGGCCACGAGGTCGTACGACCGAAGCTGCTTCTGGCAACACTGCGCGACTGCCGCCAGCACCATGTCGCCTCGAAGATGCCCGAAGGTATCGTTGACTTGTTTAAAATGGTCGACGTCGATAATCAGCAAGCCGAGTGTCAGTCCAAGTCGAGACGCTCGTTGCCACTCTTCCTGAAACCGTCGCTCGAAGTGGGCTCGATTCGGCAGACTGGTCAACGCGTCGGTGGCAGCTCGAGCCAGCGCCGGCTCAAGCCGATTCCAACTAAGCAGGACGTCCTCGTTCGTCATCAGTGCTAACAGATCGGCGCCGTCTCGAATCGAGACGCAATCCAATTCGGTCGTCGGCTTTCGATTGTCGGCCGGTCGCGGCTGAGGCGACGTTTCTTCAAGTTCGAGCGTTACAGAAATCAGCGACTCGACCGTACGATGATGCCATGCAGTCAGCTCGGTTTCCGACGCCGTCCTCATGGCGTTTTGAAGATCTTCTGCAGAAACGATACCGAGTAATCCGCCCGAAGATTCCTGAACAAGAACATGTTGCGTCTCGTGCCGCGCGAAGACCTGAGCCAGGTCAACCAGGACCGTCCCCATTGGAACAATCGGAACCTGCCCGAGTTCGGCTCCGGTGTCTCGAAGCTGACTGGCTGAGCCGCTGATCCTGCTGTCCATTGCTCCGCTCCCCCTGTGGATTCGCGCCCCTGTGGATTCGCTCGGCTTGCTCAATCGAGGCATCTGCTTCCCGTCACGGGTCAAGGCTCAGTGCACGCGCAAACCGATCCCCGTTCACGGAGAAAACCTACCCCTCAGAAGCGAGGGTAGAGCACAGCGAGCCTGATTCGGCAGTCAATTCGAACGTGCAGAAATTCACCCAGCCTGCACGACGTGACATCTCCTACCAGATCGGCAGACGCGTGACGGCAATGTTTCCGCCGAAACAGACATCGACATCGTCGCCCGTCTCGCGTGGCCGTTCCTGATAGACGCCGCGATAAGTCAGCGAGCCTTCGTTCCTGACGAATTCGACGGGAAGGTGTCCTCGACCGACGGAGCAATCGACCAGGTCGGGACACCGGCCGATCGAATCTTCCTTCAATTCAACATCACAGCCGGCCGCTTCCGTCGACAAGTCCGGCAGATTCACGTTCCAGAAGAATCCGGATTCTGTCGAGTCCGTAAGGATTCGCTGCATCGCACGTCCAGCAGTCTCGGCCGCGTAGTCCCAGTCGAACGTCCCGCCGGCAGCTCGATAATGCGAGAACGCGATCCCAGGACGCCCCAGCAAAGCCCCTTCCCGGACAGCCGCCACCGTACCCGACATGAAAATGTCGACGCCAAGATTGGCTCCCGCATTGATTCCGGCGAGAACCCAGTCGCAGTCGGCGGCAATCTCTCGCAGCCCGACCCGAGTGCAATCAGCCGGCGTTCCACCAATCGCCCACCAGCCAGCCTCGTATTCGCGAATCGAGATCGGTTCGTAAGTTGTGACGCGATGCCCGCAACCGGAGTGCGCTTCCTCGGGGCCGACCACAACAACATCGCCGAATTGGCTGGCAACATTAGCCAACGCCCGGATTCCCGGAGCATCGACTCCGTCGTCATTCGTGATCAGAAACTTCATGGGCATCTCGATCTTTGACAAAAGGCACGCAATACCGCGAACAGCCAGATGACTCCGCGATCCTGACTGCAATTCCTGACTAAAATCAACATTTTGATCCCAATCCGAATCAAAATCCCCGGTCGGGAAATCGCTCGAACGACAGTCACTGCCGAATGTTAGCAGGGGTGCGGCACGTGACGACTCATCTTGACGCTCATCCGCAATCACGCATAGCTTCCCGCACCTTCCTGTCCCCTTCCCGGCAGTTCTTGTCGAGACGTCACTCCCCTGCACCTCGTGCTGCCCCCAAGCGATGGAGCGTTCCACATGTGTGGTATCGTCGGTTACGTTGGATTTCGTTCGGCTCCGGAGTTTCTGCTTGAGGGTCTGCGACGTCTTGAATATCGCGGATACGACAGTGCAGGAATCGCCATCCAGAAAAACGGCGAGATCGGCATTCGCAAACGTAAGGGTAGCGTCGAAGAACTGAGTCGCCTTGTCACCGCCAACCCGATCGACGGTACGACCGGCATCGGGCACACGCGCTGGGCGACTCACGGCGAGACGACCGACCTGAATTCTCATCCGCATGTTGGCGGAAACGGCGAAGTCGTCATCGTTCACAACGGCGTCATCGAAAATTACGCCAACTTGAAAGAGCAGCTTCAGACGATCGGCTACGTTTTCAGAACGACGACCGACAGCGAAGTCATCGCCCACATGATCTGCCACAAATGGCTGGAGCAGATCAAACTCGGAGGCGATCCAGACTCGTCTGAAACATGCTTGAAAGCGATTGAAGCTTCACTCAACGAGTTCAAAGGGACATACGGAATCGGAGTTCTCTTCCGCGAGTTCCCCAATCTTCTGATCGCCGCTCGCGTCGGCAGCCCGATGGTCATCGGCGTCGGCGAGGATGAATACTTCCTGGCCAGCGACGCCAGTCCGCTTGCCGGTTACACCGACGAAGTCGTTTACCTTTCCGACAATGAACTCGCCGTCATGTGTCCGGAGGGTCTTGAACTTCATCATCGCGACACCGGAAAACAACAGCCGTCGATACACGTTCTCGATCAGGTCGCCAACGATCTCGATCTTGGCCGCTACGATCATTACATGCTGAAGGAAATCTTCGAACAGCCGGAAGCCCTCGAAAACTGCCTGCGAGGCCGGATCGACGACGACGCGGCGACCGCCAAGTTCGGCGGAATGGACATCGACCCGCAGCAGTTGCGACAGGTCGACCGCATCGTGCTGACCGCGTGCGGAACAAGCTGGCACGCCGGACTGGTGGGCGAATACCTGCTGGAAGAGTTCGCTCGAATTCCCACCGAAGTTGAGTATGCCAGCGAGTTGCGATACCGCAATCCGCCGATGAGTCATGATACGATGGTGTTTGCGATCACCCAGAGCGGAGAAACAGCGGACACGCTCGCGGCATTGCGAGAGTGCAAGCGGAAAGGGCATCGCAGCCTGGCGATCTGCAACGTGGTTGGCTCCACGATCGCACGCGAATCAGACGGCGGCATCTTCCTGCACGCCGGTCCCGAAATCGGAGTCGCCTCGACCAAGGCATTTACGTCGCAGGTCACGGCTCTGAGTTTGCTCGCCATTTACTTCGGGCGAATGCGAGGCCTGTCGTACCCTGCCGGCAAAAGAATGCTCAACCAGTTGCGAGAGATGCCGGCCACGATGGAACAGACCCTGAAATGTCATGAGCAGGTTCAGGCAGTCGCCGAGAAATACTACGGCTTCGATAACTTCCTGTACCTCGGTCGGCTGTACAACTTCCCGGCCGCTTTGGAAGGTGCTCTGAAGCTGAAAGAAATCAGCTACATCCACGCCGAAGGCTACCCGGCCGCCGAAATGAAACACGGCCCGATCGCTCTGGTCGATGAGAAAACGCCCAGCGTGTTCGTGATTCCAAAGGGTGGCATCTATCCGAAAGTGATGAGCAACCTGGAAGAAGTTAAAGCCCGCAAAGGGCCGGTCATCGCGATCGCCTGCGAAGGCGACACTCGCGTCAAAGAAATGGCCGACGACGTCATCTACGTGCCGGAAGTCGACGACTTCCTCCAACCGATGGTCACCTCCGTCCCGCTGCAACTTCTGGCCTACCACATCGCCCTGCTCCGTGGCTGCAACGTTGACCGCCCACGAAATCTCGCAAAGAGCGTGACGGTCGAGTAAGCCCACCTTTGTCATAGAAGTGCTGACCTTTCAGGTCCGCATGACAGTAGGCTGGAACAAGCTCTGCGCAGTTCCGGCAATCCGAACGGTTGGCTGCTGTCTGCCGGAACTTCGCGGAGCTTGTTCCAGCCTACAAAAAAGCGGCCAGATCTCAGTGAGCTGGCCACTTTCTTGTTTGACGGTCGTCGAGACGATTTACGCTCGGGCTTCGATCACGGCGAGCGACTCTTCAGTGCCGACGCGGGCGTCGCGAGCTTTCTCGATGATCTGGCGGAAGACGTCAGCATCCTTTACGCCGTTGATCTTCATGATCAGATCGCCTTTGGCGTTTTTCAGAATCAGGTTGCCAGCGTGATAGTATTCCTGGCCGGGCTCCTGGACGTACTCGATCTCAACCACGTCGGTCAGAGTGACTGACTGATACTGCCGGAGTCCGATCACAGCCCATCGTTGAACCGAACGGTTAGTCAGCACGTAACGCTCACCGCCGAGTTTATTCGCAACGTAAAGCAGTACTCCGAGCGGAGCAGTCGGAAGCACAAACAGAAGATTCGACAGCTTGATGCCCCAGATTCGGACGGGGATTGACTCGTAAATACTACCCAGCAACCGTCCCACAGATGTGGACGCGATGGACGGGTACTTCGACCTGATTTCCGTTTCGCCGCTGGCCGAAACTCCAATGATCGCCGTAGACATGAATGCCGTTCCTGAGTTTTCCACTGTAAACCGTTGCCCGAAGACAGATGGCGCCGCGAAGACTAGCAAACGCCCCTCTACGAATCCAGCTTCCAGCGGAGACACGACTGCGGTCAGGAATTCACGTTCCCGGCGGCGAAAATGCTGCTGAACGAGTGGTGGTCAGACTTCTGTTCGTTGTTTACCCCAACTCGTAGAAGCGAACGGCGTTGTCGTGGAAGAGTTTGTGCTGGAAGCGTTTGGAACGGCCTTTAACAACCTCTTTCAACGCTCCCAGCCAGCCGCCAAACGGAGCGGTGAGAGTACAGACTGGCCAGTCTCCGGCAAACATGACTCGATCTTCGCCGAAGGTGTCCATGCAAAAGTTCATGTTCGGTGCGAGGTCGGCTGCCGTCCAGTTTTCTCGATCTGCCGTCACGATGATGCCCGAAATCTTGCACATGACATTCGGCAGGGCTGCCAACGCTTTAATCCCGTTTTCCCACTTCGCTCGCAGGTCGGCGTCGTCATTCTGAACGCTCAGGTTTCCGCAATGGTCGAGCACAAACTGCGTCTTCGGACACTGCTCGGCCAGCCTGGCACCGTCCGTCAAATCGTCCGGCCTCATGCACAGGTCGTATCTCAGTCCGTGCTCGCCGAGCAATTTCATATTCTCAACAAACTGAGGCTGCAGGCACATTCCCTTCGGCCGATCATCATCGTGCAGAACGGTGCGAACTCCTTTGAGATGTGGGTTGCCAGCAAGGTTCTCGATGTACGCTTTGAAATCGGCTGACTGCGGCGCGCCACCGACGACCGCTCCGACCATCGGGTTGTCGTCCCGTTCGCAAAGAGCGAGTACATACTGCGCCTCTTTCGTCTGCAGTTCCGGAGCGACGTTCACTTCCATGTAAACGGCTTTAGCGACGTTCTGCTTTGCCGTCGCCTTCCGATAGTCCTTCATCACAAAGCTGCGATTGATCGACTGCACGCCCTCGTTCGAAAGCCACGGCAACTGGAACTTTTCCAAATCCCAAAGATGCAGATGAGTGTCGCAAACTGGAATCGTGTTCTGATTCACTTTTCCTCCAGCGGCCAGAACTTCTGAAGCAGCTCCAGTCGTGGCCAGAGACGCTCCGGCTGCCGCAGATGCTTTCAGGAAATCGCGACGGTCAATTATGTCTGACATGGCTATTTTGACTCCGAATGACGAAGGATTCTTTCGATACTTTTTTCAGAACTCGGTTTTGCCCTGAGGCAGAATGCGGAATTCGCCCACCTGAAAAAATACGGACAGCTTTAGCAGACTATCCAGCAAATGTCGCAGGAACTGGTCGGGCACCTCGTACTCGTGCAGCACGATGTCGCCGGCAATGAACTCCAGGGCGTCCGAAAGGTTGATCGCGTCGTCGTGGTCGACGGAAAGCTCCATTTGACCGCGATAGCAAATCGCTTCGTGCTCCGGAGCCCAGCCGTTGTCCTCGGCCCAGTCCAGCACTTCGCTCCAGAAATCAACGGCGATGACGTACGAATCATCTTTGTTTGTTAAGCGTACGTTACTCACTGCCGTGCTCCCTCAACGACAAAACGACTGGTTCCACCAGCGTCCCCTGTCGAAATCAATCTGCTGCCACCGGAGCCGAAATAAGAAGATAAAGCGGAATCGCTCAGGCAGACATTGAATGAAATACTCTTATGAAATGATCAGCGACCGAACGGCCAAAACGAAGCCTGGACGAATTTCGCCGCCGCGCCAAGCAACGGGCTCGTCGCGGAAGGGCGTTGCTTTAATAGCCAACGCCGCGCGTCACCATCCGCACGAGAACGGAAGCCGTGGGACAACTGCACCGACGACTGCGCTGACAACTGCACCGACTACTGCGCTGACTACTGCACCGACTACTGCACGAGCGCATCCGAGCCGTTTCCATACGTCAGCTTGATGTCGGTGCCCGGCTCGATCGGCATCGTCGCGACACCGTGGCCGAGCGTCCGAATGAATGCCGCAACTCGGCGAGCGGCTTCGAAGCTGTCGGGAGTCACAAAAATTCGCGCGAACGCATTCGGCGGCGCCGCCAGCATCAATCGAGAAACGGCCCCATCGTCATCGATCGACTTCTTCCAATCTTCCGTGGCCGACAGCCTCGTCACTCGAAGCGTGCCTCGCATCAGCTTGCGAAGAGCGTACGTCGACGAGCCAGACGACATGGGCACCATCGTCGCAATCACTTGCGACTCGTAGTCCAAAGCGACGCCGCCAATCGGCCCGACTGATCCCGATTCGAGATCCGATGCAGAGGTCATCGGCGTCAATCGCCCGGATTGGAGTTCCGCCTTGCCGAACAACGCAGCCGCCGGCAAGTGAACCAGCCGACCATCCTCGATCCGAAACAGCAGTTCTTCGCCGCGGCTGCGTCGTCCAACGGGATTGATGCGCAATTCGAATTCTTCAACAGGACGTTCGGCCGTCTTCAGCTCTTCGAAAGTCTGGTTGACCTCAACAAGCTGTTTGCGCAACGCCTGATACTCGGCATCGAATTCCGTCGCTTCGACGAGAGATCGACGTCGAATTGCGTCTTCCTTTGCGAGTCGCCGCTGCAAACCGGGTAGCTGCCCCGCCACAGCCGCCAGCTCCGACTGAACGTCTTTCAAATCGGCGATTGCACTGTCGACAGGTAACGTGGCCAGCCTGGCTTCCAGCCCGTTGACGATGTCCAGCAATTCCTGACGATGCGATTCCGCAATCTGCAAAGGTATTGCGTCTTCACCCAGACTCGCTTCAGGGTGGGGCAAAATACGCGATTCGAATTTCTCATCAGGCGAGGTATCAACCGACGGCTGCTCCTGCTTTGGTAACCTGGTAATCGACTCTGACGCAGACAAGTCCTGATCAGGAACGCTTGACGATTCCGTCGAGACGGCAGCCACTTCGGACTCTTCAGGCTGGACGGAAACCTGAGCCGCGCGCAGGCCGGCAAGCACGATCAGAATCACAAGGATTCCGACCAGGTTTGCAATGATGTCCAGAAACGAGTCCGACCCGAAATCCGGATCGCCCCGACCAACTCGACCACGCAATTCTCCGCCCCTCCTTACTCGCCTGTTTCCAAAATGCTGACACGGTTTGTCGTTTGACCCGAAGCCGCAGGCGAAGGCGTTCCTGACGTTCAAAAACGCCTTCGCCTGCGGCTTCGGGTCAAACGATTCCTCAAAACACTTTCAGTTGCAGGGTGCGTCAAGCCCCCTTACGGAAAATCAATTCGGCTACTCCAATGCCGCTCCGGCATCTTCAATCGCTTCGTCCAGCATCTTTCCGAGCCGGGACTCTTCCGCATCAAACACCAATCGCACAGAAGGAACCCAATAGAACCGTGGCGGCGGCAATCCCCACTGATTCGCCAGATGTTCGATGGTCTGAATCGTCAGCTTTGCAACTTCCGCTTCTGAACGCTCCGACTTGCGAGTCACTTGAAACTTGTTGCCGACCACGATTCTGTTCGACTCAATTCGCACTTCGACAACTTTTTCCAATCCGAGCGAGGCACCGGGATGACTGCGCCCCCAACGCCGCTGCGTCTTCCGAGACGGAGTTCTGTTCGACCGAGGCCGAGTTGGAATTGCTGGACCATTCGCAGCAACTGACGAGCTATCACCGCCGGTCGACGATGTCGACGACGCGCTTTCTGATGCCGCGCCAGCCGGCTGGTTTAACAGCGAACTGATCTCCTGCCCGTTTGAGGTATTTCGTTTGCCGCCGGGTTGTCCTTGAGATGGCCGACCGTCAATCGAAACGCCCGACGGCCCAGACGCCACCGACGAACCAGACGCCACCGACGCACCAGACGGGTCCGGCGTTGGCTGCGGCGAGTCGCCTGCTCCCGGTCCGCGCCCCGATTCTCCGCCACCGCTTTGTCCGGAAGACGCGCTGCGGTCAGTTAATGGATCGCCGCGCTGTTCGCCGCCACCTTTTCCGGGTCCGCCACCTTTTCCGGGTCCGGTGCCTTTTCCAGGTCCAGCGCCGAATCCGATTCCCCCTTCACGCCCAACCTGCCCGACAGCTTGCCCCGTGCCAACCGCCGGCCGGTCACCGGAACTGCTGATCCATCGCGGAGGGTCACTCGCTACCTTCCGACTCGCCACCTTCCGACTCGGCGACGAACTACCCTGGCGAGCTTGACTGCCCTGCCCCACGCCACCGACGACGTTGGACGCGACATCGCCATCTGGTTTCGCTCCGACCGAATTGCCCGACAGTCTCGATGGCTCGTTCCCGGCCTGCCCCAAGAATGGTTTCTCGGATAAACCGGCGGCGGCGGTTCTGGCAGCGATCTCATTCTTGAACGCTTCCGACAATCCACTGACTCCGGCTGCTTCGCGGCTTTGTCGCAGTTCTGCTTCGACGCGTGCAGCCTCGGCGAGAATTGCAGCTCTTGCCTCGCCGAAGCGAGCGGGAGTTCCTTTGCTAAGCAGGTTAGCCGCTTCGGCACCTCGACCGCTTAAAAGCTGTCTCGCGCGTTCGGTCGCAGTCTTCGATTCCGCTTTGCGACGAGCAGCGGCGGCAGCAACGGACTCACCAACGTCCCGGTCAGCCTCCTCCGCAACCGAGCCTGCGCCCTCGGAACCTTCGCCGCTGCCCACTTCGCTGGTTGTTCCGACCGCTTTCCGATTCCGAAAATCTGAGCTGCTGAAGAACCCTCGCGACGCCGCCGGGCCGCGAGCGACTCGGGCGATATCAATCGGGCCTTGAGGGTTCAGCACGCGTCGTGAGCGAATCGGACCGCGACGGATCTCAGCCTCAACCGCCGCGCGACATTCTCGGACTGCGTCAGCCGTTGTTTCCGGTACTTCGTAAAGAAAGTCGGTCTCGACCAGCTCGTATCCGAAATCGCCAACCATCCGGTCCAGTGCGAAGACCGCCGTTGAAAATGCTTCGGCACCCGACGGGCGAACCAGAATCAGCGCGTACGGTTTCCGTGGCTGCCGTCGCGGATCCGCGACCTGCTCTTTGACCATCCAGTAACGAAATAGAGCTTCCACCCCCGAAGCCAGCGGGTTCTGTTCGTGACTGAATTTCTGCAGAACTTCGATTGGAATCTCAACCCGCTCCGCCTCGAACCGCACGACATCGCCCACACATTCAATGATGATTGGTCGACGCACCGTGCCCGTCTGCCCGTCGTACGGAACGATCGAATGAACCGGGCTTACGAGCTGATCTTTGTGTTCGTCGATCAACTTTCGCGACTCGTCCAGCCACTCGATGACCTGCTGATTCTCGACCCGCAGTTCACCGGCCGACTCATCCAGTTTCGCACGCTGATTCGCCGTTCGGATAATCGCGAGTTGCAGGTCGTCCTGCTGAGCTTTCACCGTTCGCAGCTGCTTCCTCAGAGCGTACGTCTTGACCTTCACACTTTGCACTCGCCTGGCACGAGCGGAGACTTCGGCCTCCAGCTTTCGTGCGGCTTTCTTCAGGCCGGCAATCGCCGCCAGCGTTTGCGGTGGTGTGACTTTGATCGGCGACGGTGGTGGCTCCTGGGCGAAGATTGGCTCGATCGGCTTCCGCTCTTGCCTGCCCACCTGATCCATCAACTCGACCGACGAGCCAACCGCGTCCTCGAGGGGAGACTCCGCGACTGCCTCGACAATCGACAGTGGCGGTTCACTCTGCTCGGGCAACTCGTCGACGGAAGACGCCGCTGACTTTTTCTTCGCGGTCGCGACGGCGTCTTTTCGAATTCCGGCGGAAACAACGACGAGCATCAGCACCAACGCCCCGATCGTGCAAAGCAGCACGGCCAGGAACGGGAACAGCGTGACAGGATTCGATGTCCGTTGTGAACGGGCCATCTCATGAGCTCTCAGGAGTTAGTGACAAGCGACTGGTGACGTCGAGCGTGGAATCAGGCGGCCTTTGACGAACTCACTCGCGAAGTCAGTAGATGCACGGCCGCACTCAACGTATGCAAAGTCTCGTCCAGCGAGGCTGTTGAGTCGTCGTTCTCAAGCCGGTCGATGATCGCGTGCTGAGTCTCGGTCAACTGCCGCTGACTGACTGACATTTGATCGAGTGATTCGGCCAGCAGTTTTTGAGCAGCCGTCTGATGCGAAAGCGAGTCTCGACACCCGGCCAGCGTCTGCGACACGGCCGTGCTGAGTGAGGATTCCAGCTCGTTCTGATGCCGCAGCAGAGTCTGGCCCCAACTGGTACGCAGCTCTCCGAGGTTCGATTCCCAAAGCGACACGTGCCTGGCCAGCAGAGCCTCTGTCTGCTCAAGCATCCGCCGCGCAGCAGCCGATTCGGCTTCCACCAGCGGACTCGCGACCACCTCTTCTTCCGGGAAGTAATTCGTGACGAGGTCCAGCGCGAGAATTTCAACATCGGCCAGCACGGACTTCTGAGTCTTCTCGACGAATGCCGACACGAAAACCAGAACCAGCGAGAGGCTCAGCGAAAGCGCCGTCGTTCCGAACGCCACTCCCAGCCCGGAGGCGACCATGCCGAACGATGATTCCAGCTTGGCCGGATCAAGATTCTCAATCGCGTGCGTGATCCCGATGACCGTTCCGAGAAAGCCGAGAATCGGCACCGCCCAGGTGATTGTTCGAACGAGCGAGTAGCTGCTGTAAAGTTGCTCGCCCGCGAACTCGGCGAGATATTCAAGATGAGCGTTCAGGCCCGCCGCCGTCCGTCGACCAAGAACGAACTTCGTGATCCCGTGAAACCGCTGGGCGAGCGATGTCTCTCGGGATTTGTTCGGCAATCGAGTGAACAATTTATTCAACTGAGCCGCGTTCGACACTGCCGACGCGGCGGACGATTTCAGCACCGGCTTCCATTTCAGGGCGTCGCGATCGGCTCCGACGGAGAGCCATTTGCCTCCGAGAGCCGCCATTCCCATCCAGAACAGAATGGTCGTTCCATAAGCCAGAGGATGGCCGCAGAACAGCGTCTCCAACGACACCTGATAACTCGGCACCAGCGGCAGCACGACCTTTATCAGTCCGAGATAAAAGACCCCGGCCGCGACCGCTCCCGTCAAAACGGGCGAACGAAACAATGTCTCGGCCATCGACGCTGCCGGTCGATCGTCCAGCGGATCCTCTTCCAGCTCCCAGCCGGCGTCGTCCACTTCCAGTATGGGGTCGTTCAGCTCCAACACGGCGTCGTCTTCGGGCTGGCCGCTCGAAGTGGCCCCCCGAATTCCGGAACGATCTGAACTCTGACGATTCTCCACCCGAAATCCCCCCAAACTGCGGATATCGTCGAAGAAAAACTGGAGACGCAATGTCCACCTTATCAGCGCGATTCGCGCAGCGTTCCCCCGACTGATTCATTCGTCAGAATCGGCAAACTCCAGCGGTCGCGTCCACAAATTCGCGATGAGAAAGCCCGGAAAGGGGCATTGCCGACTCAGTTGGTTGAGGCAGCACGGCTCTGTACCATGCCGCCGACGGGCGTCGGGCCTTCTTCACCCCCACACAATGTCTGAGCGGATCCACGATGGCAGAGCTCTTTCACGAATGCGGAGTCGCCGCGGTTTACTATCTTGGCGACGGCGAGCCGAGCCGTTTTTCGCCGGCTCAGGGAGCCGAACAGGCCTCTCGCCTGATCCCGCGAATTCTGCTCGACATTCAGAATCGCGGCCAGCTTTCCGCCGGGATGACGACGTTTTGCGCCAAACGGAAACAGTTGATCGATACTCACAAAGAGGTGGGATCGGTCAATGAAGTTTTCCACATGGCTCATCACGATGTTTACGACGAACTGATGTCCGAGTACGCCGGCCCGGCCGCGATCGGTCACGTTCGATACGCCACCTGCGGAAAAGACGACCGCAGCTACGCTCAGCCGTTCGAGCGGCATCACATCGAAAAAGCCAAATGGTTCAGCTTCGGCTTCAACGGCCAGCTGTCAAACTACCAGGAGCTGCGAGAAGAAATCCTCAGGGACGATTCATTCCATCTCGCCCGTGAGACCGACACTGAAATCCTGATGCATATCCTTTCACAGGAATTGCGACAGGAAATTGAAGCCGGCGGAACCACCAATCTGATCACCGTGCTGGAGCGTCTCGCTCAACGACTCGACGGTGCCTGGAACGTCGTCTTTCTGAACGCTCTCGGCGACATGTTCGTTGCCCGCGATCCGCTCGGCATCAAGCCGATGTGCTACGCCATCGAAGACAACATGTTCGCCGCCGCCAGCGAAAGCGTCGCGCTGTCCAACATGGGCTTCAGCGATGCCGCCATTCAGAGCCTCGAGCCCGGCCATGCGATCATCATCGAAAAGGGCGAGCTGCGCATCGAGAAGTTTGCCGAAAGCCCACGCAAAGCTCACTGCTTCTTCGAGTGGATTTACTTCGCCAATGTCGCCAGCACGCTCGACGAACGAGGCGTCTATCTCACGCGGAAGGCTCTCGGAGAAGAACTAGCTGCCCAGGAGAAAGCGACGGGAGTCGAAATCGACGAAGACACCGTCGTCGTGCCGGTTCCCGACACCGCCAAAGCCGCCGCCGACAGCATGGCCTACGCATTGGGAGTGCCGTCGCTCGAAGGTCTGATCCGCAACCGATACATCGGTCGAACATTTATCGAGGGACGTAACCGCGCCGAAAAAGTCCGCGCGAAGTACACGCCTCTTCGAGAAGTACTCGAGAACAAAAAAGTCATCCTGGTTGAAGACACGATCGTTCGGTCAACGACGATGAAGGCTCTCATTTCGCAACTTCGAGAGCGAGGCAAAGTCCGCGAACTCCACGTTCGAGTCGCCTGCCCGCCAATCGTCGCTCCGTGCTTTTACGGAATCGACATGTCGACGATCAACGAACTGTTCGCGCCGCAGTTCCTCAACGGCGGCGAGATGAGTCTCGAAGTCGAAGCCGCCATGGCTACCAAGCTCGGGGCCGACAGCCTTAAGTATCTGCCGATAGATGCCATCTCACGCTGCGTTGACCTACCCGGCTCAAGCCTCTGCCAGGCATGCGTCGACACCAAATACCCAACTCCCTGCGGCCAGAAGCTGTACCAACTAGCCTGGGACGCCAGCCTCAGCGGCGAAGACACCGGCGGTCGGACGTACGACACACCGCTGGTGACAACGCGAACGTAGCCTCTCATCCGGCACTTCGACTGGTACGTCACGAGGCGTAGGGTATGTCAAGCGCCGCGCAGGCGTACCGTCGTCAGAATAGTTCCAATGGTACGCCTGCGCTGCGCTTGACATACCCTACATCTCGTGCCTTACGACGTATTGCAATGCGGGAAAATTTCGACACGACTTCTAAAGTGATTACTGACTGTTAAATTCTCAACACCGTTTGCGGATAACCAGTAATTGATCCCACCCATGCAGGGAGCAAGATCGTGAGTGCGGCAACGTCACCAGAAACGGAGACACCTTCTTCAGGGCTCGGGGATCGAATCCGGCAGCTTCTGGAGCTGATCCGTTTCAGCCATACCGTCTTTGCTCTGCCATTCGCGCTACTGTCTGCGGCCATCGCCTGGTTCCAGCCGGACACCATCTTCAGGTGGCAGGATCTGGTCGGCATTCTGCTCTGCATGGTTTTCGCCAGGTCAGCCGCGATGGCCTTCAACCGGCTCGTCGACGCAAAGATCGATGCTGGAAACCCTCGCACAGCCGGACGACACATTCCCGCCGGCATCCTTTCCGCGAAACTGGTTACTGCGTTTACGGTTGTATGCTCGGCAGCGTTCATCAGCTCGACGCTGATCTTTCTGCCGAAGCAGCTACCGATCATTTTGTCCGTGCCCGTGCTGCTGTTTCTGTTGAGCTACTCGTACGCCAAACGTCTGACCGCGTGGTGCCACTATTGGCTGTCTTCCGCGTTGATGCTTTCTCCGATCGCCGCTTGGATTGCCGTTCGCGACGAGTTTGCAATCGTGCCCGCTCTACTGGGCCTGGTAATCTTCTTCTGGGTCGGCGGCTTCGACATTATTTACGCCTGCCAGGACGCCGACTTCGATCGAGACAGCCGCCTGTTCAGCGTGCCGTCTCGCTGGGGAATCCGCGGAGCGTTACGAATCGCTCTGATCAGTCACCTTCTGACAATCGCCGCGTTGTTTGGCCTGTGGCACTTCGCCGGCTTCGGAATGATATTTCTCGTCGGCGTGATCGCCGTTTCCGCTCTGCTGGTTTATGAGCACTCGCTGGTCAGCGCCGACAATCTGACTCGAGTGAACATCGCATTTTTCAACGTCAACACGGCGGTCAGTTTCGGACTACTCGCCTTTGGTCTGGCCGATCTCCTCATCACGACTTAGGAACGGCCTGTCAAAACGGTCGTAGCTACGCTCGCCAGAGCGTGGATCGATCCACCGTCTGGCGACGGTAGCTACAGAGAAACGCGACACTGAATTCGAGGCCGATCGTTAGCCACCAGCCACTCTTTTTCGAACGGAGTCGAAACATGCTTGATCCCCGAATCAAAAAACTCGCCGAACTGCTCATCGACCATAGCACTCAGCTTCAGCCCGGCGAGAAAGTGCTGATCGAAGCGTTTGACCTGCCCGATCCGTCACTGGTCTGCTGTCTGGTCGAGATGGCCCGCGCCCGAGGCGGTATTCCGGTCGTCAGTTGGAAAAGCAACGCCATCGCGCGAAGCCTGCTCCACCACGGAAACGACACGACGTTCGCCCTGCAGGGAAGCCTGGAAGCTCACACGATGGAGCAGATGGATGCTTACATCGGGATCCGCGGAGCCGCCAACAGCAACGAATTCTCAGACGTGCCTTCCGAGCAAATGCAGCTTTATCAGGAACATTGCTGGCACAAAGTTCATCATTCATTGCGAGTTCCAAAAACCAAATGGGTAGTGCTCAGATACCCGACAGCTTCGATGGCTCAATCAGCCGAGAAGAGCACGGAGCAGTTCGAAGACTTCTATTTCAATGTCTGCACGGCGGACTATCCGAAGCTCGCCGAAAACCAGCAGCCCCTGCAGAAACGGATGGAAGCCGCGAAACAGGTTCGCATCGTCGCTCCGGATACAGATCTGACATTCTCGATCGACGGCATTCCGGTCGTGCCGTCGCACGGTCGCCGCAATATCCCCGACGGAGAGATTTTCACCGCTCCGGTTCGAGACAGCGTCAACGGAGTCATCACCTACAACACAAAAACGCTTAACCAGGGCGTCGTTTTTGACAGGATTCGTTTTGAATTCAAAGACGGAAGAATCGTTAGCGCCGAATGTGCAAACGGTCAGACAAAACGACTGAACGAAATCCTCGACACCGACGAAGGCGCACGATACATCGGCGAATGGTCACTTGGCCTGAACAACGAAATCAACGCGCCAATGCTCGACACGTTGTTCGATGAGAAAATCGGGGGTTCGCTGCACCTGACGCCGGGAAACGCCTACGACAATGCCGACAACGGAAACCGCAGCAAAGTCCACTGGGACATCGTCCTGATTCAGACAAAAGCCTACGGTGGCGGAGAAGTCTGGTTCGACGACGAATTGATTCGCAAAGACGGCTTCTTTATTCCAGAAGATCTGCAACCGTTGAACGAAGGATTGGCGTGAAATCAGGAAACGTTGGCGTCTGAATTTGCCGGCAGAATGCAACAGTGATCGCTGATATTTTCTGAATTCCAAAAAAGCCACCGACGTCGCTTTTTCCGCCCCGTTCATTTTGTTCTAATCGAAGTCACACATCTTTAACGAAGCGACGATTGCCCGGCTCCGAGCAGAGTCCACAACTCACATCGCCATGCGGATCTGCTGACCAGAGAACCTGTCACGGCTTCATCACTAAGGGATTGAAATTAGATGCTGCATCACACCTGTGATCTGTGCGGGCAGAAAATTGAAGATAAGCGATTCGTCGCCCGGCTTGAGGTCTACCCGGCTTTCGACCCGGACGAAATCACGGAAGAAGACCTCGATCGCGACAACCTGTCGGAAATCTCAGAGATGCTGGCCGACATGGAGCTGACCGGGGAACTCAACCTCGACGGCGCCGAGCCCAGGTCGTTCCGCTTTGATCTGTGCCAGACATGCTGCCGCAGCT
>Ga0316208_1001200_pt1 | contig 25457 bp, 23 predicted proteins | sample 3monopyrite_MG_FD_204944 | JGI IMG/M metagenome (GOLD analysis project Ga0316208, IMG submission 204944) | Microbial mat bacterial communities from mineral coupon in-situ incubated in ocean water Damariscotta River, Maine, United States -... | ecosystem: Environmental > Aquatic > Marine >... | reverse complement strand
ATGTTACGTCCAGCTATTGCAGCGGGCATTGCGTTAGTTGTGCTACATGTTTTATCTGATTTTGGTGCGGTCAGTATGCTGCGGTATCAAACGTTTACACTCAGTATTTATTTACAAATGAGTAGTCGTTTTGATTTTCAGGCCGCTGCCGGTTTAAGTTTAGTACTGGTGACATTAAGTTTGACCTTTATGGTTTTGGAACGCTTCTTCCGCAACCGACAACGATATTATGGCAGTGGACAATCTAAAAAAATAACGGCACAAAAAGCCACTATTTTTGAAACCATCGCCATCTGGTTTTGGTTGGGTTTAATTGCAACCTTCGCCTTTATATTACCTATTGCGTGGATGTTGCGCTGGAGCTGGCAAGCCTGGCAGCAAGACTTAATCGATACAGAATTTTGGGGCTATGTCAGTAATTCATTAACCGTCAGTGCGATGGCGGCAACGCTCACCGTGATCGCAGCATTACCCGTTGCTTTGTACCATGCACGTGAGCGCAGCAAGATTAGTCAGGGTTTCCTCTATTTATCGAATGTGGGATTCGTTTTACCGGGGCCGGTTATTGCGCTGGGCATTTTGAGTTTTGTGATTGCGACGATGCCAGCTATTTATGGCGGTCTGGCGGTGCTGACGCTGGCGATGATGGTGCGTTTTTTACCGTTATCCATTCAGGCACAGGAGTCTGCAGTACAGCAATTAACACCATCCATTGAACAAGCGGCCCGCAGTCTGGGCGCAAACTGGTATGAAAACTTGCGCCGTGTCATTTTGCCCATTCTGAAAGGTGGCATGGCCACCGCATGGGTACTGGTCTTTATTGACACCCTCAAAGAACTACCGGCCACATTATTATTACGTCCTACCGGATTTGATACCCTTCCTGTACGCATCTGGATAGAGGCGAGTGAAGAAATGCTGGAATTAGCGGCGCCCTCGTCTTTAATGCTGGTTATTGGGACTCTGCCGGTATTGTGGTTCCTGATGCGTGAAAAGTCTGATAAATAGCTCTCAAGGTCAAGAGACTTCAACGCAAAGGACGCGGAGGCGCAGAGGTCGCAAAGAAAGAAAAAGAAATGTTTTTTGAGGGGGGGGGGTATTTTAGTTTATTTTTTGTTTGTAAGTTGGCACTCACTTTAAATAAACGGCAGTGTTTTCATTACTATAGCCACATGTAAGCGCTTAATTTACTCGTAACTTCCTGCCTACTTAACATTTAACAGTCTTTTAACTTTGCGCCCTCAGCGACTTCGCGTCCTTTGCGTTAAAATCTCTTCATCTTAATACTGGTTTTGTAGAGGTCTACCGCGTAAAATACCGTTCTCGATTCAAACCCCAGTGGGAGACATTCTCAGCTTTTAAAGTATGAGAAGGCCGAAGGCGCAACCCGTCCGGAAACGCTCAGGCAAAAGGACTACTGGAATGGAATTAAATTCCGAATCGACTCTGGAGAGAAATACAGGGTTTTTAATTAAATTTTAAGTATTCGCCGAAGGGGCTCAAGCTCTCAGGTTAAAGGACAGAGGGGCGACACGATATTTAATAGTTTGATTGCGGTGTATAGATCGCGGTTTATTATAAATATGGCGTCGCCCTTTTTTTATTTAACGAACCGGTAACAGAGCAGATATGATGAGTAAAGAGCCTTCAGCCAAAATTAGAGTGGCCCCCGTTTTTGATCACTCCGCTGAGCCCAATGCCAGCCGCATGCCGATGTGGATCCGTCAGCCGTTAGGGTCAAATAAATTCTCAGAAACCGCAAAAGCAATCCATTCAAATAGTTTAAACACCGTTTGCGAACAGGCATCATGCCCCAACCGCGGCGAGTGCTGGTCTCATGGCACGGCCACTTTTATGTTACTCGGTGATACCTGTACACGTGCCTGCGCCTTTTGTAACGTGATGACCGGAAAACCCACCTGGTTTGATGATGACGAACCTGTTCGTATTGCAAACGCAGTAAAAGAAATGGGACTGGATTATATTGTCCTCACTTCAGTCAATCGTGACGACATGCCTGACGGCGGCGCAAAAATTTATGCCGATACAATAACCGCATTACGAAAAAACAAATCAGATATTGGTATCGAATTATTAACGCCCGACTTTAATCGCTGTCAGGAAGAAGCAATTGAAATCATTATGAATCAATTGAATGAAGTTAAAGATGAAAATGCCGAAACGCAGATGGTCTGGGGACATAACGTTGAAACTATCCCTGACTTTTATAAAACTGTGCGTAAAGGTTCCAGTTACGAGCGTTCATTAAAAATGCTAGAACTTGCAGTGCAACAAGAAGGTATTGAAGCCAAGTCCGCCATTATGATGGGCATGGGTGAAACAGAAGCGCAAGTCACTGAAGTATTAAAAAATTTACGCAGTATTGGTGTGCAACGTATCGCAATGGGGCAGTACTTACGTCCAACACGTTACCACTTACCGGTTAAAGAATATGTTTCCCTTGAACAGTTTGAAGAGTACGAGAAAATAGCAAAGAGCTTAGGTTTTACATGGGCGAAATCAGGACCAATGGTGAGGTCTTCGTACCATGCAGAAGAAATCCAGAAATAACTATACGAATGCTACGAAGCCAGATAACAGCGTTGAAAACCGCCTCAAAATGCTCACTTACTTATTGTAAGCTCCGCTTTTTCGTTGGCTTTCGCCTTGTTCTCTGACTTCTCGCTATCCGTATAAGAGTTACTTAAATTTAAAAAAGTGAATGAAAATATGAAAAACACGCCACTACATGATTTACACGTTTCATTAAATGCTCGCATGGTTGATTTTGGTGGCTGGGATATGCCAATTAACTATGGTTCACAAATTGATGAGCATCACTTTATTCGTCAGGATGCGGGTATGTTCGATGTTTCGCACATGACCATCGTTGATATGAAAGGCGATAAGGTTAAAGCTTTTTTACAAAAGTTGTTAGCAAATGATGTTGCCAAATTAAAGGATGCGGGCAAAGCGCTTTATTCTTGCATGTTAAATGAAGAAGGTGGCGTGATTGATGATCTCATTACTTATTATATTAATGACACGTTTTATCGCACGGTGGTTAACGCATCAACCCGTGAAAAAGATTTAGCCTGGATTAACAAGCAAGCTGAGGCTTTTGGCGTTGAAGTAACCGAGCGTGATGACTATGCAATGATTGCAGTACAAGGCCCGAATGCACGCGCTAAAGCGCATAAAGCATTAGGTGATGATGCCGAAGCAAAGTTAGATGATATGAAACCGTTCTTTATTCGTGACTACAATGATTTATCTGTAGCGCGCACAGGTTATACCGGCGAAGACGGTTATGAGATTATGGTACCGGAAAAAGATGCCTCTGCATTATGGTCACGTTTATTAGAAAATGAGGTTAAGCCGTGTGGCCTGGGTGCGCGTGATACTTTACGTCTGGAAGCGGGTATGAATTTATACGGTAGTGATATGGATGAAACGATTTCACCATTAGAAGCGGGTTTAAACTGGACAGTGGCATGGGAACCTGCAGAGCGTGACTTTACTGGTCGTACAGCAATCACTAATCAGAAAGAAGCGGGCGTTAAAAACAAACTTGTAGGTTTAGTGTTAGAAGGAAAAGGCGTTATCCGAAATCATCAAAAAGTAGTTGTTGATGGTATTGGTGAAGGTGAAGTAACCAGTGGTAGTTTTTCTCCAACCTTAAATCAGGCAATTGCATTTGCACGCGTACCAACTGAGACAGGCGATAAATGCAAAATAGAAATGCGCGGCAAACAATTAGATGCGCGAGTGGTAAAGCCGCCTTTTGTTCGCAACGGCAAATCATGTCTTTGAGAGCATGCACAAATAGCGAGAAGCCAGATAACGGCGTTAAAACCTCTTCAAAATGCTCATGTACTTAATGTACATTCCGCTTTTTCATCGGTTTTGCCTTGTTCTCCGGCTTCTCGCTATCCGTGCAAGCTCTCAACTATAAATAGAATTTAATATTAATTTTTTAAAAGCTTTAAAGAGGATAAAAAAATGAGCAACATTCCTAATGAGTTACGTTACACAAAATCTCACGAGTGGGTTAAACGTGAAGAAGACGGTACATTAACGATTGGTATCACAGATCATGCGCAAGGTTTATTAGGTGATTTGGTTTTTGTTGAAACACCAGAAGCAGAAGACACATTTTCTGCGGGCGATGATTGTGCAGTAATCGAATCAGTAAAAGCAGCGTCTGATGTTTATTGTCCAATTGATGGCGAAGTTATCGTTGGTAACGAAGTATTAGGTGATGCACCTGAAACAATTAATAACGATGCGTATGGTGACGGCTGGATTTTCAAAATTAAACCAGAAGATGAAGGTGCGTTTGATGAGTTGCTAACCTCAGATGAGTATGCAGAAATAGTCGCTGAAGACACTCATTAATCCGTTGAAGTCGTTCTGGCGGCGTTAGCTGATTTATTTAAAATGCTCATTGGCCTGATGCCAACTCCGCTTTTAAATAAATCATCTGCCTTGCCAGAACGACTTGAACGAATTAATTGTTATTAATCCACTTAAGTCGCGCTGAGCTGCGTTAAATACTTTATTTAAAAATGCTCACTTACTGATGTAAGCTCCGCTTTTTAAAAAAGTATTTGCCTTGTCAGCACAGCTTAATTGAATTAATTGTTATATGTTGCACTGCAACATATATGTAGGTCGGTCTTCAGGCCGACAGCAGGGCGAATAGAATCCATCGTAGGCCTGAGTCATAGAGCCCCTCATACTGAATTTAGATAAGAGGGTATTATTCGGACAAACATGTCGGCCTGAAGACCGGCCTGCAAAAAGATAATATGTATAGGCTTCATAGTTATGAAGCGAGTAAAAAACAGGGAATAGAATGAAGGAAAATCCCCTTCGTTCCGTGACCGGAATTTATAAATATTATATAAACGTAAAACTGTTTAATTACATAAAGCTTAAGGTGTAAAAGCAATGCCATTTATTCCGCATACAGAAGAAGATGTAAAATCAATGCTTGCCGCGATTGGCGTCGAGAGTATTGAAAATTTATTTGATGAAATTCCAGCTGAACTACGTGCGGAAGGCTTAACCAAAGTCCCTGACGGCGTGAGTGAGATGGAAGTTTCACGTATTATGCATGCACATGCAGAACAAGACTCGCGTGTTTTATGTTTTGCGGGAGCCGGTGCGTACGAGCATCATATCCCTGCCGCGGTTTGGGAAATCACGACACGGGGTGAATTCTATTCGGCTTATACTCCTTATCAGGCTGAAGCGAGCCAGGGTACATTGCAACTGCTTTATGAATATCAAACCATGATGGCTAGTTTGACCGGCATGGATATTTCTAATGCATCTTTATATGACGGTGCATCAGCATTAGCTGAGGCAGTGTTAATGGCCATTCGTGCGAACCGTAAATCAAAATCAAAACGTATTTTTATGCCTCGTACTGTGAACCCGCAGTACCGTAAAGTTGCACATAACATTTGCAAAGGCCAGGGCATTATTTTTGAAGAGTTAGATTTTGACATGGAAGGCGGTCATATTCGTCCTGATAGTTTGCCAAAAGACCCCGGTGATTTTGCTGCCTTAGTTATTCCGCAACCAAACTATTTTGGTGTATTGGAAGACATTGACGCCTTAACTGACTGGGCACATGAACATAAAGCATTAGTTATTGCCGTTGTTAACCCAACATCATTAGCACTTTTGAAAGCGCCAGGTGGCTGGGGTGAGATTGGTGCGGATGTAACGTGTGGCGAAGGCCAGCCATTAGGCGCTCCTTTATCATCAGGTGGTCCTTACTTTGGGTTTATGGCTTGTCGTGAAAAATATGTTCGCCAAATGCCGGGACGCATTATTGGTCGTACTGTTGATCTCGATGGCAAAGAAGGTTTTACCTTAACCTTGCAAGCGCGTGAACAACATATCCGTCGTTCAAAGGCAACGTCAAATATTTGTACTAATCAAGGTTTGTTAGTGACTGCGGCGACTATTTATATGGCGCTTGTTGGCCCTGATGGCTTAACTAAAGTGGCGCATGCAAGTCATAATAATACTGAAAGCCTGGTTAATAAATTAGAAGGTACCGGAAATTCACGTCGTTTATTTAATCGCCCTGTTTTTCATGAATCAGTCATGCAGTTTGATTTACCAACAGATGAACTTTTGAAAGAAATGTCTGCTCGTAAAATTTTACCGGGTGTTGATATCAGCGATGACTATCCTGAGTTGGGTAATGTTATGTTGGTTTGTGCAACGGAAACAAAAACTGATGCAGACTTACAAACGTATGCAGATTTGATCACTGAAATAACGAAGAAATCATAATCGACTAAATAGCCAGTGGCATAAATAAAAAACACGTCATTGCGAGCGATAGCGCGGCAATCTCCAGAAAAGTAGTTGACCATGAGATTGCCACAATCACTTTGATCCTTCGCAATGACAGGTTTTAATATTAAAAAAGATATAGAGGTTCACAATGTTAATTTTTGAACAATCAAAATCAGGTCGCGTGAATACAGCGCAACAACCTGTAAACGTCGCAAACGTTACTGATATTCCAAACGAGTTTTTGCGTACAGATAAACCTTTGCTTCCGGAAGTTTCTGAAATGCAGGCAGTGCGTCATTACACAAAGTTATCAACTAAAAACTTTTCGATTGATACGCATTTTTATCCATTAGGTTCATGCACCATGAAGTACAACCCGCGTGCGTGTAATACCCTGGCGATGCTTCCTGGTTTTTTAAATCGTCATCCAAATAGCCCTGAAAATATGAGTCAGGGTTTCCTTGCCTGTATGTATGACTTACAGGAAATTTTAAAAGACGTAACGGGAATGAAAGAAGTGTCACTGTCACCAATGGCAGGAGCACAAGGTGAATTCGCCGGTATCGCAATGATTCGTGCTTATCACGATGCTGCTAATGGCGGTAAAGGTGATCCAGAACGTACTGAAATTTTAGTACCGGATGCGGCGCATGGAACCAACCCTGCAACGGCAACCATGTGTAACTTTAAAGTTCGCGAGATTCCAACGAATAGTGATGGCGATGTTGATATTGAAGCATTAAAAGAAGCCGTTGGCCCTCATACTGCAGGCATCATGTTAACCAATCCATCTACCTTAGGTGTATTTGAACGACGCATTAAAGAGATTGCAGACATTGTGCATAAAGCAGGCGGTTTGCTTTATTACGATGGCGCTAACCTGAATGCGATTTTAGGGAAAGTGAAGCCGGGTGACATGGGGTTTGATGTTATCCACATGAACTTGCATAAAACTTTTTCCACTCCACATGGTGGTGGTGGTCCAGGAGCTGGCCCAGTAGGTGTAAGTGAACGTTTGATTCCTTATTTACCTGTACCCATGGTGACGAAAGTTGATAATGAATTTCATGTTGTAACTGAAAAAGACAACTCACAAAGCATTGGTCGTTTATCTGCATTTATGGGTAACGCGGGCGTTCTTTTGCGCGCTTATATTTATGCGCGTTTACTCGGACGTGAAGGTATGCAGCGTGTTGCAGAATACGCAACGTTAAATGCGAACTATATGATGAAAGAATTAGAAAAAGCGGGCTTTGAATTAGCTTTCCCTAATCGTAAAGCAACCCATGAGTTTATTGTGACGTTGAAGAAGCAGGCAAAAGATCTCAATGTTAATGCAATGGATTTTGCGAAACGTTTATTAGATTACGGCTTTCATGCACCAACAACGTACTTCCCCTTACTGGTACCTGAATGCTTCCTAATTGAACCAACAGAAACCGAAGCACAAGATGCATTGGACGGATTTATTGCAGCAATGGTTGAAATACAAAAAGAAGCGGAAACTGATGCCGAAAAAGTAAAAGGTGCACCATACACTCTGCCTGTTAGAAGACTTGATGATGTTAAGGCAGCAAAAGAACTGGATCTAACCTGGACTGCCGATAAATAGCGTTTAAGCAAGACCACACAAAATATCAGCTAGATTGAAATGATGTTTACCACTATTTTTTGTGGTCTTTGTCTTTTCAATCGTTATAATATGGAAGAATAATTAGTTAAGGATAATAAAATGGCAAAACCTGGGAAAACGGGCTTTAGTAGACTTATAGATGCATTTGGTTACTCGTGGCTAGGTTATAAAACAGGCTATAAAAATGAAGCCGCCTTTCGTGAGGAGTTATTTTTAGGTGTGCTCTTAACGCCGACAGCCATATATTTCGCAGAAACCAGTATTGAGTTAGCCGTTTTATTAGGTAGTTTGTTTGTTGTGTTAATAACTGAGTTACTAAATTCCGGTATTGAAGCGGTTGTTGATCGTGTTAGTGATGAACATCATGAATTATCGGGTCGGGCAAAAGATCTTGGTGCTGCAGCGGTTATGACGGCACTGATAAATGTTATTGTTATTTGGTCGATTATCTTTGTACCAAAAATCATTAATTAAATTATAAATTTTATATAGAAAAATAATTCGGAGTTATTTATGTCAGCACTCATCTGCGGTTCATTTGCCTACGACACCATCATGGTGTTTCACGATAAATTTAAAAACCATATTCTTCCTGAACAGGTACATATTTTAAATGTTTCATTTTTAGTACCTGACATGCGTCGGGAGTTTGGTGGTTGCGCGGGTAACATTGCTTTTAATCTGAAATTATTAGGTGAAGAACCTCTGCCAATGGGCACAGTCGGTAAAGATTTTGCTCCTTATGCAGAGTGGATGGATAAATTTGGAATTAGCCGACAATATTTAAAAGAGGTTGATTTATATACCGGTCAGGCATTTATCACAACGGATCAGGATGATAATCAAATTACAGCATTTCATCCGGGCGCTATGAGTTTGTCGCATGAAAACAGTGTATTAAAAACAGAAGGCGTAAAGGTTGGTATTGTTGCACCTGATGGACGCGATGGTATGTTGCAACATGCAGAACACTTTGCTGAAGCAGGCATTCCTTTTATTTTTGATCCGGGGCAGGGCTTACCCATGTTTGATGGTGATGATTTGATGGCATTTGCTGAGAAAGCCACGTGGATAGCTTTGAATGATTATGAAGCTCAACTGTTTGAGGAACGAACGGGTAAGTCACCAAATGAAATTGCGGAAATGGTGGAAGCCTTAATTATTACTCGTGGTGGTAAGGGCTCACATATTTATAGCAAAGGTCGTCGTCATGAGATACCGGTTGCTAAAATTAGCGGCATAAACGATCCAACCGGTTGTGGTGATGCTTTCCGTGCAGGATTACTTTATGGAATTTTGAATGACATTGACTGGGATACGACGGGTCGCATTGCATCGTTGATGGGGGCGATTAAGATTGAGTCCAACGGTACACAAAACCATGCTTTTACAATGGATGAATTCAAAAACAGATACAAAGAAAATTTTGGAAATTCATTTTAAGTATAATAAGCCCGCACTTGCGGGCTTTTTTATAGGGGTTAATTATCATGGGTGAAACTGTCACGGCAAAATCAATAATCGAATATTGGTATTCAGATGAAGTTAAATCTAAATGGTTTAATTCAACGATTGAATTTGATAAAGAACTTAAGTCTAAATATGAAAGTGTCTGGAAAGATGCGCTTCGTGGTGAACTTATCTCCTGGAGTGAAAATGCGGAAGGTTGTCTGGCATTAGTGATTATCCTGGATCAATTTCCTTTAAATATGTTCAGGGACGAAGTGAAAAGTTTTAGTTCAGAAGCAATGGCTGTACGAATATCAAAAAAAGCCATAGAGTATGGTTTTAATCAAAACGTTGATAAAGAAAAAGTTGCATTTTTATATATGCCTCTGATGCACAGTGAAAATATGGATGATCAAAACCTTGCTGTTAAATTGTTTGAAGAAGCCGGATTGACAGATAATTTACGTTTTGCAAAACATCATCGCGATATTATAAAAAAATATGGCCGATTTCCTCACAGAAATAAAATTTTGCAACGAGAATCATCACAAGATGAAATTAATTATCTAAACTCAGATAAAGTATTCAAAGGTTAATGAATTTGTCACTAATGTAATTATATTATTTAAAATAATAATGTTCGTATAAAATTACGTAAATTCAGGTTGTAAGTATAGCTTGAATTCACGGTTAGGCTTAAATGGTCTTAACGGGTGATACTATCTTATTTGTAATAGTGTAAACTTCAGTCACACACAGATTGATAATAAATAGGTTTATTTGTATGACATTTTTGCCTGAATTACGTTTGAAGAAAAATGAAGATCGACGTTTACGCGCGGGTCATGCCTGGGTTTATAGTAATGAAGTTGATACTAAGCAAACACCCTTAAAAGAATTTTCCGTTGGTCAATGGTGCCATGTAACAAATAGTCGGGGTCGGGTTTTAGGTACGGCTTATGTTAATCCTAATACGTTAATTTGTGCACGTTTGGTTAGCCGCTTTGAAAATCAAACGCTCTCACCCTCTATTTTAGTTAAAAAAATTGAAGAAGCATTACGATTGCGTAAAACTATTTTTTCTGTTCCCTGTTATCGTTTAATTTTTGGTGAAAGCGATGGTTTGCCAGGTTTAGTGGTTGATCGATTTCATGATGTTTTGGTTGTTCAGATTACTACGGCCGGTATGGAAAATATTCAGGATGATATTATTGAAGCGTTGTCCTTTGTTATTAAAGCAAAAACAATTTTATTAAGAAATGACAGTGGCTCTCGTAAACTGGAAGGGCTGGAACTTTATAGTAAAACAGTATTGGGTCACTTACCTGAACTGATAGAGTTAGAAGAAAACGGGACGCGTTTTGTCACTTCATTAGAGAAAGGACAAAAAACAGGCTGGTTTTATGACCATCGCTTAAATCGCCAGCGCAGCCAGCAATATGTTAAAGATAAACGTGTGTTAGATGTTTTCAGTTATGTTGGAGGATGGGGGGTAGAAGCATTACAAGCAGGTGCCAAAGAGGTCACTTGTGTAGATGCCTCCGCTTTTGCTTTGGATTTAGCTCAACAAAGTGCGGCTTTAAATAATCGTGAAAAAGATTTTAATATTATTGAAGGTGATGCTTTCGATATATTAAAGTCTTTAGCAGAAAATAAAGAAAAATTTGATGTGGTGATTTTAGATCCCCCTGCTTTTGTAAAGCGCCGCAAGGATCTAAAAGAAGGTGCATTGGCTTATAGAAGAATAAATCGACTCGCAATGAATTTAATTAATAATGAAGGTATTTTAGTCTCCGCATCCTGTTCATATCATTTAGGTCGGGAGCAATTACTGAATGAAATTCGTCAAGCCTCCTATTTGGCAGGTGTACAATGCCAGGTGTTAGAGCAGGGACATCAGGGCCCCGATCATCCTGTACATCCGGCAATGAAAGAGACGGATTATTTGAAATCATATATTTGTCATATCAAGCATGGAGCTAAAAAAAATGATAGTTGATTTTGACCCCATCGCAATTTCGATCTTTGGTTGGGGAATACACTGGTATGGTTTGATGTATGTTTTGGCATTCCTGAGTGCATTTTTATTAGCGCGTTTACAAACCAGGCGTCATTATAAAGACTGGAATTATGAACAAATTGATGATCTGTTATTTTTTGGTGGTATGGGTGTTATTTTAGGCGGTCGCATAGGCTACGTTTTATTTTATGCCTTTTCTGATTTCATTAATGATCCGGCCATGTTGTTTAAAGTTTGGCAGGGTGGCATGTCTTTTCATGGTGGCTTGCTTGGCGTATTAGTGGCGATGGTGTTATTTAATCGCAAGCATAAAAAAGGCTACTTTAACATTTTAGATTTTGGTGCCCCATTAATTCCCCTTGGTCTGGGTTTTGGCCGTATTGGTAACTTTATTAATGGCGAACTCTGGGGAAAACCCACAGATTTACCCTGGGGCATGATTTTCCCCGCAGTTGATAATTTGCCGCGACACCCCAATCCGCTGTACGAAGCCTTTCTGGAGGGCCTGGTATTATTCATTCTCCTGTGGTGGTTCAGCTCAAAACCCCGTGCAAAAATGTCTACTATCGCCTTGTTCTTCATCGGCTACGGTACATTCAGGTTTATGATTGAATTTGTGCGCGTGCCAGACGCCCACCTTGGCTATATCGCATGGGGCTGGCTCACTCAGGGGCAAATATTAACAATACCGATTCTCGTCACAGGATTCGTTTTAGTCTGGCTGGTGCAGAAAAACACAAAAACGCATTAATCCTGCCTTTTTTCAGCATATAATAGGGCAACAAATTATGAGTATGAAAGGGGAGATTTGTGAAGCAGTATCTTGATTTAATGCGTCATGTCAGAGACAACGGCATTGAGAAAGAAGACCGGACCGGCACAGGAACAAAAAGCGTCTTCGGTTACCAAATGCGATTTAATTTGGCAGAAGGTTTTCCTGTTGTTACCACTAAAAAACTTCATCTTCGTTCGATCATTCATGAGCTGCTTTGGTTTCTCAAAGGCGACACCAATATTCAATATTTGAAAGATAATAAAGTCAGAATTTGGGATGAATGGGCAGACGAAGATGGAAATTTAGGCCCGGTTTATGGATCTCAATGGCGATCATGGCCAACGGCAGACGGCCGACATATCGATCAAATTACCCAGGTTGTTGAGCAAATTAAAAATAACCCCGATTCCCGCCGATTGATCGTTAGTGCATGGAACGTAGGGGAAATTGAAAATATGGCGTTACCACCGTGCCATGCTTTTTTTCAGTTTTATGTTGCGAATGGTAAACTCTCTTGTCAGTTATACCAGCGCAGTGCCGATATTTTTCTTGGTGTACCTTTCAATATTGCTTCTTATGCTTTACTCACAATGATGATTGCTCAAGTTTGTGAATTAGACGTTGGAGATTTTGTACATACACTCGGTGATGCACATTTATATTCTAATCATATAGAACAAACTGACTTACAGTTAAGTCGGGATGTGTTTCCATTACCAACAATGAAAATCAATCCAAAAATAAAAGACATCTTTGAATTCACTATCGATGATTTTGAGTTAGAAGGGTATGAATCGCATGAGCATATTAAAGGGTTAGTTGCAGTTTAATTAGCTAATTTCTAAATCCAGGTACATAGTTAGGATATGGAATGGGCAGGGTCAAATAAAGACCGTCTGCCGCAAGGACGCGGCAGTCGAGCGGCCAGGGATGGCATCTTTTGCGCGTCTTGATTTGACCCTGCCCGTTTCATAGCCGAATAATATCAACTTAATTTTGAAAATTTAAATAATGAAAATATCCATGATCGCAGCAATGACCGAAGACCGGGTCATCGGCATTAAAAACACGTTACCCTGGAAATTACCAAACGATATGAAATGGTTTCGTCAGAATACCATGGGCAAACCGATTGTGATGGGGCGAAAAACATTTGAGTCTTTTGGTGCCAAAGCATTACCCGGTCGAACAAATATAATTATTACCCGTGATGAATCTTATCTGGCAGCAGATAGCATTGTAGTTCATTCCGTTGATGAAGCATTAAAGGCAGCAGGTGATGTTGAAGAAATAATGATTATTGGCGGTGCATCATTTTATGAACAAATGTTACCTAAAGCCGATCGATTATATTTAACCTTTGTTCAGGCAGAATTAGACGGTGATGCATGGTTTCCGGAAATTAATAATAATGACTGGAATAAGGTTGAAAGAATCAACCATAAGAAAGATGAAAAAAACAGATATGCGCATAGCTTTATGATTTTAGAACGAAAATAAAAACCGCTTATTTAATATAATCCGCCGGATTTGCCGCAGCCTGACAGTCAACACTAATGTATTCTTCAGTTTCAGAATCTATGCATAATGCGGTTAATTTTCCACCCCAAACACAACCTGTATCCAGTGGATAAATATTTTTTTTATTAACCTTACCCAGTGTAGACCAGTGACCAAATAAAATTCGTTCCTGTTCGGCGTGACGGTTAGGAATATCAAACCAGGGTAAAGTATCTTCTGGTATTTTACCGGGAGAACCATTACTGCTAAAATCTAAAGAGCCATCGTAGTGGCAAAATCGCATACGTGTATAGCTATTACAAATAAAACGTAAGCGATTAAAGCCTGTGAGTGAGTTATCCCATTTATCCGGTTTATCGCCGTACATGTTTTCTAAAAATTCATTTAGATTATTTTTTAACTCATCTTCTAATTCAACAGCATATTGTTTAGCTTGTTCTAAAGTCCACAAAGGATAAATGCCTGCATGTGCAAGAATGAAGTTAAGTTTTGTATCGTGGTGAAGTAACGGCAATGTACTTAGCCAAAGAAGAAGATTATCTTTGTCTTCAGCATCAAGTATGCGTTGTAAGTCTGGTGAGCGTGTTGTTTTAATGCCGTAGGCAATCGCAAGTAAATGAAGATCGTGATTACCAAGAACACTGACTGCACTATTGCCGAGTGATTTTACAAAACGTACAGTCGCGAGTGAATCCGGTCCGCGATTAACTAAATCACCTGCAAACCAGAGTGTGTCTTTCGATTGATCAAATTTTAATTTTTCGAGTAATCGTTGCAGAGAATCATAGCAGCCCTGTAGATCACCAATTGCATACGTTGCCATAAACGATAGTGTCTAGCAAATATACTGCGTTGACAAGGTTTAATGTAATGTATTAGGAATAGAAAGTGTAAAGGGAGCAATCGGTGTATCAAATTCAGTGCCGTCATCAGCAAGCATATGATATGAACCATGCATACTGCCAAGCGGCGTTTTCAAAATGGTACCACTGGTATAACGAAAGCCATCGCCCGGTTTTAAATACGGCTGTTCACCAACGACCCCATCGCCTTTCACTTCCTGTACATTACCATCAGCATCAGTGATGTACCAATGACGACTTAATAATTTAGCAGGAATTTCACCATGGTTTTCAATTGTGACGGTATAAGAAAAAACAAAACGCTGATCGTCAGGTTCAGATTGTTCCAATACATAATTCGTCTGTACTTCTACACGGGTATCGTAAACAGGATTATTTTCAGACATAAATTCTCAACTAATTTTATTGATTGATTGTTTCGGGGCGGTCGCTATGGCGATGTTTTTGCACATAGTCAATAGCCATCATGACAGCATCTTCAACAATAACTTGATTTTGTTCTCTTTCTTCCATAGTCATATAAAAAACCATATCCACATTATGACGAACGTAACGAGAAGGAAGCTGATTGAGTGCAACACAGGCAATATCACCCAAAAAATCTTCGTTATTATCGACTTCGTTTTTATTTACTTTGTCCTGTAACACTTCAAACACAAGTTTTTCAAAGTAATTATTAATATTATCAAAAGCCATGTTACTTTCCTTTAAGTGCGTAATCGTCCAGTCGGTATATTATTTTCGTCGATCAACTTTTCTCGTAATAGCCACTGCTGAGCATCTTCAGCATCGTCATTAAACCAAGCAAATGCTGAGCCAAGTCGAAAACTGTATCCCCAGCTATCCATGTTCTTCATCAATGTATCGGCAGAGCAACCAGAAAGTTTAGTGGCTAAGAGGATTTGTAGATAACAAACTGCATTTTCCTCATCATAGTCACCACCGGCATCTGTATCGAGCGCATCACGACGCTCAGAATCGAGACAAATATAGTGACAGGCCTCGTGTAAAGCAGAGTGTACGGGGGTTTCTGCCCTGACATAGAGAGTATTTTTGATGAGCCCGGCTTCTGAATCCCCCCAATAACTCCCAGGAATCGAGGCTGAATTTGGTACTATTTCCAGCAAAATCGCGTAGGGATCAAGTAAGTGTTGTAATGCGTGTGGGGGTAAATCTGCCACAGTTAGCATGGTTTATCCTTTTAATTGTCTGAGATCAGAAAGTATTAATTTTTGATAAAACGTATTCTTACACGGTTGCCCGGGTAAATACGATGTGGATTTTTAATATTACTTAACCGGGCAAGTTCCGGGTAGAGGAAAGGATCATGAACGTATTTTTTAGCGATAGCCCATAATGTGTCACCTTTAACAACGATATGTATGACTTCATTAACAATTTTTGCTTTAGCAATCGGGTTATCTTCAATTTCAGCATTTAATATTTCAATAGCAGCTTCGGTAACGACGGTTGTTTCGGCTTCGTTTATTTCTGACTCTTTGCTTGGCAGTGTTTCGGTATCCTGACCTTTCTCTTCAGTAACGGGTTGATGAAGTGTGATCGTAATTTCATTTTCCTGCTGAACAATGTCGGCCCGGTATTCTTCAATAGGTTTTGTAGTTTCTATTTCAACGGCTTCAGTGACAGGAGGAATATCTTTCTGAACAAATTTCTCATTTTCGATTTTTACAATTTTTACAGGCTGCTGTTCTTCATTAATGCTATCTATCACGTCCTCAACATCCGTATTTGCAGGCGGACTAAATTCTTCAACTGCTGGAGATGGAATAGTTGGATATGTATTTTTGTGTTCTACAATGGTTGCTTCATCTTCATAAAATAAGAAATACAAACCTGCGCTCAGAGAACCAAGTAAAATCAGAAAGAAAATAATTAGCGCAAAAGAGGATGAGTCTTCATCATCATTAAAATCACGGGTATTTTCTTTTACATCATTATTTTTCAGCGTTCGAGGTTCAATTTTTTTCGTAACAGGTTTATTGGCTTTATGTTTAACGATAGATGGTTGTAGTGAACTCGTAGTCACTGAAGGCCTGGAAATAGGTTTAGCAGGTGAAGATATCCGGGGTCTTTGAGACGTAACAGATGTTTTAGAGTTAGGTTTATCTGCCGATGTTTTATTTTCAATACGAAGACTTTTTATGGTGTTTGTCGCAGTAATTTTCTCATTTATTGTTGAACGATGAATCATCGGTGTTTGTTTTGATTCTGTCACAGGTATTGGCGTTGCTGTATTTGAAACCGTATCAGATTTATTTCCTTCTTCTTTAGTTGTTTCTGCTTTCATATCAATATTTTTTTTATTTGAGACATCGGTTTTTTTAGAAACTTCAAGCGAGTCTTTCTTCTGTTCTTGTTGAGTAAGTTGCTGGATATAATGTTTGAGGTATCCAAGATCGCTAATTGTCGTCAGTTTTTGAAATTCAGAATACAAATGTATTTTTTTATTTAACAGCAATGTTCGGGTAAATACACCACGTGGTATTGCAGGTGGTAAGTCGCCCCAACCTGTAGATGGAAAATCAAATACATCAAGAATTTGATCGACCCAGAAAGCAAACCCTTCCTTTTCAAAAACAGTAATAATTAAATTACCAGGGTGAACATGTTGATCTTTTTCGATGCCAAATTTTTGCCGCAAATCCAGCACTTTTACAATATGTGAGCCATGCTTAAATATACCGGGTTGTGAAGAATCACTCCCTGGTGTGTGTGTGAGTTTTGGCGGGGTAATAATGCTACGCACAGGTAAACTCGGCGCACAGCAAAGCACCGGGCCAACCCTAAAAGTGAGTAGCGATTGTTGTTTGCCTTCAAAATTCATTTTAATAAGCTGTATAAACCCACATCGTAGTACTAATAGCGGCTAAAATGAGAAAAATTTAAGGAAAAAACGCTTGTGATGAGGTGTAAATCACAAAAAAGGTATCGACCACTCCTTTAAATTAAAGGAGTGGTGACAGGTTTATTTAAAGACTTTCAAAGAAGACAGGGTGAGTATAGGTTTCAGCAGGTGTTGTAATAACAAGTTCACCACTGGCTGTGAGCGGGTAAAATAACCAGACATAGTTGGTTGACTCACTACCAATGCTTAAAGGTGCTGCACCACCAATACTATATTGAGTTTCACCAGGGACAAAATTATAGCCACCTAGCAAGAGCAGCCTTTTACTGTTGTCACCCCAGTATGGATTATCAAAATAGATACTTGATATATGTAGTTGAGGTATTGCTGAGAAATCAACACCTGTGACGTCACTATTACTAACATTAACTAATTGAGTTGCAGGACTAAAAGTAAAATAATTTTTAGTTGGTGTCACAAGATAAACATCATTTGAAACACCATCAATGTCATAATGTTCAAAGCCGTTAGTGACAGTAGATTTTGTTACGCCAGACTGATTGGCTGCTGTAACCGTTACTCTACTCAGGTGGCGGGTGCCTATTTTTACTTCCCCTTTTATCTGGTAACCCGGTTTAAATAAGGTTGCCAAATCAACATTTGCTTCAAGTGGTGGTAATGTGCCTGATTGCATAACAGGAAAAACAGATGATCCCGCACCGGGTTGTACCCAGTCACACGCTTTTGACAGAACATGTTCAAAAGAGGTTTTCCCTTCAATGTCTGCTCCCTGAATATCAAAACGAGTCTGGTTTTTACTATCCAAAGTAATTTCTGATTGCGGGAACATTTCACCGTAGACACCACCGTTAACCTCTTCACCAACCAGAATCATGTAAGTGCCTTCACCGTGATCGGTTCCATTAGAACCATTCGCGGCTATTTGCCGGCCAAAATCAGAAGTAAACACATACACCAGACTTTCATTGGCACCATCAATATTACGAAGTTCTTTTTGTAACGTCGCTAAACCACCCACATTTCCAAATACATCTGAAAGATTATTTTCGATACGGCTTTTCTCAGTATGATGTGTGTCCCAGCTTGTATGCTCCATATAGGCTGCGCGAAGTTTTAAAATATCAGAACCTATTATACTTTCAAATAAATTACGACATTGCAGACCAAAACTTTTGTTTTTAATTCTTCTCGAAAGTAGAGTGAAAGCATACAGTGGGTTAGGTAGGACAGAATTCAGGCGTGACTTAAAAGCATCACCAAAAGAACGAATTGAACGTTCGTGTTGCAGAAATTTCTTATAAGGCCAGTTTTCCGGTAGTTTGCCCTTTGCAATTTTTGCATCAATTTCGTCACCATGTTTTTCATAATAGGCTTTCAATGAACGTCCAAGAATACTTTGTGAAGAAGTTACATTTGAATTACCTTTTGGTAAGGCAAAATTACGGCTATCTTTAACATGCACAACTTGATCTAATCGATTACTTACATTGGTTGTGTTTGCAAAAGGGGGAACACCTGTACTGACCGGTATAACATTTGCATTTGCGCCAAGCACACCGGCTAATCGACCTCCCCAGCCATCCCGGTCATAGACAAATTGGTTTGTGGAGCGATCACCTGTGTGCATAATCAGCTGAGAATGATCATGACGGCGGTTAGTTGAACCGTATACATTACAAACAATGGCGACGTTACCTTTTACAAACTCATCTTTTAACCAGTTTGCTTTTTTGTGGAAACCAAATTTAAAGCCTTTGTATTCAGCCATATCATACTGTGGTGTGAGAAGTGGTTGAGTAGCATCACCATTCCATACATCGGCATAACTGGCATATCTAAGCGTCACTTTATTTACATTGTCATAGGTATTATAAAGGCTTTTTCTCGCATTCCAGAATATATCAGCATATGCTTTTGTTGTGACTTCATCCGGGTGCGGAGCAAGCATGTAACGTAAATCAGCACCACCGAGTAACATGACATCGACTAATGTACGCGCGAAAAATTCGCCGTAACGTTTTTCAGCATAAGCATTGCTGAATGGTACCATTGTTGCAGTACCGGCAAGGCTTGCGGCTGAACCCGTATAAAATATATTTTTAATAAAATCCCTTCTTTTCATTTTATTTTCCCTCCAGCGCAAACACATAAGGTGTTGCGGTAATAAAATTAACAGCTAAACCCATATTTGCATTGGCTTGTTTTCTTATTACTGGATCACTATTTTCCAGCTCAATAACGCCCATTTTAATCGTATGATAAAGGTCATGCAGGTCAGGTGTATTTTTAATTTCATCAGAGCTAAAGGATTGATCAGCGGTATAAATCCCCGGATAGGTAATACTTGCCAGATAACCAAAATCCAGGCCTCGTGCTAACATGGCATAAACCTGAGCTTTGGCTTGCAGATCAAAATTTATCTCTCCATCCGATATAAATCGTTCCCACAACCACGCTGCGACGTGTTTGACCTGGAAGGCGCCATGTTTATATGGAGCAATACTTCCCCAGTTTTTACTCCAGACTTTTATATTGCCAGCGGCATCTGTATAGCTGCGTTCAACCTCACCCAATACATTAGGGTTTAATACGTTGCGACTATAGGCTGCTTTAAAAATATTTGGATTATTGGCTGCCTGTAAACCTGTTTGGCCACCAAAGACATCATGTGCAGGATGAAAAATTTCTGCACCCTCAATTCGCATTTGTCCAAATAGTGACGTTTTACGAGAAAAACTTTCTTCATTTGATAAGGTGTTTTTGTTTAACACAATCAGGTTACGATCAAACGCATTATGAAATTTGAAGGTACCATGGTGATGAAAAGTTTTTGAGACTGCATAATCCTGTAAAAACGAAAGCAAGTCTTTAGGTTCATGTTCTTTCCATGCCTGGCGTATAATTGCACGCTTAGTGTCATCAATATTATCGTCTGCAAAATGATCAATTAGTACAACTGGCATATTGTCCAGACTCTCAGGATGATAACCGGCTATTTGAGCGAGACTAAATAATTTGTCTTTTGCTGTCGCGCCACAAACATTGGGTGTTTGCTCTGCTGAATTATAAATTTCCAGGCAGGGCTTATGGTGGTTATAGACATTGTTACTGCTATAAAAATCGATAGGGAATAACAACCAGTCATTTGAATCTGTTGAACCGAAGGCATTATCCTGTCTGGTTAAATTCATTCCTGTTAGTAACCATGCGGTATGTTCTATGGTGATATTTTCATGGTATGCCTGACCGGGTTTTTCTGTCGTACCTGTTTCAGTAACCCCCTGAATTTTAAAAAAGAGTTGATGGAATTCACGTGCAAAATCATCGTTACCATAAAAACGATTATTGACGTAACGGTTGTACATGTGGCGATAAGCACGTGAAACAGCAGCTGACGATGCACCGTTAGCGAGTAGATCAAAGTAGTTGATTTCTCCACGGCCTGAACGTGCTAAATCAATTAACACCTGGTCATAAAACTTCCGAAACATGGCTGCACGTGTTTTAGAAACCCGAATGGACATTTGATAATTCGTCAGATACATGCCCACTTTATGTAAAAATGGATTTACACCATGTGTATTGGTGGCCTGCATCCAGGTATTTTTAAGATTTTGTGTACTGAGGTTAGTTGTTGTTCCATCAGCCTGAGTGGTGAGGAAAGAATATTGACGCCACTTATCCAGATTTACCGGGCTAGTCGCTAATTGAGTACCCCAGAATTCCTGCAGGTCTTTAAGGCTACCAGCGTAGTTTTCTGACGCATCTTCAGCCGGTGACAACTTTGAGTTAATCGGTTCAAAAGTGAGTATTTCAGCAATCGCAAGTTTTGCTGGCATATGTGACCATTCACGAATCTGTTCTTCTGAAGCAAAGCCACCATAGGCAAAGGTATGTAAAACTTTACGAACGGCGTTTTCATTCCATTGGCTTGCAGTTAGCGGTGTAAAACCCGCACTAAAACTTATTGATGCGTATAGTGTTATAAAACCTATAGCTAGCACCCGTGATATATATTTCATGGTGATCCCCTTTAGTAATACAAATATTTTTGTTTTTACCAGATTCTATCACCAGGTATTTCGGGAACAGCAAGAACCAGAACGTCAGAAAACAATAGGTTAGTTGTTGTAATGCAGTAAATCCGTTTTACTTTTTCTCCCTTATACTTATATCCAACATGGCTGGAATAAGCAGAAATTTTAGTTAAATGATCATTTAATTATTTTAGACACTTAATGATCACTTAAAATATAATTTTATATGTGGCGTGACGTTGGTCACACTCTATCGTGAGAATTAAAATTTATATGTATCTTAAGTTACACAAGTTTTAAATATACATTTATAAATGGGTGCTTAAATACGCAGTAATAGTGCAGGTAATTTGCCTGAATAAATTTATTTTGGCGCAAGTGACTTAAGTTTTTCTTTATCGAGGTAAGTATCAAGTCCCCCCATAAATTGAATAACATTTTTATCAGACATAATTCCTTGCATTGCTACTTTTCCTAAAATAGAAAAGCTAGTTTGAATGGCAAGATTGTTTTCATAACGAATTGCTTTTTCAGCTTCATTTTTGCAGCGGTTTGTTAATAACTCCATGAATAAGTTAGCAGTGTGTTTATTTAATTCTTTACCAGCTTCCGGAGTGATATTACTTAAGTTTTCAACAATAGGGTGTGATGACATAGCACCAAAGACCCAACGAATTAATTTGTTTTTATCACTGCTTGTTGTTTTTTCTATTAAGCAAACGGAAAGTTTATCTGTGAAAGGTCCGGCATAACTTGCTGAATATGCAAAAAAAAGTAAAGTAATAATGCTTAATTTTAATTTCATGACGTTTCCTTATGTTGAATTAAATGCTTTCAGAAGATGGCGTTTGATAGTTGAGTAAAATCTTCTAATGACAATCGTTCTGGACGAATAGTGGGTTCTATGCCCAACGCTTCGATTTGCCCGATATCAAGTTTTCCTTTCAAAATATTGCGTAAAGTTTTTCTGCGTTGAGTAAAACTAAAGTTAACGAGTTTTGAAAACTCGTCAAAGTTATGTATATCGACAGGTGGTTTTTCGTGGGGGACTAAACGAACAATCGCGGAGTCTACTTTTGGTGCCGGTCTAAATGCGCCGGGTTTAACGGTGAAAACGTATTCTGCATGACAGAAATATTGCAGCATAATACCGAGGCGTCCATAAGCGGAGTCACCGGGTTTGGCAACAATACGATCGACCACTTCTTTTTGTAACATGAAGTGCATGTCTTGTATGCAGTGACTATTCTCAAATAAGTGAAACAATAATGGTGTGGAAATGTTGTAGGGCAGGTTACCGATGATGCGTAATTTTTTTTCAGCTTGTTGTAGCTGACAAAAATTAAATTTTAAGGCATCGGCCTGATGAATAGTTAAACCTTCTTCCATAACAAAGCGAATTTTTAATAGCGGGATTAAATCTCTATCGAGCTCAACTACATCCATCGTACCAATTTTATCCAGTACCAGTTCAGTTAGGGCACCTTCACCGGGGCCGATTTCTACTATTCGATCTCCCTGACGTGGATTAATGCTATTAACAATACGTTGAATGACCATTTTGTCATGCAGAAAATTTTGTCCAAAACGTTTGCGTGGTTTATGCGCCATGTTGATCTTTAGCCTGTGTTTTTTCTGCCATTTGTATCGCCATGCTTAACGCGGCATTTAAGCTACCGCTACTCGCTTTTCCTGTTCCAGCAAGATCAAAGGCAGTACCATGATCAACTGAAGTACGAACGATCGGTAAGCCCAAAGTAACATTGACCGCATTACCGAAACCAACATGTTTTAAAACGGGTAGACCTTGATCATGATACATCGCAAGCACAGCATCCGCTTTTTTGAGATAAGGTTCAGTAAACAGAGTGTCTGCCGGTAAGGGGCCGGTTAAGTTAATGCCTTTGTTTTTTAATTCATTTATGACGGGGGTTATGGTTTCAATTTCTTCTGTACCAAGGTGTCCATCTTCACCGGCATGCGGGTTTAGGCCACAAACAAGAATATGCGGATTTTCTAAAGCAAAATATTTTTTCATATCCTGATCTAAAATCGTAATAACTTCTTTTAAGCTTTGCTTAGTAATGGCATTACTTACTTCAGCCAAAGGTAAGTGAGTGGTTGCGAGAGCAACACGAAGTTGATGGTTTGATTCCGGTGCGGCTAACATCATCACAACTTTTTGTGTGTTGGTTAGTTCTGCAAGATATTCAGTATGGCCAGTAAAAGAAATACCGGCTTCATTAATAATACCTTTGTGCATTGGCCCTGTGACTAACGCAGCAAATTCATTATTAATACAGCCTGTGACGGCACGTTTTAACGCATTTAACAGACTTTGTGCATTAGATTTATCGGCAGCGCCACAGACAGATGGATTATTTAATGGTTCGTTTAAAACAGTTAAACAACCAGCACCTTGTTTTTGAATTTTATTTTTATCATAAAAAAAAATTGAAAGCGGTAAGCCTAATTTTTTAGCTCGTTGCTGCAACATAATCGGGTCGGCAATACAGACTAACTCATGCTCGTGTGCGGATTGCGCCAGTTGAATAATAAGATCGGGACCAATCCCTGCGGGTTCACCTGGGGTTATCGCAACTCGCATCGATGTTTATTTATTTGTTCTGTAGTCAACGTAAGCTTCAGCCCGTAAACGACGTAACCAGTCCTGAATCGCTTCTTCAGTTTTACGTTTACGAATGAGTTTAATTGCCTGACTGCGTTGAAATTGTTTTGTATTGTCGAATTTACGACGTGATAAAACCTGCACAATATGCCAGCCAAACTGCGTTAAAAAAGGTTTACTTATTTCACCGGGTTTAAGTTTATTCATTTCTTCTTCAAATGCGGGAACCATTGTGCCCGGACTAACCCAGCCTAAACTACCCCCTTCTGCTGCTGCGGCTTTATCATCTGAACTTGCGCGCGCCATGCTGGCAAAGTCTTTGCCGTTTTTAATGCGTTGAAGAATGCCTGCTAATTTTAAACGCGCATCTTCCCGACTGAGTACCGCAGTTGGACGAATTAAAATATGTCTTGCCATGGTTTGCTTGATAATGTGTTTTTGTGCAGTACTTCGTTTGTCTTCGAGTTTAATGATATGAAATCCACTGGCACTACGGAGTGGGCCTTCTACGTCATTTTTATTCATTTTGTTGACAAGAGAAGTGAATAAAGTCGGTAGTTGTGCTGCTTTACGCCATCCTAAGTCGCCACCTTTTAAGGCAAGCTCATCATTAGAAAAAGAGATGGCTTTTTGTGAAAAATCAGCACCATTTTTTATCTCGTCAACGACTTTCTGAGCTTTAGCTTTTGCCGCATCAATTTGTTCTGGTGTCGCAGCTTCGGGGGTGGCGATTAAAATATGGCTTAAATGATATTCATCATCGTTCGAGTTTTCGTTTGAAGATTGATTTAAGAAATTATCTATTTCCTGCTCAGAAATGTTGATGGTATTTTCAACCCGCATTTTGCGTAAACGCGAAATGGTCACTTCGCGCCGGATGTTTTCGCGGAAATCACTAAATTTGAAACCGTCTTTTTGTAAAACTTGTCGAAATTGATCCATTGAAAGGCGATTTTCACTGGCGATATTGGCAACGACGCGGTTCACCATTTCATCGGTAATTCGAATTCCGGTCTTTTTCGCCATTTCCAGCTGGATTTTTTCGAGAATCAGACGTTCTAACACCTGTTTACGAATGGTATCGATAGGGGGCAGACGGTTTCCTCGTTGCTTGATTTGCTGGCTGATGAGCTGAATGCGGTCATTTAGCTCAATTTGAGTAATGATATTGTCATCGACAATCGCAATAATCTTGTCCAACGGTATAACCGACGATTTTGCTGCAAGCTGTGTGGCAGGTAAAAGTAAGATAAGTAAACTAAAAAGTGAAAAACTGCGCATGTGGTTAGCCCTGAAACCTGAATAATAAGCTGCGAATTATA
>Ga0316208_1001199_pt1 | contig 25462 bp, 22 predicted proteins | sample 3monopyrite_MG_FD_204944 | JGI IMG/M metagenome (GOLD analysis project Ga0316208, IMG submission 204944) | Microbial mat bacterial communities from mineral coupon in-situ incubated in ocean water Damariscotta River, Maine, United States -... | ecosystem: Environmental > Aquatic > Marine >... | reverse complement strand
TTAACTCAGCGTCGTCATTTTGCGTGGCTAATGCCTGCGCCCAATACATTGCCAGATAAAAATGACTGCCGCGCGTATCCAGCTCACCAACCTTACGTGATGGTGATTTATCATTATTTAAAAAATCGCTATTGGCTTTATCTAAAGCAGTCGCTAATGTTTTGATTTTTGCATTATCTGTTTTATTCGCTAAATCTTCCAGCGACACCGCCAGCGCCAAAAACTCACCTAAAGAATCCCAACGTAAGTGGTTTTCCTTGAGCACTTGCTCAATGTGTTTAGGCGCTGAACCGCCTGCGCCAGTTTCAAACAAACCACCACCGGCAAGTAACGGGACAATCGATAACATTTTTGCACTGGTACCCAACTCTAAAATCGGAAATAAATCGGTTAAGTAATCACGCAGTACATTACCCGAGACAGAAATTGTATCTTCACCGGCTCTGACACGTTCTAATGTATATAATGTAGCATCAAACGGCGACATAATTCTGATATCCAAACCATTGGTATCATGTTGTTTTAAATAGCTTTCAACTTTTGCAATCAACAGCGCATCATGGGCACGTTTTTCATCTAACCAAAAAATGGCCGGCTGTCCGCTTAAGCGTGAACGGTTAACCGCCAGTTTTACCCAGTCTTGTATTGGCAAATCTTTGGTCTGGCACATACGCCAGATATCACCTTGTTCAACACTGTGCTCCAGTAAGGTGGTGCCTGCCTCATCAGTAACCCGGACTTTACCGTTTAGCGGAATCTCAAACGTTTTATCATGCGAACCATATTCTTCCGCTTTTTGAGCCATTAAACCCACATTACTGACATTCCCCATGGTGGTCACATCAAAAGCACCGTGCTCAATACAAAAATCAATCGTTGCCTGGTAAATGCCGGCATAGTTGCGATCAGGAATCATGGCTTTAGTATCATGCAACTTGCCATCTTTACCCCACATTTTACCGGAGGCACGAATAGCGGCTGGCATAGAAGCATCAATAATGACATCACTTGGAACATGTAAATTCGTAATCCCTTTGTCTGAATTGACCATTGCCAATGCTGGTCGTGTTTTATAAGTCGCCTCAATGTCGGCTTCTATTGCTTTACGCTCTGCTTCCGGCAGACTGGCAATTTTGCTGTAAACGTCACCCAAACCATTTCGTGTATCCACACCCAGTTTTTCAAATATGGCCGCATGTTTTTCAAATACATCACTGAAATACACATTTACGGCATGACCAAAAATAATTGGATCAGACACTTTCATCATAGTGGCTTTCATATGCAATGAAAGTAACACGCCTTCGTCTTTTGCCTCCGTCATCGCCGCTTCAAAAAAATCACACAACGCATTGACGCTCATAACAGAAGCATCAATAATTTCACCTGCTGTCACCGGTGTTTTTTCTTTTAATACAGTGCGCTTACCGTCATCGGCGATCAGTTCAATTTTCACATCACCGGCAAACTCAATCACCGTTGACTTTTCGTTTGCATAAAAATCACCCTCAGGCATTGAAGCGACATGTGATTTAGAGTCTCTACTCCACTCGCCCATGGAATGAGGATGCTTTTTTGCATACTCTTTAACCGGCCCGGCAACACGGCGGTCTGAATTACCTTCGCGCAGAACAGGGTTCACCGCACTACCCAATACTTTGGCGTAGCGTGCTTTAATGTCTTTTTCTTCATCTGTTGCAGGATTTTCGGGAAAATCCGGAATGTCATAACCGAGAGATTTGAGTTCTTTAATCGCCGCTTTCAATTGCGGTAATGATGCGCTGATATTCGGCAACTTGATAATATTTGCATCTGGCGTTTTCGCCAGCACGCCCAACTCTGCCAGTGCATCAGGTTGTTGTTGTTCAGTCGTCAATTTCTCAGGAAAACGCGCCAAAATACGTGATGCCAGCGAGATATCCCGTGTTTCTACAACAATATCAGCGGCTCTGGTGAAAGCCTGAACAATCGGTAAAAAAGACGCCGTCGCTAATGCTGGCGCTTCATCAGTTTCTGTGTAGAAAATCTTGGATGTGGGCATACTAAACTCGCAAATAAGGTGGGAACCAACCCACAAGATTCCCCATTATATTTCAGATTGCCAATCGGTTCACGTCCTAGTACACGCCATATGACAATAATCCATATCTGGTATATGATAATCAGGCACCGTAACAAAATAGAACGCATATCATTCATGGAGGATACAAAAATGCGCAAAAAAGCCCTTTTAAAACGACTCATCATCCCTTTAATGCTCAGCATATCGTTTTTGGCGCAGGCTGACACGCACTATAGCAAACTCTATATTTTTGGTGACAGCCTCTCAGACACGGGGAACCTGGCCTCTATTGCCGGTGCTTTTCCTCCTCCCTTTTTTAACAACCGGATAAGCAATGGCCCTGTCGCTGTTGATACTTTAGCGGCAAAACTGGGACTCAGCGCTGACGCCTCTCTGCATTTACTCAGTATGAATGCAGGCACTAATTACGCCGTCGCAAGTGCCAGAGCATCCCGAAACACGCCGTTTGATCTCAATACACAAATACTCAGCTTTCAGGCTAACCACGGTTTCGTCGCTCCCGGCGATGCATTGTATGTGATTTTTATCGGCGGCAACGACATCTATGATGCGCTTGTATCAGGCGAAATCACCGCGGCAAACACCGTCATCCAAACGGCAATAACAAATATTGAAAAGGCCATCAAAGAATTAACTCAAATTGGTGCGCGCTCATTCATGGTTGTGGATGCACCCGATATTGCTTTTTTACCTGAAACAAAAATAATTGCCACAGTAACAAATAATCCGGCCGTGCTAACCCAAGCAACATTGTTATCAGAAAGTTTTAATAAACAATTACATAAAATAATTGAACAGCTTAAAGATGAATCAGACATTAATATTACAGAATTCAAACTGAATAAACTTTTCACTAAATTACTAAAGAAAGCGACTAAATTAGGCTTCAGCAATAGCAGTGATGCGTGCTTCAGCACTGTTACCTATACATTCCATCTCGACTGTAATTTTGGTGCAAACTTCGATCAATTCTTTTTCTTTGATGAAGTACATCCTACCGCACGCGTGCATAAACTCGTCGGTGAAGCGATGTATAAAAAATTACCCCATAAAGTTCATCAAAAACATCTCGACTAAAATAAAAAAGCCAAAGAACTATTCGCTCTCTTCTTTGGCTTTTTTATCTCAAAGCAGATACAAAATGGTATCAGGAAGAATACGCAGAATTGACATTCCACACTATTATTCCTCTCCACCATCCCTTATATTATAAACCCAGTATCAATTAATTTACCCAAAACGGAGAAATGCGCATGGAATCACCCGCTATCTTTACACTTATTTTAGTTGGCTTTGTTTTCTTAACGATATTCAAAGGTATTCGCATGGTTCCGCAGGGCTATCAATGGACTGTTGAGCGTTTTGGACGATATACCCGCACGTTAGTACCCGGGTTACGTTTTCTTATCCCCTTTATTGACAGCGTAGGTTTTAAACAAAATATGATGGAACAAGTTCTTGATGTACATCCTCAAGAGGTCATTAGTTCTGATAATGCAATGGTCACAACCGATGCAGTTTGCTTTTATCAAATAATGGATCCGGTAAAAGCATCTTATGAGGTCAATGATCTGGATCGTGCATTGCAAAACTTAATAATGACCAATATACGTGCGGTTTTAGGTTCAATGGAACTGGATCAAATGCTCTCAAACCGGGATCGTATCAATGGCGACTTATTAGGAAAAATTGATGAAGCAACAAATCCATGGGGTATTAAGATCACGCGAGTTGAAATTAAAGACATTACTCCACCACGTGACTTAGTAGAGTCCATGGCAAACCAAATGAAAGCCGAGCGGGATAAACGCGCACAAATACTCAATGCAGAAGGTGAAAAACAAGCTGCAATCGAAGTAGCTGAAGGTCAGAAACAATCAGATATTTTAAAAGCAGAAGGTGAAAAAGAAGCCGCATTTCGACTGGCCGAAGCACGTGAACGTGAAGCAGAAGCGGAAGCAAAAGCAACCCATATGGTTTCTCAGGCAATTAGTAAAGGTAACCCACAAGCATTAAATTATTTTATTGCGCAAGAGTACACCAAAACTCTGGGAAAAATTGCAAGCAGTGATAATCAAAAGCTCGTACTAATGCCGCTAGAAGCATCAAGTGTAATTGGTTCACTTTCTGGTATTACGGAATTATTAAACGAAGTTAAAAAGTAAACAAGGCAGTCTTTATGGAATGGTTAAATGAAATATCATCGTGGCACTGGGCTTCACTTGCAATAATTCTGTTAGTACTGGAAGTATTAGGTAGCGCAGGCTTTTTAATCGGCTCTGCGATTGCCGCATTTTTAATGGCAGCCATTATGGCTATAACACCTGATATGAACTGGAAATGGCAACTTACGATTTTCAGTACTTCAGCCATTATATTCAGCCTTATATATTTAAAACGTTTTGCTAACTTTAATGACAAAACCGATCAACCCAACTTAAATAACCGGGCGGCTCAACTTATCGGTAAACGATATACCTTGAAAGAAGCGATAGTCAATGGTCAGGGAAGAATTCAAATCAGCGATACTTTTTGGAAAGTCAGTTGTGACAAAGATTTAGAGGCAACAACCCAGGTTGAAGTAACCGGCGTTGATAGTATGACTTTAATCGTTAAATCAGTTGAAGCTTAATTACTGTAACGGCTGCCAGTTCACTTCAGTCTCACCCTTCTGTGCTGCAATATAAGCAGAGTCACCACTGATGCTCACCGACATATCCATTGTTCGCTCGACTAAACGGGCTAAGTGTTGAATTTCTTGCCAGTCAAACTTTATAAGCGATGCCTGTAACTGCTTTATTTTTCCCTGAGATTGCTGCCACCACACATCCGCTTTTGAATTAAAACAATAAACTTTTACTTTTTCAGCAAGACGACAGGATTTTTTAATCCGCTCGACAGAGGGTTCACCTATATCAATCCAAAGTGTTGTTTTATCATCATAACTACGCACCCATAAATCAGGCTCATCAACCTCACTGAGACCTTTAGTAAAAGTGAGTTGATCCTGGGCATTAATACAGTACGCTAAAACACGCACCATCATTCTTTCAATCGTTTCAGAAGGATGTAAGGCAACGGTTAAATTAAGCGTATCGTAATAATGACGATTAAGATCAGACAGCGAAATACGAAATTTATAAATGGTTGGTTTAATTGCCACTCGTTGTTACACCTTTAAGTTTAATCATTCCAAATAGCGGTAAAAACAAGCTCTACCGGCTTGTTATGTTGTAGCCAAATATACGCATTCTGTTTATATTCAAGCGCTAAAGATTCAGCCTGCTCTTTACTTATACCAATAATAAAAAAACTTTCTTCTGCTGGCCATGAAGAATCCTGCCCCTCACCAAGCGCATCATAATAGATAAAGTTGTTTTTGATTAAATACCGGGATAATGCATTATTTTGTTTTTTATTTTCAACCGCAGTCGTTTTATGACTACGGGGATTCCATGCTGTTAAAATCACAGCAGAATGCATATTGTTTTTCTCCAATAAAGCGCTCAAACCCTCCACAGGCGGTTCCGAAATTTTAACCATATAGGTCTCACCTGCAAAATGCACAAAATAGCGTGTATTTAAGTAAGCCCGCTCGAGAATTTTTTTATTCATTATCACCACCTTAAATTCTCTTTATAAAAAACCAATCACTAGAAAGACACAATAAATGACATATTGAACCAACAAAATGACTAAAAACACTTTATAATCCGGCTTTATTTTCGAACCATTTCGTCAGCCTATTCAGGAAACAGCATGATTTTTTCATCTTTAGACCTCGCCCCCGAAATCCAGCAAGCAATAGATGCCTGTGGCTATAAGGAAATGACAGCAATCCAGGAAAAGGCCATTATACCCGCTCGCAGAGGAAAAGATATTTTAGCCAATGCACAAACCGGAACCGGTAAAACAGCCGCTTATTCTTTGCCCATTTTGCAATTAATGCGGGACAAGCCGCAGGCAACATTAGATGGAAAAACACGGACTTTAATATTAACACCAACACGAGAGCTTGCAGAACAAGTTGCCGAAACCATTAACCGCTACGCGCAGTTTATGTCTCTTTCTGTTGTCGCATTATACGGTGGCGTCAAATTAAGCGGGCAACAGCAAAAACTTAAAAGCCCTGTGAATATCATCGTATCAACACCGGGACGTTTACTCGAGCACGCAGAACTTGGCAATGTAAACCTGAGCAAGGTAGAGTTTCTTGTTCTGGATGAAGCTGATCGCATGCTTGATATGGGTTTTATTGATGAGGTCACGGCCTTATTAAAGAAATTGCCCAAGAAACGTCAAACATTACTCTATTCAGCTACTATGTCGCCTGAAGTAAAAAATCTTGCACATAAATTACTAAAAAATCATGAAGTCGTTAGCGTGGCAAAACAATATGCCATTGCAGACACGGTTGAGCATGTCGTATACCCTGTTGCAGAACAACAAAAAGCGGAATTATTCGTTGAGTTAATTGAAAAACATAACTGGTTTAAAGTGCTGGTCTTTACCAGTACAAAATTTCAGGCCGACACACTTAAAGATAAACTTAAAGATGCGGGTATTAAATCTGATCTGTTTCATGGCGATAAAAGTCAGGGTTCACGCCGTCGCGCTTTAGCGGCTTTTAAACAAGATAAAATTCAGGTATTAATTGCAACTGAAATTGCTGCGCGCGGATTAGATATTCAGGATCTGGATCATGTCGTAAATTATAACCTCCCCTATTTAGCCGAGGACTATGTACACCGTATCGGTCGAACTGGTCGCGCTGGCAATAAAGGGCAGGCTATTTCATTTGTTAGCCGGGAAGAAGAACGCACCCTTCATAGTATTGAGCAATTAATTAACGCCAAAATCAAACGCATAAAAATTCCTGGCTATGAAGTGGGTAGTCGTGATGCGCTTTTTAAAAACATAGAAAGCAGCCACCGCCCATCCCGTTCTAACAAAGCAAAACAAATTAAAAATATCCATAAAAAATCAGATAACGCAAAATTCGCTAAAAAGAATAAAAAATAAAGTTTTAACAAAAAAAAGCAGCAAAAAATTGCTGCTAAAAAAGATCACGGTTAAGCGATTGTGCGTTATTTAACTTGTTTTAAATGACGTTGAGCCTGAGTCTGAGCCTCAATACTATCAATATAAATTTCAATAGCGAGTTCAGCAACCTGACGACTTAAAAATGGACCTTGATCAACGCCTTCCCGGGTACTAAAAAACCATTCGTGAGCAACTGAAAACAAACGCTGTGTCCGGTAGGTGAGCGCCCTGCCTTTTTCGTCTTTTCGAGGGCAACATAAACTTATTTTGTCATTAATGGCTGCATATTGCTCTATCATACTTTATACCTCTTTTAAAAACTCTGAAGTCTTTCTATCTTGCAAATGACTAACCACTAAACTAGTCATGCCACGTTTAGCACAGTTTGGACAAGCAATCTTATCTTCATCTAATATTTTCCAGCCCTCTTTAACCGCATCGCTATGTTTTCCTTCATACCAGCTTCTGCCATCCGAATTTCGTCTATCGAAATGACCCTGCTCTTTTACTGTACGAATTCCCTGAGGGTTACATACATCACAAAAGGTAAATACTCGTAAACTCATAATTTTTCACCAACTACTAAAATTCATTCCTTATCAAGACAAGCCCACTATAACCACTATGGAGGCATATCGCTGTGGCATTTATCACTCTGAAATGAGTAAAAACATGCTTTTCTTTGCTCTCATTTTCGCCTTACCAAAACCGATTTAGTTAGGTAAAATATGGAATCTATTCATATTAAATATGGGTAATCTATATCTCCGCGGCAAAAAATGATGTGATTAATCCCACTGTTATGAAAACGAGTAATTATACTCACAAAAAATATGGTATATTTGCTTATGGTTCCTGACAAAGGCATATATTGATGAATGATGTGGTTAAAATCAGCCCTGCAAGCTTGAGTGCAATAGAAGCATTTAGTGGCTTACCAAGTAGTGATTTTGATGTGATTTCTCAGCGTCTTAAAGCCAACAACTATAAATCCAACCAGCATATCATCACCCTGGGCGATCACAGCCGCGAAGTTTTCTTTATAATCAGTGGTACGGTACGCATAACAACCTATACCTCCGGCGGCAAAGAAGTCAGCTTTAGAGATATGCAAGCGGGACAAATGTTCGGTGAATTATCGGCAATTGATGGCCGGGCGCGTTCTACCAATGTTGTCGCTTTAACCGATGCAGTGGTTGCCAGCATTCACGCTGACACATTTTTCAAATTATTAGCTGACTATCCTCAAGTTAATAAATTCGTACTACAGCAATTAACCGGCTTAATTCGCAAATTAGGCGATCGCATTGTTGAATTCAGTGCCTTGTCAGTAAAAAGTCGAATCCATGCAGAGTTATTACGATTAGCAAATAATAACAAACTAAATGACAATACGGCTGAAATTATTCCCGCCCCAACTCATCAGGATATTGCTAACCGTATAAGTACTCACCGAGAAGCCGTTTCACGGGAAGTAAGTGAATTAAACAAAAAGGGGATTATTAAACGCAATGAAGGTAAGCTACACATTAAAGATATTTCAAAATTAGAAGCGCTGCTTGAAAATTAATAAATATAAAAATAACACAATAATCATCATTTATATTAGGGAAAGGGATAACCATCATGCAACTGAATAACTCAGAAAGTAACCTGCTTGAATGTCTGCCAGAAAAAAATCAAAATATCTCAGTTGAACTTAATGCTTATTTTGACAGTCTTCGACAACGAGGTGATGCCGAAGCCGATGCATTAGTTAAAGAAGTCTTTGGACAACCTAAACAAAAAAACCGAATTGCGTTTAATCATCTTTTAGATATTGCTGATAAGTTAGCAGAAAATCCGGAACTGGTACTTAATGCTGATACCGAAGTTGCACAAGAATTAAAAGACTACCCGGAAAAATTAATTAAATATTTTAGCCCGGCAAAAGCACCGGACTGGGTAGATGAAGAAAAACTGAATATAAGTGGAAAACTATGGCAAAAAGATATGCTTGCCATCATAAGTGTTCTTTACTCCATCAGTCTTCCCGCTTGCTACTTAATGAAAAATGGAATTCCTGCACTATATCAAACGGCTAAACTTACCTCAAAACGTTATATCTACCAACGAATATATGAAACCGGCATTATGCTGGATGCTGTACTTTCTCCAGATGGTTTAAATGTCGTGCACGATATTGATCATTCCAGTGAAGAACACCTGGCCGAAGCCATGAATAAAATTGATCCAAATGGACAATGGAAAAAACGTGGTAAAAGTATGATTCGCAAAGGTGCTGAATCAAATAATATTAATGCAGAAAAATTAGAGCAGCAGCTAAAAAAATACGATACTGAAAAAGAATGTGCAAATCGATATTTATATGGCAAAGGTTATGTTACCGCGAAAAAGGTACGTTTTTTACATGCCACCATGCGTTTTATGCTGACCAATCCAGAACTGTTCCCGGCACATACACACATTAAAGACAAAAAAACATTTACCGATGCAATCAGTCATGTTGAAGAACCTTATGATTCAACGAAGTTAGGCGTTCCTGTAAACCAGGAAGATCTGGCCTATACCCTGCTAACTTTTGGCTATTGTATTGCAACGGGGTTAGAAAAATTAGGACGTAAATGGGATCTAAAAGAAAAAGAAGCTTTTCTTCATACCTGGAAAGTTATCGGCCATACCATTGGCATACAGGAAAACTTAATGACTGATAACTGGGATGAAGCCGAAAAACTTTTTCACACCATTCAAAAACGTCAGGCTGGCAGCTCAGAACAAGCAAAAGTTTTAACCAGTACGCTACTCAATTTCTTTGAAGACTATTTACCCGCTTATTTTGGTATTAATAAGGGCATTGCTGCGCGCTTAATACGAAAGCAACTTGGCGACGAACAAACAAAAATGATAATGCCGGAAGATTATATTAAAGCAAGCAGCGGTATCATAACTGTCATATTATACAGCATCGGTATGCTAGTCATAAAAATATATTATCGTGTGCGCAGATTCCTTTACAAACTTCCTTTTATTGCAGTATTTTTTGAAAAAACATTTTATGACACCGGCATCGAACTGGTAAATAGCTGGAGAGGTGTTTACAGCCGCAAGCCTTTTTATATTGCTAAGACCGCAGATGAGTGGCAGGTAAAAAAAGGAGTAAATCCATTTTTTCTCACTAAACTTAAAAGCTGGCGACAAAAACTCTTTAATACCGTTGCACTTGGTATAGGTTCGGTTATAGCCTCATTCATTAGCAGCCTGGTTTACGCAAGCTCAGTTTTCATTCAACGACACACTTATGAAAGCATTAGTGGCTGGGCCAGTATTGGATTAGTCACTTTTGGCATTCTTGTCTTACGCTACCGCGTTCGCAACGTCAGTCAAAACCGCCCTTTAATCGAGGATCATCCTCGTGTTGAAACCAGCAATAATTAAGCTTAAATATAAATGAATGATGCTTAGGAACCCTTAAGTTCCTTAAGCAGTAATTCAGCATCCTGTAAATCTGATAAATCATCAGAACCATTTATTTTTTTACGAACCTGCTTTAATAGCATTAAGGCAGTTTTTTTATTATTTTTATTCGTTAAACGCACATAGCTGGCAGCAGCGCGAAGCAGCAACATTGGACTATTTTGTTCTTTAGCGATATCGATCGCTTTAAGTATATTTGATTCTGCCGCACGTTCATCATCCATGAGATGATAAGTTTCTGCCATTAAACGATATATATCGGCTAACCAGAATTTTTCACCCGTTTTTTCTGCCATTTCGATAGCCTCTTGCAGACAAGCTATGGCTCGATTTAATTCTTTCGCTTGTAAACAGGCATCAGCTTCTATAGAAAGTTGCAATGTCTGACTCAAGCCAGCACCGGCGCCACGGTAATTTTGCAGGCCTGTTTCCATCATCGTTAAACCTTGATCCGAATCGCCAGCAGAAACTTTTGTCCACCCCAAAATAACAGAACCTAGCGTAACCCAGAAAAAGCCCTGTTCTAATGATAAAGAGATAACTTCATTGGCGAGTATTTCTGCACTATCCGTTTTACGCAACATATAATGTAGCCAGGCAGAAAAATTTAACGCATAAGCAAGACTAAAAGGATGTTCCAATTTGCGGGCTAAAGAAATGGCCTCACCACTTTTATCCAATGCCTGATCAAGCTCTCCCATTAACCAAAGTGTTAACGCCATGTATACCAGGTTACCAACGCTACTGTCCTGACCACAAATATAGGTAAAGGTGCGATCTCTATCCAGGCTATCAAGTTGAGCCGCTTTTTCTATATAAGAGTAAGCAACTATAACATCACCAATAAAATAGTGTGTAAGCCCCAATGCAACAGTCGCTTCGAGCTGCATAAGTCTATTATATTTATTCTCGGCTGCGGCTAACATCGCCTGTGCATGTTCTTTTGCTTCATCAAGTTCGCCACGAACAACATAGAATGCATACTGCCCCCACAAAATGGGGAACTGCTCAGGAATATCACCTGTTCTGTTCAATAATTCACTCGCACGAAGAAAAACAGTTTCAACTTCTTGTGAGGCATAACCTGTAGTTGCACAATAAGCAGCGCCAACGGTTGCGCATAGTCTTAGTTCACGCAATGTATTATCTTTAGTCACAGGGAGTTTTTTAAGCAAGGCCATACCCCTTTTAAAGTGACTAATCGCCTCAACATTTGCAGATTTTTTTAAAGCATCCTGTTCTGCCAGCAACCACCAGTCAATTGCTTTTTCAAGAAGCCCGGCTTCAGTATAATGGTGTGCAATATATTCCGGACGTTCTTTTATAACCTCGGGATAACGCTCTTCCAATACAAACGCAAGGTTTTTATGGAATGTTTGTCGATTTTTTTTTCAGTATCGAAGACATTGCCGCATCATGAATTAGCGCATGTTTAAAAATATAAACACTTTGGATTCCAAGACCGCGCTGTGAAATAAGTTCTGCATCAATAAGTTGTTCAATACATTTATAAATATCTTCTTCATCAAAATTTGAAATAGCTAATAACATATCAAAACTAAACTCACGGCCAATAACTGAAGCGAGTTGTGCAATTTTTTTCGCCGCTCCCAAATTATCTAATCTTGCATTTAACAAATCCTGTAAAGTCGAAGGAATGCTCAGTTCCGATAGTTCTCCGGTCAACTCATAATGTTCATCATATTCAGTCACAATATCAGAATTGACCACCATTTTGGTAAGCTCTTCGATAAACAATGGAATACCATCTGTTTTTGCCACAATTTCATCTAATAAAATTTTGGGTAGTGCTCGTCCATTAGTGATACGATCTACCATCGATACAATTTCTGATTTATTCAAATGTGTTAAATTAAACTGAACCAAGTTTGAGCGTGAGTACCAGGGGATAGAAAAATCAGGCCGGCAAGTTAAGAAAATAAATATTTTATGTGTCTGTTCCTGTAGCACCAGCATATCCAGAAACTCTAATGTTGAAGGATCCAACCAATGTAAATCCTCCACCACAAACAGTAACGGGCGTTCCTGAGACAATTTTTGAATCAACTCGAACACCATTTCCAATGTTTTTCTTTTTTTAATTTCAGGTGATAAAGCAGGTTCTAAATAATTATCTGTTAAAGGTAAGTTAAGTAAGGAGGAAATTAACGGAACATAATCTTTAAGTTTAAACTCATACTTTGTTAATAATTTTTCCACTTTATTAAAACGAACAATAGCAGAATCATTATCAGCAAACGAAAACATATGTTGCAACATTCCGATTATTGGGCGCAAGATACTTGTTTCAGAAAAAGCCATACCGTTCGCACAAAGGTAATGATGATTTGAGTTATTCAGTTGTTCGATAAAAGCCTGCATTAATCGAGACTTACCAACCCCGCCCTCACCTTTTAATAGTACAACTTGTCCATCACCATTCGTTGCCTTAGTCCACAAGCGTGATAGTTGTTCCATTTCATTTTCGCGACCAACAATAGGTAATAAACCACCAAGACGTAAGGCAACATCGATGCGGTCTCTGGCATCGTTTTCCCGGGTGACCTGATAGACATCAATAGGTGTGTTGATACCCTTGAGTTTATGTTGGCCTTGAAAGACAGTTTCAAAAAAACCTTCTATTAAACTCAGTGTTGTTTCCGTAATAAAAATACTATTTTCTGTAGCAAGATTTTGTAAACGTGCCGCGATGTTAGGTGTTTTTCCTAAAGCAAGTTGCTCTCTCTGTTCACCTGTTCCAATTTCTCCGGTGACAACAAGGCCGGTATGTATGCCTATGCGAATATTTAGTTCAATACCCTTTGTAGTGAATTCTTTATTGAGTGTTTTAATCGAATCAAGACAACCCAATGCACTATAGACAGCACGACGAGGGTCATCTTCATGTGCGCGTGGATAACAAAAATATACCAGAATGCCATCCCCTAAATACTGAGCAATGTGTCCACCATAACGTGTTATCACCTCAGCACATGCTATTTGATATTGTTGAATAACATTATGAAACTCTTCAGGATCGAGAGAGTCAGAAAGCGCAGCAGAATCCGCTAAATCACAAAACATTACTGTAAGCTGTCGCCTTTCAGCAACAGCAGACGCATCACTCGTTTTTATTGATCTTTTTTCAGGAGTGGCTGTAACGGTTTTCTCATCTTTTTTCTGAAGAGTGCTACCGCATTTACCACAAAATTTAAAATCTACCGGATTTGAAAAGTTACAGTTTGCACATATCAAGGAAAGCTCGCTGCCACATGCACCACAAAACTTCATTCCATCAGGATTTGAAAACTGACAATCCCCACAAACACTCATATTATTACCTTATTATTATTTGAGCTACTAATTATGAATACATACTCAAATCATAAGATACATATTATTCTTATAATTATTTCCCTGAGACCACCAAATTTGAATTCCCTTTCACAAATAAACACACAATTCACATCATTCTACCTAATAACATGCTTAGCTGTCATTAACATCAGTCAGGCCAGAAATGGCAAGTTATCTTAAATTCGCGCCATCATAACATTGCATGTGAAATTTCAAATATAGAAGAAGCCATTAGACTACGACAGTTTGACTGTTTATATTCCACTTAGGATGTTTTTTCATAACATCATTAAACAACGAACTTGCCAGCAGCCGTTCTAACCATACTTGTAACTTTTTATATTCGCTTTGATCAAACCAGACTTTATCAACATAGGCAAATTGGCGTATAAAAGGAAAAATGGCGATATCCAGCATCGAGAGGTTTTCACCCGCCAAATACGTGTATTGGCCCAATTGTGTTTCAAGTCGTTGCAAAAATTCTTCTCCTTTTTCCCGGTAAGTTTCCATTGTCTGCTCAGGAAATCGATCGGCATATTTATAATGATCCAGGTGCTCTTTAAACTCAGTATCATTAAATTCGATAAGTGAAGAAGCTTCTCTGGAATGAAAATACGATAGCCAATTATCAGGGTCATTCTGCTTTAAAGCCCATAATATAATATCCAGGCTTTCATCTATTACTGTTCCATCAACAAGCTGTAATACCGGAACAGTTCCTTTGGCTGAACAAGCCAACATTTCTTTTGGTTTATCCGCTAAAACAACTTCACGTAATTCAACCTGAACATTGCTGACTTTAATTGCCATACGTGCCCGAATAGCATAAGGACAACGACGAAAGGAATAAAGTATAGGTAACTGAGCCATTATTCTTCGAATAACTGAAAACGCGCAATCCATGCAAGTGCTAAAATCACCATAAACGTTGCAGCATTTGCCGGAACTTGTAAATTAAAATCGACAAAACTATGAATACTCAACGCCAGAATTGCCATGGTAGCGGTAAAGGCCAGCCCTATCATTAATGATTCACGGCGTAAGGATAAAGCTTTGATTGCAGTGAATAATGATAACAACACGATACTGATTAAGAGCACGATACCAATAATCCCGGTTTCAGCGGCAAACTCTAAAATATCGTTATGTGCATGATAATAATGCGGCTTAATTTCATACCCGCGGTATTTAGGAAAGATATAATGATAGGTTCCCCCACCGGAGCCGGTAACAAAATAATCACTCCACTGATGTAAAGTATATAAAGCTACTTCGTCTCGCTGTTCTGCATCAGCACTGGTCTTTTCTAATCGCTCAGCAACTTTCTCTAACCCAAACCAGGAGCTGACAATTAACAAATCGATAATAATAATGCTGACAACTAAAAATAGCATTGTTTTACGTGCATGGCGGGTTAATTTTAAGGCTAACAACGCAGCGACAGTAAGACTAATAAAGAATGCAGCATTGCCCATTCGAGAATGAGTTAATACTAAGGCTATAGTACAAAGTGCAATATAAATACGAAGCTGCGCTTTTTTGCTTAACAATAATTGAACAATTTTTCTGCTCCACTGTCTCGCTGTACGCAAGGTATTTTCTTTTCCTAAGCCAGCAATCAACACACCAATACCCACCGCGATTCCCATATTCAAATAACCCGCTAAATGGTTGCGGTTAATAAATGTTCCCGTTGCAACACCAATATAGGCATATTTCTCAAAAAAGAAACCGTACTCTATACCCGACAAGGTCATCACACTGCCGTACATTGCTTGAAACAGTACGCTATAAATAATGGCCCATGTCAAAAAATGAACTCGCGCACGACTATTTATAAGCAATAGTGTAAAGATAAAAATAGTGTAATAAAAAACACTTTCAACAAAAAAGGAGAAAGATTCATGATGGTTTTCAGACAAACTTAGCCATTGCACATCAGGCAAAACCAGTTGAACTGAAGCAAGCCGGGCTGGAGAAATCAAATCAACTAAAAAAACGGGAAGCGGAATTAACTGTAAAATTATAAAAACAAGGTAAGCTATAAATAAATAATGCACCACTTTTGTTTTTAACCAGATATCTGAAATTATTAACTTACCTCGCCAATATCGAAAGACTAAAATGATGGCTAAAATAAACAGCCAAACTTCAGCAATAGACAAAAACCAAACACGTGCACTGGCAACGGGAAGTGGCATCCATACAAGTAAAGCGACAAAAAAATAAAAAACTATACTTTCACTGTTAAATTTATACTTATTTTTTGAAATCAACATTCTATATTTGTTTTTTCTCTTTAGGCCCGACCACGTCTTCTATAATATTTTTTAGTTCTTCATGCCACTTAAAATGATTTGCAGTTTGTTGAATATAGTCAGGTACCCTGCCGTTAGATTCAACCGTTTCCTTAATTCTTCTAATCACTTGCTGCTGCAAAGTAACGGGCAACCCTTTCCAGTTAGCCAGACTAACCCACAACACTTTATGTAAAACATTTTTTTCCCACGGTCCGTAGGATAGCGCATTTGATAATGCCACTTTCACCTCATCACCAAATTCAATTTTTAAGGTCTTCGTCATAGCAAGATTAGCCCAGGCATCTGACCAGGTTGGCCTGAGTTGCAGCGCCTTTTTATAGAGCGAAATGGCTTTGGCCCGGTTTTTTAAAGCAGACTTATTCCAGATTGGTTTTTGATATGCCTTAAAATCATAAAGAGCTGCAAGATAAAAATAATGTTCCGCATTATTTGAATTATTTTCAATGGCAGACTGTAATCTGGTGACTGCAGCTTGCCATTTTTTTTCAGAAAAAGGTTCCTTATTAGCCGCCCACTTTGTCATTAATTTATTTGGTTGAATAACAGACACGGCTGTTATTCCCCAGGACGAAGTTAAATAAATTGCAACAAAAAGAAAAGTAATGAGGGAGAAAAAAATTAAATTTTTTAATGCAGAATGTGATTTCAATAAATATTTTATAGACGTTAATGAAATCATTATCAATTAAACTCTATTCACTGACCACTGAAAGATAATCTGTATTTGAAAGAAGCTTTGCAGGAGCCTCATGGACTAACGACCAGGCTTTATCTTTACCAAAAAGTTCTTTAGCCCGCTCATAACCCGCGTTTAAATCGGGTGGTCGGTGAAAGTTATTATGACTATCTGTTGCCATAAAATTCACAAGATCTTTCTCTATCAACTCAATAGCACAACGTTCAGATTTATTACTAAATTTTCCCAGTAAGCTCGCCGAGGTTATTTGCACAAGACAACCGGCCTGAACATACTGTTCCAATAATCCAACATTGCTTTGAAATTCACGATTACGCTCAGGGTGAACAATAACCGGTACGATATTTCGTTGTAGCAACCATTTAATCAAATTAATCGTACCCATTGGTACTTGGCCATGCGGCATTTCAAGTAAAAATACATTTTTACCATCCCATGTCCCTAACCATGGAAAATCGTCACGTTGTAATAAAGGCATAATTTCAGGTCCAACACGAACTTCAGCAGACAAACGTAAATTAATAGTAAACCCCTTTTTCGCAACGATCTCTGAAAATTTTTCAAACTCGTATCGAAGAGTGAGTGCTTCATTGGTATAACGCGGTGGACGCATATGTGGCGTTAAAAATTGCGTGGTTACGCCATCATCCTGTGCCAGTCGTAGTAACTCTAAGGCATCATCAATATTTTGAGCACCATCATCGACCGCAGGTAAAATATGACTATGAATATCAATCATAATACAGACACATCAAAATATGTAAGCGTTAAGCTTTTTCTGCTTCGTTGCCATAACCGTAACCATAGGAGTAGCCACCATAGTTTTCCATTTTCTCCAGATTTACCTGCTGTAATACCACACCAAGCGGTTTAACATGGGCTGTTGCGAGTCGTTTTACTGAATCTTGCGCCATTTTGTGCGTGGTTGAATCGGCTTTAACCACCAGAATGACTTCATCACAAAGCGTTGCTAAAATCAGAGAATCACTTACCGGTAATAAAGGTGCAGAATCAATAATAATATGATCAAACTTATCTCTTAACATTAACATCATTTCAGAAAACTTCTTTGATGATAAAAGTTCAAGCGGCTTAGGCGCTGTTAACCCGCTACTCATATAATAAAGATTTTTTACTTTTTCATCCTGAATAATACACTCATCCAGACTGACCTCACCCGCTGCTAACTCGGCTAATCCTACCAGGCGAGACTGGGTAAAACATTGTTACTAAATTGTTGTTTACGTAAGTCACCATCAATCAATAAGGTTTTACCTGTATGACTAAAAGTTAAAGATAAATTACTGCATAATGTGGTTTTGCCTTCGTTTGCCACAGATGAAGAAACCATAATCATTTTAACGGGGTCATCAATATTGGCAAACATCACACCCGTTCGAATATTATTAAGTGCTTCAGTAAAAGCGGGAGATTCTAACTCAGAAAAAGTATGTCGCTCCGGAGCATGTTTCCCATCATACGGTATCAGCGGCAACATACCCAACAAAGGTAAACCTAATTTTTGCTCAACATCTTCAGGTAGGCGGAAGGTATTTTCTAAATACTCTAATAAGAACGCGAGTAACACACCTAAAAACAAACCGGCGAATATTGCAGCGGCGACAATAAGTTTTTTCTTAGGTTTGCTTGGGAGAAGAGCCGGTCTTGCATGGTCAACAACCGTGACGTTGGTGACCTCATTATCACCTGTGCTACTGGTTTCTTTAAAGCGTGTCATAAACACATCATATAATTGACGGTTTGCCGCCACATCGCGTTCTAATTTAGCCAGTTCAAACTCTTTTGCCTGATATACACGTGACTCTTCAGCAGTTTGTTGACTTAATGCTTTGAGTTTTTTTACGTTCGCTACGGCGTTTTCATAGCTTCGGGTTACGCCATCAATCACTTTGTTTACTTCCCGGTGCAGGCGTTGATCTGCAATCTTTAAATCTGACTTAACAGAAATCATTTTCGGGTGCTTATGGCCATAACGCTCAGACAGTTCTGATACAAGCCGGGCTAATTTAACTTGTTCCTGCTTAAGTGTCTGAATAAAGGCATTATCCAAAACAACCGGTAAAGACTCTAAACTCTTACCACTATTTTTAACCTCAAGAACCTGTTGGTACTGAATTTCAATTTCAGCACGTTGAGCCTGAGCTTTGATCAATGCTTCTGTGATTCCACCCAGCTTACTGCTTGTTATGCTTGCTGAACTTTGTGTATTCACCAGGCTTTCTTGTTGCTGATAATTACGTAAAATTTCTTCAGATTTTTCCAGTTTTTGTCGTAGTTCAGCCAGTCGTTTATTTAACCACTTTGAGGCATTTTTATTTAATGCCAACTTTGCTTCAAAGCCTTTTTCAATATAAGCATCTGAAATAGCGTTCGCTATTCTTGCTGATAAAACCGGATCAGGTGACTCGTAAGAAACATTAATAATTTGACTGTTTTTAGCCCCTTTTACAGATAGATTATCTGATACTAAACCAATAAGCTTTTCTCGTAAGAGTCGCTTTTGCTCTTTATCATGGTTTACACTCTCAACGTCTGTGATCAGGTTGCGAAATGAATTTATTTGTTCATTCCCATTAAGTTGAGGTATCGCTTTTAAAAAAACAGGGTGTTTTTCAAGTTTAAGCTTATCGATCACCGATGAAATGACAGAACGACTACCAATAATGTCATATTGAGTCTGATAGAAATACATAATATTGCTGACCCCTTGTAACGGGTCGAGTGAGACGACTTTAGGTGCATTCGGTTCAACTAAAATTTTAATCGTTGAGGTATATTGCGGTGTAATGGTAAATGCCGTTAAAACGCCAATTAATGCCGCAACAAAAGTCAAACCAAAAATAGCTTTGGCACGACGTTTAATAACATACCAGTACTCGAGTAAGTTTATCTCTTCGTCATGCGACTCATCAAAATTATGTCGGGGTAAAGCTTGATTGTGCTGCCGTAACTTTTGAGTAGAAACGTTTATTGGAAGCGGTTCAATCTGACTCATTAAAAGAAACTCTCATCAACAGTAATGATATCACCCGGATTAACTTCATCATTTAATCCCACTTTGTGCTTTTTATCGACAAACTCGCGTTCAAGAATAATACTGCCCTTACTCGCCCGCTCGGTAAAGCCCCCCGCAATGGCAACCGCCTTTTGTACCGTTAAACCATCAACAAAGTTGTATCCACCGGGCTTTTTCACTTCACCATTGACATAAAAGAGACGATATTCAACCACTGAAACGGTCACAACCGGTTTTTTTAAATAACCATCTTTAAAACGGCGAATCAAATCACTTTCCAGTTCAGCAACCGTCATCTTTTTTACTACAATTTCACCCAGCAGTGGAAAAGAAACAGTGCCATTTGTCCCGACACGCACTTTCTCGAGGCTTAAATCTTCTTCACCAAAAACATTAATCGAAAGCAAGTCACCTGAACCAATTTTATAGCCTTGCTTATCAACAGCATGGGATAGCGGCGAAAAACTGACAAGGAGCATCAACAAACTAATAAAACGTAACATGTAAATTAATAACCTCTTCAGAGTAAAGTTCAGCAAAGCAAGTTTTAAAAACAATTGTAGCCTATGTGAAAGACCCACATAGGCTACAAAACAACTAAAATACGTATTAAGGAAAAAAAGTGTTCCTTAAAGCTAATTATTTACTTGCTTTCACGCAACAATGTTGCCGTAAACATGACCAAGTTATCAGTATAGTCTAAGGTGTTATCTGATGAGTCACGTTCAGTATTCGTATATGACAAGCCAAAATCTAACCAACGACGAAACTCATACTTCACACCTAAACCTGCAGACGTAGTATCATCTTTACGCCCCCCGGAATACTCATCAGTTGTTGAACTTAGATCCACATTTAGAGCAAACCTGCCACTAAAGTCATGTTCCCAGCCAAGTGAACTCAACTGTGAAGTATAGAAGCTATCTGCATAATTAGATTCCTGAGGTGCCTCTTCGACAAACAAGGTGAAACGGCTGTATTGTTTCGGTGACCAAATCATGCTGGCAGAATAACTGCTACCATCACCATCTGTTTCAGCAGCAGCATCAAAGTTCTTATCATAGGTACCGATCTTAAACTCGCCTGTTGTTTTACCTGTAATATCCCAGCGAACACCTGCATGGTATAACGTTTCAGTACTGTCTCTCGTGCTGTTTAAATAATCAAAATCATTCTGTTTAGCTTCAACAAATACTTTAGTTTTACTACTGACATTGTATAAAGCACGAACACCAACAGCAGCAACACGACGATCACGCGCATCTTGAGCATTATTGGTATAGTCAATGTTTGTTATTTTATAGTCTAACTCCGCCTGCATTTTTGCAGTGTCAGCACCAAAAGCGAAACCCGCGAATACACTGTTTCTATCCAATAACGTCACATCTCCTGTGGTAGCAACATTTGAAGTACCACGAGATTCATGCTCATTAGAATAATCAGCAATTAAATTAATATTCACAGCTTTAGAAAGATCTAATAATAAATCAAGGTTTACCAGGTGGTCGTTATAGTTTTCTTTAGTGAACTTATCATACGAGGCATAAGAACCGCGATAACCAGCAGAAAGCTGATGCTTACCCAATGCGGTTACAAACCTTAGGTCCGGTGATACGGTAAAAAAAGTATCACTTGAACCATTGGCTTCACGAAAAAGATTGTCGTCAGTGGTGTAACCAGCAGCGACTGAGGCCGTAAAACCCGGTTCCACAGCAAATGAGGTTGAAGAAAATAATAACGCCGATGTGCAAACAAAAGCCATCCCAGCTTTGTTAGAAGAGTTCATAAACTTAGTCCTTTAGTTAGTTATTTAACTATAAGTTTTTATAATTTTATCTTAGATATTATCAACCCTATGCTAACGGGGGGGGGGAGGCAGCAATCGGATTGAAATACCGGTATTTTTTACCACTTACTGTTTAGATAGGACTGCCAGCTGTGCCACCTTGTTGGGGATTTACAGGCACTGGTGGTGGTCCTGGTGGTCGTGATGGTGGTCGTAGTGGTCGTGGTCCCGGTTGTTGTGCTATTTGCTGTCCAGGTGTTTGAATTGCTCCTGCTGCTGCTCCTGCTGCTGAGGCTGTAGTCACGACGGTGGGATCCGCACCTGCAGTAATAGCAGCATCTGCAATTGTTGTTTGTTGTAATGGCGCCGCTGCAGTTGCGGCTGAGACGATTCCTGCTGCCGAATCTGGAAACCGAGCAATCCCTTCAGAAACAGCTTCAGCAGCTCTTTCTGGCGATAAGCTGGCAACTGTTGATGTAATGTCTTCAATTTCCTGACCCGCATCAAGTGCGTTCTGTACAATTGTGGCCATAGGCAAACCTGCAGCCAAATCACCTTGTACATCCGCCGAAACAAGTTGATAAGGCATCACCAAAAAGATGGCAAGTACCAGTGTTTTCATTTTCATGTCTTACTCCCCCAAATAAATAGTTCATTTTTGACTACTAGCTCACACTTTACACCCGTTAGAAATAACCCGCAAGCATTTATGGATATATATCTGGTCAGTATCCGTGATACCGACCTTGACACGGAACTGTTTAAAAACTCATTGAAATGGCGTATTCATAAGCCGCTTTAAAGAGGCCTACTAACCTATTCTATTGGCTCATATCTGCTGACTATATAACGCAGAAAAACCACACAAATAGTAGAGGCAATAGTTGCTGACAAAAAATCATAAAAGTCCGGTACTCTGCCCGGCAAAAAGCTCTGATGCCATTCTTCAAACCCCGATAGCAAAGCGACAATCCCCACGATATACCTTGCCCCCTTCTGCCCCATAATAATCCATAACATCACTGCTGCAGATGCGCCGAACAGTGCGTGCACCAGCTTATCAAACGGCACCGGCACCAACCCCACCGCAATGGGTTGTTCAGCAAACCAGTAAGCTAAAAGCAAGAGCAATAAAAATCCTAAAAAGGTCATTATTTGAAGACGAGTATTCATATCCTTAGAATATAAGCATATAGCGAAAAGAAAAAGCTGCTGCCTATTCACGACTTGTGAGGCAACTAACCGCTCTCATCAAAAGCTATATGATATTTCCTCCTTATACATTAACTAAATTTTTGCCCGACTTTTTGCACTGAATAATTTTTTTAATAAAAGGTAAACGCGATCAGGAAAATCCGTCCAATGGGGGGCATAGCAGGTATTGTTCCAAATCCAGCCTGGCAATCTTAACCAAAAATAAAGCGTAGCAGAATAACGAATCATTGCTTGCTTTAATGATTCGCTTACTCCATCTAACCGACTACACGCGCCACCGACGTTTATAATTCTTTGGTAATGAAATGCCTTTTTGTCACTATATGGCACAGCCTCAGGCCACGGCACTTCCATCAGATGACAAGCCAAAGATAAATAGCTTAAAAACTCGGGCTTTAGGTTGTTTTTTAGCGCGACGTTATACCAGTCTTCCCAGTTAATGTTGTCTCCATAGCGTGACACTAGAGCCGCAAATTCAGCAAGTTGTAGTAAAGATATTGTTCCATACAGAAACTCTCTATGAGGAAGCAAGGCATGAAGTGTATTTAATAAAAGCCTGTGATGGGGGGCCAGAATAGCTGTTTTGTGCTTATTGTAAATAACCGCTTGTTTGTTTTTCCATGCTGCTTCACTGGTGAATATTCTACCGCCCTGACCAAAAGCAGGCTTAAAATGAATTTCTACAACGACAGGGCTATCCGCTTGTATACGTACATTAATGTGGTGATGACGTTCACTGGTAGGTTTGTTATTCAGCACCCTGTTTTCATCAGGGACTTCCACATACTGCAATTTATCAAGGATAGCTTCACTATCAATTAACGCTGTCTTATCCACAAGAATATCTATATCCCCCATTACACGTGCACCGGCAGAGAGATATAGCTCATCGACAAAAGTGGCGGCCCCTTTTAAAAGAAGCGTTTTTATCCCTGCTTTTTCAAATTCTGCCAGTAACGCTGTTAAACCTGACTGGAAATCCTGATTCCGCTCTGCATTTGCCTCATAAATCAGCTTGAGGTAATGCTGAAAATCTTCGGGAAAATATTGAAGTAAGCCGTCTTGTTCTAAGCGTGAATACCATAATGGTGTGCACATTTGAAGGTTAGCCTGTAATAACAAAGGCCCCAATTCCAGCCGATTATGAATAATGGCATCTTTAAGTTTGTTAAGCATTTCGCCACTTTTGTCAGGCGCTAAAAACAACGCCAACAAAGCATAGGTATTATTAACAGGCAGTTGTTTCATATATTCATTCAACACCAAAATCAGATAGATTCAATGGCTGTTATTGCATCATCGAGATCTGAAAACAGCAACTCATAACACGGCGTTTGTTCAACTAAACGAACCATTGCCTTAGCATCTTCTAAAGTCATATCGCGTTCTGATGAACCCGTTGCAGCCAGTTTTTCAAGCGCCTTCGACTTATCTAATATTAAAAGTTCTGTTGTCGCATTTTCAGTATAACTGGGAAAAATTAACTCCGTTATTTTAGAGCACGTTAATTTATCGACTATATTTTCTTTTGCTAAAACTATCCAGCGAATTGAATTTTCATATAAGTCCTGAAAAACAGGCAACTCAGGAATAGCAGGGTAAAAAGATAATAAAGGTGAAAATGAACCGCTACGAATCCGCATCGGAATAGGTAAAGGGCTAATAGAAAGATCTTCTAAATCAAGCACCGCCAGCTCATCGGTAATACACTGCCAGCCACACGCAGTTAAGGCAGCGGTAAGCGTGGTTTTTCCACTACCCGAATTGGCAGGCAGGACTATCGTCTTATTTCCTTTTTTCACAGACGCAGCATGAAACATTAGTTTGTTCAGAGCAGACAAATGTTTGGCGCATTGTGAAAAAAAGATAAAGTGAATAATGGAATCAAGCTGTAAACGGTCAATTGCTTTATAAACACATTGACCATCAAGATATATGTCAACAGCATCATTTTCTTCTTTTGAATTCAGAACAAAAATATATTGATCTATAGTCTCGCTTTTTTCGCTAAGAAAATAATGATAAAGCTGCCGAAAGTTGTTGAATAACTTTTTTTCAGGAAAATGAATCTGACAGGTAAAGCCGTATGCTTCTATCTGACAACAACAATCAGAACCTGAATAATCTACGCTGTCAATTGATTGCCCATCAGGTATAAAAAGGTCTGTTTCTTTTGCGGTATTTGGTTGGGAGGGACGGCTATCTCCAAGTAAGCCTTCATTCTCAAAGTGGGTAAGTATTTTATTTAAGTCAAACTCTGCGGTTTGTGAGCTAATGGAAAACCTTTCTACAAGATCACTAATTAGCTTTTCTGTTGAAATGCCATCAGAAAGACTAAGCCAGATATAAGAAGCTAAAGGGTTGAGCGCCCATAGACGCTGAATTTTGGGGTAAAATAACGCACCACCATCACAAAAAGGGATAAATGAGATTTCTGGAGCGGGAAAAA
>Ga0316208_1001197_pt1 | contig 25479 bp, 14 predicted proteins | sample 3monopyrite_MG_FD_204944 | JGI IMG/M metagenome (GOLD analysis project Ga0316208, IMG submission 204944) | Microbial mat bacterial communities from mineral coupon in-situ incubated in ocean water Damariscotta River, Maine, United States -... | ecosystem: Environmental > Aquatic > Marine >... | reverse complement strand
CTGATTCATCGGCTAAACCACCCGCCCGTCGACGTCGACGCGTTCGTACCAGCGAGGATGATGTGGCAGATTCTTCAAGCAGTGACGACGTGAAAGACGTCATCTTCGACGAGTCGGACGATGCTCCGCCGCCGAAACGGAAGAAAGCAGCTCGACGCAAAAAGGCTGCCGCCAAATCGACCGCGAAGGCGGCCGAAGAAAAGGCCGATGAACCCGTCGCTGATTCGGAACCGGCCGAGCCGAAGCCACGACGTCGAACACGTCGCACCGTTAAGGCAGACGATGACGCTGGCGACACGAGCGATCAGAATACTTCGCGTGAAGAAGCTGCTCCTGCTCCTGCTCAGTCATCGCATGAACGAGCTGAGCAGGATCGCCAGGAAAGACAGGACAACCGCGAGCAGGAAGGAGCGACATCGGATTCTGACTCTGATGCAGATGGTCGGCCTCGCCGCCGTCGCCGTCGCCGTCGTCGCCCTCAAGGTGGTGGAGAAGGTGGTGGCTTCAACAACAACAACGGTGGTGGTCACAACAGCAATCAGGGTGGCGGCGGCAATGCCAGTGGGCAGCGTGGCGGACGGCGTCGTCGAGGACGTGGCGGACGAGACGGCGGACGAGACGGCGGACGAGATACTCGAGACAGCCGTCAAGGCGGTCGAGATCGCGTTCGCTCGGTCGCGCCCAGCACAGAAGTCATCGAAGGAACAATCGACGGCGTTCTGGAATTGCATCCTAAAGGATACGGATTCCTAAGGAATGCGGAGAAGGGTTACGTCGCTCAGGAATCAGATCCGTTTGTGCCGAGTTCGCTCGTTGAGAAGTACAGCCTGCGTGAAGGCGTGATGATTCGAGGGGACGTTGGGGCTGGCGTTCGTAACCAGGGACCGCGGCTCAAAGAAGTCGAGTTGATCGGCAGTATGACTCCCGAAGCGTATGCCGATGTCAAAAACTTTGACGAACTGACCCCGATCACGCCGCACGTTCACATTCAACTGGAGACTGGCCCCAAGCCTGTCACGATGCGAGTGATGGACATGCTGACTCCAGTTGGAAAAGGCCAGCGAGCGTTGCTGGTTGCTCCGCCGCGAACCGGCAAGACCATGCTTCTGCAGGACATTGCCGACTCGGTCAGTAAGAACCATCCGGATATGCACTTGATGGTTCTGCTGATTGATGAACGGCCGGAAGAAGTCACCGAGATGACTCGTTGCGTGAAGGGCGAAGTGATTGCTTCTTCGATGGACCGCGACGTTGAAAGTCACGTTCGCATGAGCCAGCTCATGATCGAACGAGCCAAGCGAATGGCTGAAACCGGCAAGGATGTCTTCATCCTGATGGACAGCATCACGCGAATGGCTCGTGCATTTAATAAATGGGCCGGCGGTGGCGGTGGTGGCAGCTCGCGTCACTCAGGCACGATGAGTGGTGGTCTTCACGTGAAGGCTCTCGATATTCCGAAGAAGCTCTTCGGAACGGCTCGTCAGTTCGACGAAGGTGGCTCGATCACGATCGTCGCGACGGCCCTGATCGAAACCGGCGGTCGGATGGACGACGTGATCTTTCAGGAGTTCAAAGGTACGGGCAACATGGAGCTTGTACTCAGTCGAGACCTGGCTGATCGTCGAATCTGGCCGGCGATCGACATCACTCGATCCGGCACGCGACATGAAGAGAAACTCTTTGCCGAGGACGCTCTTGATAGTGTGATCATGCTTCGCCGAAGCCTGATTTCGCTAAGCCCCGTCGAAGCGATGGAGACGCTGACTAGGACGCTGGAGCGGTTTCCAACGAACGCTGAATTCCTCACGAAAGTGAAGGCGATTCTGTAGCTTCGGGTTGGCGTTTCTTTGAAAAATCAACTCCCGATTTCAGCTTTGTCTGGGATCGGGAGTTTTTCTTTGCGCTGTCTCCGAAAAACATGAGCGAGAAGCACGCAGATTCCACAACGCTACTTAGACTGACCGCTTACTTTCAGTGTCGATTTCGAATCCTGTTGATTGCCGACGCTGAATCTCGTTCTCCAACATGGCACACAAACATCGGATTCAGAGCGTCCCGGCTCTGAGTGACTGAAAGAGGCTTCAGCATGGGAATGATCGACCTGGGTTCTCCAGCGGCGAAAGTTCATTCGTCTCTGGAAAATCTGCAGGAAGCCTGGATGGAAGCGCAGGAGAAGTGGAACGATGACAACGCGCGGAAGTTCGAGGAAGAGTACCTGATGCCACTGGCATTAACGGTCAAACTGTCGCTCGACGCGGTGAATCGAATGGCAGAAACACTTCACGAAGCCGAACGGGACTGCCAGGAGGATCGAGAAGTCCTTTGAACTGTTGGCAATGAATGCGCGGCGTTGTTGTGAAAGAAGTCTGCCGATTAGCTCTGATCCCGTTAATGCTCGGAGAATTCGAAACATCATGACAACTCTGCATAGCGAAGCTGACCCGACAGACGTCTCACTGGAATATGACGAAGCCGCCGCAACTCAGATGTTGTCGGATCCTGCACCCGATACACTGAACGCTTCGATATTTGGCATGCGGTGTTCCGGGAATTCCGTTAAATCAGGGAGCGTTGTGGCTTGTCGGTCGTCCGTTGATGACCGGCAGCAAGAGGTGAGAAAAGTGTCGGACGACGTTGCTGCGGACCGAGTTCAGAATCTGATTCAGTCATTGTTCGATGGGATCGCCCAGCGAGTTGATGGCGAGCTTGGTCTTGCGCAACGACTGAAGAGCGAACTGGCCGAAGAGCAGGTCCGCTTCGAGTCAGAGTCCGAATCGCGACAGTCCGTTTACGAAACCGAGCGGAAAGCTTTACAGGCCGAATACGATTCCGTTTGTGCTGAGGCTGGACTTCACTATCAGGGGCATTTCTCAGCAGCGTCCGAAGAATATGACGAAGCACTTCGAGCGGCGAACGAGGATTACGAAGACGTCGCCGATCAGATTCGGAAGGAGTTCGAGGAAACTCGCTGGATGGTCGTGTCGTACTTCGACGAGAACGCCGGCGGGTCTCCCAAGCAGCAGTTCGAGCAGTTTGAACATAACGTCGAGCGATCCGGAGAACACCTTGAAGGTGAAGCCGCACAACTCGAAGAGATGCATGAGTCGGTTGTCGCGACATTGAAGAAACGTCGCATGTGGACAGAGCCAGAACAACCAGGGCACGGCACCTTGCCACAGTCGCTGGATGGGCTGCTGGAATTGTTCGCGGAGCGGGCTGAGCAGGCAAGAACACAGTCGGCACGTTTGAGTCGCCAGAAGCTTCCACTCTTGTTCGCTGGCCTGTTGCCACTTGTATTCTTTGCGGTGATTGCCGGTGGGCTGACTGCAACTGCGTGGTTCGCCGTCGATCCGGCGATGCTTGGTTTCAAAACGACTCCGCCCATGCAGGAATGGCTGGCAATTCTTGGCGGCAGCTCTGTCGTCCTCACGTTGACCATCCAGGGGATATTTTTTGGTGTCGCGCGCAGTAGCGCCGATTCCGGATACGATCGGCTGGCTCAACAGATGACCGATTTACGGGCCGTTCGTCAGCAATGGACCCGACTCTCTGCTCGAGAATTCAAACGCCGCAGGAAAGAGTTTGATGAGTGGTACTCATCACTCGTGGAAGAACGGGATTCTCGACTTCGGATGGCGCAGGAAAAGTTCGATCGGGAAACGAACGCGCATAAGCAACGCCGAGCCGACTTGCTCAAGCAGGCGAACGATCGATACCCGTCACTGATGGAGTTGTTGACTCGCGAACGCGATGAACGATTGCAACTTGCTCACGACGATTTTCCCGGAAAGCTCGACAAGCTCAAAGCACGATTCGAATGGGATGTCAAAAAGCTGGGCGAGGAAAGCGAGAGCCGAGTCGCAGCAATCCAGCAGCGACATGACTTCGACTGGCAGAACATGGCTCAGTCATGGCATGGGGTCGTCGATTCAGTGCGTGCAACCGCCGACCGAATGAACGCCGACACGGCTCGGATTTCGCAACGCTGGCCTGATCTGGCGTTTGGAAACTGGACTCCCGCGACGGAAATCCCAAGTGGTGTTCGACTGGGCGATTTCAAACTTCGACTCGACGACATCGAGTACGGCGTCCCGGAAGATGACCGGCTTATTCCGGACGTCAGCGAGTTCTCAATTCCAGCCATGCTGCCGTTTCCCGACAAGGCTTCACTTCTGCTGAGAGCCAGCGGCGGCGAGGGGCGCGAAGCATCGGTTGATCTTTTGCAGGTGGTGATGCTTCGCTTGCTGGCGACGTTGCCGCCGGGAAAAGTTCGATTCACGATCATCGACCCGATTGGTCTGGGCGAAAACTTTTCTGCGTTCATGCACCTTGTTGATTACGACGAGCTGATGGTGACGAGTCGAATCTGGACCGAACCGGCACACATCGAGCAGCGACTCACCGACCTGACCGAGCACATGGAAACGGTTTTTCAAACGTACCTTCGCAACGAATTCAAGACGATCGAAGAATACAACGAGTTCGCTGGCGAAGTCGCCGAGCCGTACCACATTCTCGTGATTGCTGGCTTCCCTTCGAGCTTTTCCGAACAGGCAGCGAGGCGACTGACAAGCATCATGTCGAGCGGTCCACGATGTGGCGTTTACACATTACTGAGCGTCGATCCGCAGTTGACGATGCCGCCGAATTTCAGCCTGAGCGATGCGGAATACGAAGCGACTTGTCTGTCGTGGAACGACGGAGCTTTTGTTTTTGACGATGAAGACGTTGCCTGGCTTCCATTGGAATTGCACCAGCCGCCCGAGCCAGATGAGTTCAGCCGGTTTGTGAAGCGTGTCGGTGACGAATCGAAAGACGCTCGCCGTGTTGAAGTTTCCTTCGAGCGAGTCGTCCCGAAAGAACTCTGGCAGCAGGACAGCCGCGGAGGCCTGGACGTTCCGCTTGGCCGTGCGGGAGCGACGAAGCTTCAGCACATGCGTCTGGGAAAAGGGACGTCGCAACATGTTCTGATCGCCGGAAAAACCGGTTCTGGTAAGTCGACGCTGATGCACATTCTGGTGACGAATCTCGCGCTGCACTACAGCCCGGACGAGATCGAGTTTTACCTGATCGACTTTAAGAAGGGCGTCGAATTTAAAACGTACGCGGCGAATCGCCTGCCGCACGCTCGCGTGATCGCCATCGAGAGTGATCGTGAATTCGGGCTCAGCGTTCTGCAGCGGCTTGACGGAATTCTGAAAGAACGCGGCGATCTGTTTCGAGAACGAGGCGTGCAGGACATCGCCGGCTTCCGCAACAATAACAATCCCGAGCGGATGCCGCGGATCATGCTGCTGATCGACGAGTTTCAGGAATTCTTCACTGAAGACGATCGAATCTCGCAGCAGGCCGCGTTGCTGATGGACCGGTTGGTGCGTCAAGGGCGAGCGTTCGGCATGCACGTCATGCTGGGTTCGCAGACGCTTGGCGGAGCGTACTCGCTTGCCCGCAGCACGCTGGGACAGGTTGCCGTTCGGATCGCACTGCAATGCAGCGAGGCTGATGCGCATCTCATCCTCAGCGAAGATAACACGGCTGCTCGATTGCTGACTCGACCGGGCGAAGCGATTTACAACGACGCCAACGGGCTACTGGAAGGTAACCATCCATTCCAGATCGCGTGGCTCGATGATGACAAACGCGACGGGCACCTCGGACGAGTTAGAGACCTCACGGTTGAGCAGAACATCGAGACTTCTGCACCGATCATTTTTGAAGGAAACGTTCCGGCGATTCCAACGAACAATCAGGAACTGGTCGCGTTGTTCGCACCGGATCGCGTTGCCGAACCGCAAGGTGTTGTTGATGCCTGGCTGGGCGAAGCGGTGGCCATTAAGCCTCACACCGCGATCGGGTTTCGTCGTCTTGCCGGATCGAACCTGCTGGTCGTTGGCCAGAGTCCTGTTGGAGCCAGAGGAATCCTTTCGTCCGTCGTCCTGGCGGCCATCGGGCAGGTTCCACCCGTAATGCCCGACGCCGCTGCAGTGTTAGCAGACGACCCGGAAGAATCTGCGTCCGACGATACGGAGCCGGCGAATGATGACGGTGCGTCTGAAACTTCAACGGCGAACGCGCTGAAGGCCATGAAGTCGTTCTCGTTTGCTGACATGAAGATTCCGAATCCGGTTGCCGAGTCATCGGAGCCAGACGTTGGAGACGAGAGTGCGGATCGGCCAGCGGCGCAGTTCTACGTTCTGGACGGAGAGCTGGCTGATGCTCCGAGCGTCGAGTTCTGGAGCAGTCTCACCGAAGGATTGCCGCACGAAATCCGTGTCGGTGGCCCGACCGATGCTGCTGAATTTGTGGGAGAATTAGCCGCGGCAGTTGCGTCTCGCGGTAAATCCACGACCGATCCGCCGATCTTTTTAGTGGTCGACAATCTTGGACGATTCCGTGATCTTCGGAAGGCGGACGATGAGTACAACTTCTCGGCCGACCGCAGCAAGGTCGTCAGTCCCGCAAAGCAATTCGTCGAGATTCTTAAGGAAGGTCCCAGTGTCGGAGTGCACGTTCTCGTCTGGGCCGACACTTACAACAACGCCAGTCGATGGATGACGAATCAGACGATGCGCGAACTTGAGATGCGAGTGGCGTTCCAGATGAGCGCGACAGATTCCAGTAACCTGATCGATTCGCCGGTTGCCGGTCGGCTTGGACAGAACCGAGCGTTGCTCTACCTCGAAGAGACCGGCACGCTGGAGAAGTTCAGACCGTACGGGCTGCCGTCCAAAGAGTGGATGGCGACAGTCAAGGGACGTTTTGAAACTCGCGAGTTCGAGTCGGACGATGCTGGCTCTGAAATCGCGACCATCCCGGATGAAGACATCGAAGTTTGCGATGACCTCAGTTCCTGGACGGTTCTTTGAGCATCAATCGAAGGCCTCGCAACTGAACGGCCCGTTGCTCGGAATTACGCGTTGCTCGGGCGGAGCAGCGTCGGTGTGACAGACTCAAAAAAAATGGCGAGTTTGTTCCGAGTCGAATTCAAGCATCGATCTGCCCGGCTATACTCCGCCAGTTCTGATGCGGTGACGCGGTGCCGGTCGTCATCGAGCCGAAAACTTTCCCTGATACTTACGTCTGACGACTCACCTTATGGTTCCTTCCGATCCCTTCCCGTCCACGCAGGATTTCTCGCAGCACTTCCGACCGACTGGAAGTGCTCTCACGATGCGCTACGAGTCGTTGCAGAAGGCCGGAGCCGTTCACTGGACGGCTCAGTACCGCTATCTCGAACGCCTTGGTGCGGGTTCTCAGAGTGTCGTCATGCTGGCCGACCGGTTGGGATCGCTTGATGTTTCGCTGCGAGTTGCGTTGAAACTGTTTTCGCCGCTGCTGTACCCGGACACCGATTCGTACCTGTCTGAAATGGCTCAGACCGCGCAAGTGGCCATGAAGATTGCCAGGATTCAGGAAGACCATTTGCTCGATGTTCACAACTTTATCGAGAGCAGCGGCATCCAGATCATGGTGATGGAGTGGGTCGACGGCTTCGATTTGAAATACCTGATGGAGCCCGACCGTTTGAGCGCAGCCGCGAGCGCAGCGTGTCGGGAGCATTGGGGTCACATCAACGATGTCGTTGTCACTGCCGGCCCGACTCAATCACGACTGAAACCTGGGGTCGCTCTGCACGTCCTGCGGGAATGCCTGGCTGGATTGGCCGTTCTGCACCGGTCGAACATCGTTCATGGAGATATCAAACCGTCGAACATCATGCTCAAACGCACGGCGAATTCGAAGATCATTGACTACGGCTCTGCGTTTCAGATCTCTCGACCCCGGATTCAGCCAGCATGGACACCGAGATACGCCGCACCAGAGGTCATTGAAACCGGTAAGTTTGAAATGAACTCGGACTTGGCCAGCATTGGTTACGTTTTTCTGGAACTGATCTCCGGTCGGTCGCCGTTCGACGGAGTTAAGACGAAAGCTGAGCTGCTCGACGTGAAGAACTCCTTGCACGATCGCGTAGAGGACGGACTACCCCGAGACGTTCGCCGCGATTCAGGTCTGGTAGAGCTCATTCGAGGCATGATTCACCCGGATTGTGCAAAACGTTTTTCCGGCCCCGATGACGCCGATTTGTCGCCAGACGGTGCCGCCGCCGCGCATCGACGTCTGGTGCTGGGCGATCTTTCGAGCGAGTACGACAACGATATTCGAGACTGGCTGCAGTACGTGCCGTCGCCGCTCTGAAGTGGCGAGTTCCTTAGTTGATGCAAACGAAAAAAGCCCCGCCGGTTGGCGAGGCTTTTTTGTGTCTGTCCAGATTCGCCGACGCTTAAGCGAATTCGGGGCGACGACGTCGGAGCTGATCTTTCAGTCGAGCCACAATGCTGGAGTGCATCTGGCTGACTCGTGATTCAGACAAGCCGAGTGTCGAGCCGATTTCCTTCATCGTGAGTTCCTCATAATAGTAGAGGATCATGATGAGGCGTTCGTTGCGGTTCAGGCCTTTGGTGACCAGACGCATGATGTCGCGTTTCTGGATGCCACCGGTCGGGTCTTCACCTTTGTGGTCTTCGACGATGTCGACTTCGCGAACATCTTTGTAGCTGTCAGTCTCGTACCACTTCTTGTTCAGGCTGACGAGATTGACGGCACTCGCGTCCGATTTCATCTTCTCGAACTCTTCGAGTGACATCTCCATTTCGGCGGCCATTTCAATAGCCGTCGGTGGACGTCCCACGCGAGCTTCGACTCGTTTGCGTCCGGCTTCGAGCTTGCTGGCTTTACTTCGAACGAGCCTGGGAACCCAGTCCATCGTTCGAAGTTCGTCGAGCATGGCTCCACGAATTCGCGGCACGCAGTAAGTTTCAAACTTAACGCCACGTTCCATGTCGAATGCTTCAATCGCATCCATGAGTCCGAAGGTTCCGGCCGAAATCAGGTCGTTTAGATCGACCCCCTCCGGCAATTTTTGCCACACACGTTCAGCGTTGTACTTGACCAACGGAAAGTATCGCTCAATGAGAATGTTCCGTAGACGCTGATCTGTGAGATCTGCTTTGAAGTCCTTCCAGACCTCTGCCAGAACGTCGTCGCTGATCTTCGTTGCCATGAAACCCTCCGTGGTTTTCATCGTCATGCAGTTTCGAACCCGATTGCCGGACGCGTAATCGTCGACGTTTAAGGTTCGGTACTGAGTTGTTGGTTGTTGTCCCGAGGTGCGTTTTCGTCAATGACTTTTTTGATCTTTGAAATCACCATGTCTTCCAAAAGGCGACGGGTGAGTTCTCCGATGATCATTCCGATTCCGAAGAATGCGGCTGCGATCTTGATGGCCAGTATCAGCACTGTCTGAAATTCCGAACCGTCCAGGACGCCGCGAAGTGCAACCGTCGCAAACGCGATTAGTGCAAGTCGACATGCAGTGTGGAGTGCCACGGGACTGTCCGGAAATGGGTGCAGGCAACGACTGAAATCTCCTGCGAACACGCATCAGAAATGACATGATCGCAATAAGGGCCTGCTTCGATTTATCGGCCAGTTGGACTTTTGGAATCAGCCTTTTCGGAAAAGTTTTCGTAATCGGAAAAGTTTGACATTGAGAGGAAGTGAGAAATCGGAAGCTTCAAGGTCGCATCAGTGAACTGAGAATTCGAGTGGTCCTGAACGGTGTCTGAAAAGCAAAACAGGAGAGGATTGAGAACGCAGACTCGCGATTCCGTCGCACATCTGCGTTCTCAAATCTCTCCTGCATTAATGAATGCCTGACGGCATGATGCGGCTCGCTTTGGGTGTTCGTCACTGAACCAATTGATCGTCCGCGTCACGCTCGATTCGAAGGCCGCGTGCGGATTCGAACGATCCGTCGGGCATGTTTGCCGTCGTCTCGGGCTGCGGAAGGCGAGTTACTCGATCGCTTCGAAATCAGCGTCAGTGAGACATGCCCACTTGTGATAAATCTGCTGATCTTCGCAACGTTTGACGTACGATTCGGGCATCGAGCCAACGACAGCGTCGTCCCACTCAACGAAGTATTTGAAGGGAGCCTTCTTGCCGGAGACTTCGACAACTTTGCCGGTCCAGCCAGCGAAGGAGATGTCCGGGAAATCCGGTGAGACGACTTTATCAAGGGCACGGATGCTTGTTCCAACCTTGTGCTTAACCGTTTTTTTCTTGACGGGCGTCTGAGGTTGAGGGTTGGCGGTGGTCACACTGGGCATGTGTCTGTCCTGATTCTGGGAAGTTCTGTTTTAGGACGGGCAACCTGGCTGTTCGCTGCGGGGTGCAGTCAGGTTAACAGGATGTCAGAAAACGGCTTCAATCGAAGTTCACAGTAAGACTTGGAAGCGGGTTCAAGAGTTCGAATTCAGTTTCGGTCAATCAGTGAGCGGTTACTGTCGGCAGTGATGAGAATCGCTGATCAGCATGAGCTGGGTCGGCATTGCCGATTCCTGCCAGCGATGGCTGTGACTGATGCATGATGATCGGCGGAGTGCGGGCAATTGTCGGCTGACCCATGATCGGTTGCCCGAAAGCGACGGACGATTGCATCGGCTGGTAGTTGGCAAATGCTGGTTGTGGCGACTGAGCGATGATCGGCTGGCCGCCGACGTAAGTCGGCATCTGAGCAAACTGAGTTGCTGATTGTGGAGCCGGAATCGGAGTCGTCGCTCCGCCGAGTGTGGCCACACGACCTTTGACGCCGGGCTGATGCCAGTTCTGGTACAGCGAGCGACGGTACATGGCGACGGCCTCGCTGGATCGTCCCTGATCCTGATACACCTGTCCGAGGTGAGCGAGTGCCGTCGAGTTTGAAGGATCGACCTGTAGCGCCTGTCGAAGGTTCTCTTCGGATGCGGCGTGGTTTCCTGTTTCGCGGTTGAGCCATGCGAGTTCAATCTGTGGCTCGGGAATGTAAGGTTGAGTGTCGGCCCAGGCTGTCATCAGGTCGTGAGCTTCTCCGGCACGGCCCTGTTCCTTCAGCAGCTTGGCCAGACTGTGGTACGACGGCTGGTGCATGGGATCGATGTCGAGCACCTGCCGGTAGACCTGTTCGGCACCGGAAGTGTTGCCCTGCTTCCACATGGCTGACGCCACGTTGTGGAGGTAAGCCGGCTTGCGAGGGTTGTCGGCGGCAGCCATCTTGAAATAGCGACTGGCTTCGGCGTAGTTCCCACTCTTGAAATTCCGCGTGCCCATTGTGTTGTGCACGAACCCGTTCGGTGCACCACATCCGGTCAGCGTACTGACCAGACAAGTGATGATCGCGCAGGCCATGACCCGTGTAAAAAACATGGGCGGAATTCTCCAGGAAGTGGAAACCGAAACGGATGCGGAAGGGATATTCGCCGCGTCGTTCACGATCGTTTGATCATGAGCATGCACGAAGAATCAAACTGTGACTGAGTTAAGAAAACACAGGCACGGATTTGTGGTTGAATGGTGATTGGGTGAGTGATGCCCCGTCAGACATCGAGTGCTCTGAGGAAGTCGAGCGAAAGGAGTGGTGCGTCGGAGGTGACTCTGACGGATTGAGTGACGGGAATTTGCTTCAGGGCCGGGGAGACTACTGATCGACAAAAATCACTGCAATACCGAATTGCAGACTGTGCAGGACGTCTGAAAATTTTACACAGCAGAAGAGCAATTCAAAGTTGCGTGATGGGCCGGGCGAGGCCGCAGACCTACTTGATTCGTGCGTAATATCGCAATAATTCGGCGTCGAGCAGGATGAGATTGTCGCCGAACGATTCCTTGAACAGCTTGACTCGCGACTCTGGAGTCAGCTGTCGCGTGACTTCGGTCGAGGCCATTTTCTGCAGGAAATTTGCGTATTCACGGGGCCGCGTTTCGATCAGCCAGAACGAAAGCGCCCACGCTTGAGCATAGGCGTTGCCCATTTGAGTGCTGAAGGCTTTGTCGTCTCGAATGAACGTTTCGAGGAACCCCTCGGGACGTCCCTCTTTGACAAACTTCTTGAATCCGTAGTGCCAGCCAGGGTTCAATCGTTTCGTAACGTCTCGATCCATCGCGTATTTCTCCATACCCGGCGTTTCGAAGACGGTTGCCAGGCCTTCGACAACCCACTTCGGATTTCGTCCCGTTCGATTGTGGAGTCCCAGGTTGTAGCCAAGCTGGTGCGTTGCTTCGTGAATCATCGTTTCACGCAGGTCCGAGTTGATCCCGGCTCGCGTCGCGACACCGTCCGACGCATGAGTATGGTCAATCAGGCCTGCCGTTCCGGCATTGTTAAATGCCCAGCTCCAGGCGTCATCTTCCAGATGGGCACGCTCGCCGAAGTAGCCATCGTGGCCGGATTCTCGTGTTGAAGCCGCCAGTAGTCGTTCTTCCGTCGCCGCGTGGTGGTCAATGATGGTGGCCTGCGATTTTTGATCCTCGAACATGATCACTCGGTTATGAGTCGACCAGTAGTATCCGAGGATGCTGGAGTCGACCTTTGCGTTCTCCTTGCGAGCGTAGTCAAGGAAGCTCTTTCGATCTTTCAGAACGACGGCGATCATTGGAAACTCGGGATCGTCCATTTTGAACCCCCGAATCGCGAAGTACATGTGAAACCGTCGCCAGGTTTTCTCGAAGACGTCGCAGTAGGTCTTCGCTCGGCCCTTCGGAGCGCACACCACGTAGTGCCGTGTCGTTGACACTTCAGAGCCACTGCCAAACTCCGTCAGCAGTTTCGTTCGCAGTGTCTGGAACGAGTGCGGAGCGAATGTGGACGACACTTTCTTGAAACGAGTGACCTTGTTCAGGTCGATCGTGTGCATTCTTCCTTCGCGATCGTAGATCGCGCACCATCCCTGGCCGCGTTCAACAATGCGTCCTTCGACCGCAGCGTCACCGAGACGAAGCTCGACCATCGGCTGAGCCGCGGCAGCGAAGCGAGGAGGAAAAACAGCAGCGGCGAAGGCTGCCACGACGAGCAGAATGGTTCTTGATTTCATCGTCGAATCGAGTCTGTCAGCAGAGGTGAATCGTGGTGCGGATGCGGCATCCGGATGCCGACGCTTAGTCCAATCCCTCACTTCAACTATACCTCTCGCACTGCGGGGCGAGAGATTTCAGACACCCAACTCGACGAGCTTTCCGGGCCATCGACCGAGGTTAGGACCACCGTTGACTAACCTGTCAGGCAGGCACGTGGTGCCAGCACGTCGTGACATTGCCACTTTGCGGCAGGAAATGCGGGTCTGTCATGTGGCAACGGCGCCATGTTGAATCGCTTAACGGAAACGCAGGTCGACTGCTTTCGTGTGCCACTGGCTCCGCCAGTGCGGATTTGCCGACGATCGCCAAATATAGATTGCACTGGCAGAGCCAGTGGCACACTTCTTCAAACGTCCGCTATCTGACTGCGACATCAGTCGGGCCGAAGAAGCTGTAGTATGGGCGGGATTCGTCGGCGACTCGCTGGATGTAGAGTGCCAGTTCACGCAGGTGATAGTCGCCCCACATGCACGATTCGCTGTGCGGGATCTTCGAGCCGGTGGGAACGTGATCCCAGCCTCGTGGCTGATGATAGATCGTGTGCAGCAGCAGGCCCTGGTGATTGTCATTTGTGCTGAGGTACGGCTCAGCGAGGAGCGACTGGGTTGTCGTCAGCCCGGCCTGCCAGTAACGAGTGGCTGCGTCGTTGTCGCGGCCTCGGAGAAAACGGCCCAGTCTCAACAGTCCCTGAGCAGCGATCGCGGCAGCCGAACTGTCGACGGGCTCGTGATCGTTGAACGGCTCGGACGGACGATTCAGGTAGTCGCCCAGTCGAGCAAGTTCCGGGGCACCGGTGTCCCAGTAGGGCACTCCGTCGGTCGGAGTGTTCTCGATGAAGAAATCACACGATGCCTGTGCGGCCTTGAGCATCATGTTCTCAACGTCGTCGCGACCGCCGCGCGGTTCGAGGTGTGAATCCGGCACTGTCTGCAGAAATTCGAGCTGCTCCGGATAGCCGGCGATGATCCAGGACAGACCGCGAGTCCAGGTCGAGAAGGGCGAATAACCCTGCTGCGTGCTCGGGCAGCGGTACCGACCGTCGTTGCGGTTGAAGATACTTTCGTGAGCGACGCGGCCGCGGACATCGAATGTGTCGCGGTTCTCGCCGTAGTAAACGTTGTACTTCGCGGTTGAGCGGGCGTGTTGGATCATGCGGTCAAGCAGGCAGACGGGATCATCGTTTTCGCCCATCAGCGAATGCCCGAGCTGATGCCCCAGGGATAACGACCTCATCGACCGGATCGTGTCGCAAAACAGCGAGTGCGGGCCGTTGAACGAGTACACGTAGCCATGCCCGTCGGCCGTCGTACTCCACCTGGAAGCCTGGACCGCTCCGGAAACTTTCAAAGCTAATTCGAAGAAGTCGAGTTCCTTCTCGTCGCTTGGAATTCGACCTTCCAGCATCAGTCGTCGCAGGTTTCCGTACGTGCTGACGTTGTTAAAGCCGTGATCGTGGACTCCGACATGCGAAACGTGCGGCGCCATTTTCTCAACGGTGTTTTTCCGGCCAATCTCCAGAAACTGCTCGTCGTCCGTCGCGTCGAACTGGAGGATGGCTGAGCCGAACTGAAATCCCTGGGTCCACTCGGTCCAACCCTGCGGCTGATACTTTCCTTCGATCGTGAAGACGGGCGTCTGCGAGTTCGCCGAACATGATTCTTCAATGGAAAGAATCTTCCGACCGGATGCTTTCCACATTTGATCGATCAGCGGCAGCAGGTCAGTAGTGGTAAGCAAGTCGTTGGTAATCATGTTTCAGTTCGTTTTTTCGTGTGCCACTGGCTTCGCCAGTGCACGGTTCGGTATCAGTCAATAATTTCTCATGAGCACTGGCGAAGCCAGTGGCACACTTTTAACGAATGCTCAGCTTCCCGAGCTGCGGTAACTGCGGAGCGACCACTGAAACAGCATTCGCGACAGGCAGAGCCCTAGAAGTGAAGAACCAAGACCGATGACTGGGTAGTGCCACTCGGTGAGGCCCTTGGCAATGATCCTTGCTGGAACTGTCACCACGAGGAGAATTGGAACGGCGAAGGTAAACGTCCCCTGCAGAATCTCGCCGAATTCCAGACGTTTGGCGTCGACACCGTCGTAGATGCTGCGTGGATAGCGGGCGAAAACCGTGATGTAAAACCAGAAATCGTAGAGCCCCTGATTCCTGGTCAGCCAGATGCTGGTGCTCGCCATGGCGATCATCAGGCTGTAGAAAAATGTGACGCCAACCACGATGAATGCAAGATACGAAGCCACCTGCATGATGCTGATCGGCTCACCGATTTGAATCAGCGCATAACTGAGCAGGCCAAGTCCCCACATCGAAGTCGTTAGCATCGCCAGCTCCATCTTCTCACACGAGATCAGGAACTGCGTGTCGATCGGCTTGACCAGAACAAAGTCGAGATTGCCCGTTCGGATCATCTCGCTGAAGTTCGCACAGTTTGGCATGAACAGAGCTTCGACGATCGAATTGATCAGGAAGCCTGTCGCCATGAAGGCGTAGTACTGCGGATGAGTCCAGTCACTAATGGTTTTGACGTTGCCGTAAATGATCTCGAACAACGTAATCTGAGCGCAGACCCAGAATCCTCGGGTGACCACGGTGATCAGGAAATTCCCACGGAACATCATCTCGCGGACGAGCGAGTTTCTAAAAAACGTCGTCCAGATGCGCGCGTAGTTTGCCTGAGCTGATTTCGCTGATGGCTCCATGCGGGGAGTTTAGCAACCGGTCGAAAATGTGTGCCACTGGGAGGACGAACGGGGGATCCTGACACGCGACGGCGTAAAGACGCGAAGAGCAAGGATGTAAAGTCGAAGTCATTTGCTTTCGGATTCGTCGCTTAGGATCGTATTCAGAATAACTTCCCGATTTGACAATGCTGAAGTTAAACACAGAGGCACAGAGCACACAGAGTTTCGCCTTGGAGATGCTTCTCTGCGATCTCTGTGCCTCTGTGTTTAGAAACCGTCACGACGAAAGAGGGAAGTTATTTCAGACACGTTCCTTAGCGAGAGGCTCGTCAGTGAGGTCGTCGTTCGGTCGGGATCCTCATCTGGACAGGATTTTCGGTTTTCCGTATCAACCGGCTCGATTTTGTTAAAGTCGCGAGAAGAAGGTTCGGGAACGCTGCTGACACCTCGCAAATAAGGTGTAAATCGTTGCTGCTTCGGACTTTCGAACTCGTTTTATCAACGACGCGGAGGCATGGATGCCGCCGGATTCGGCCACAGGATTGCAGCAGACATGGACGCAGGTGCGGGGCTTCGCGTTTCCGCTCCTGATCGTTACGTCCATTCTGGTGATCATTGCGCCGTTGCCTCCGCTGCTGATGGACCTGCTGCTGGCCTGCAATGTCACGGCCGCTGTGCTGATTCTGCTGACGACAATTTACGTCTCGCGGCCGCTCGAATTCAGCGTGTTCCCGGCGATTCTGCTGGGGACGACACTCGCCAGACTGGTCCTGAATGTCGCGTCGACTCGTCTGATTCTAACTCGAGGTGCGACCGACAAAACTGCCGCCGCTGGAGAAGTCATCGAGGCGTTTGGCGAATTCGTCGCCGGTGACAAGATCGCCGTCGGGCTGATTCTTTTTGCGATTCTGGTCGCGATTCAGTTTCTGGTAATTACCAAAGGCTCCGGGCGAATCAGCGAAGTCGCGGCGAGATTCTTTCTTGACGGAATGCCCGGCAAGCAGATGTCGATCGACGCGGACCTCGCGGCTAACGTCATCACTCAGGACGAAGCCAAGCAGCGTCGCCAGGAGATTTCGCAACAGGCGGACTTCTACGGAGCGATGGACGGTGCCAGCAAGTTCGTGCGCGGCGACGCCATCGCCGGCATCGTCATTACGCTGATCAATATCGCCGGCGGTCTGTACATCGGAATTGTCGACAACGGGATGAGTTTCGGCGAGGCGGGCGAAGTCTTCACGAAGCTAACGATCGGCGACGGACTGGTCACTCAGATTCCAGGCTTCCTGATTTCGCTGGCGGCCGGTTTGATCGTGACTCGGTCGTCGGTCGAGAGCGATCTCCCGAAAGAGGTGATGAACCAGATGTTTCGGCATCCGGAAGCTCTGTTTCTGTCGTCGGCGTTTCTCTGCGCGATGGCGTTTACCGGGATGCCGATGGGGCCGCTGCTTTTCCTTTCTGTCGGGTGCACCGTGATCGGCCTGTTTCTGAAGCAGAATCAGAAGCAGTCAGAAACCGCGGCCGAGGTTCAATCAGCCAGCGAATTGCCCGAGAACCAGCCAGCGCCAGAACGAAAGCCGGAAGATCGCCTGCCCGTCGAACCGTTGATGGTGGAACTCGGCGCTGGCGTTGTGCCGCTGGCCGATCCGTCGCGCGGCGGCGACATGCTTGAGCGGGTCATGCAGATCCGGCATCAGATCGCCGAAGAACTGGGTATCATCCTGCCGAAGGTCCGCGTGCGGGATAACACGTGGCTCGGCGTGAACGAGTACGTCATCCGAATTCGCGATATGGAAGTGGCGAAAGGCGAGGTCTGGCCATCAAACGTGCTCGCCATCAATCGCGGCAGTGCCGAAGGTGACCTGCCCGGAATTCAGACGACTGACCCGCTGAACGATAATCCTTCGTTCTGGATCGATCCCGGACTGGTCGACCGAGCGGAAGGGCAGGGTTACACGATCGTTGAGCCGTCGATCGTCGTCATCATGCACCTGACGGAAATCATCCGGCAGCACGCCGACGAATTGCTCACGCGGCAGCACGTTCACGAATTGATCGGCGCGTTAAAAGACCGTGCTCCGAAGCTGGTCGAAGAAGTGAATCCCGACCAGGTGAAAATGTCTCACGTCCATCAGGTGTTGAAGAATCTGCTGGCCGAGCGTGTGCCGGTCCGCGACCTGGAAACCATCCTGCAGACGACCATCGACAACTCGGATCGGATTTCGAATCTGGCGATCATGACCGAGTACGTTCGCACGGCACTCGCTCGAACAATCTGCCAGAAGTTCCGCGATCTGAATCGGCGGATTCATCTCGTGAGTCTCGACCCGGTCCTGGAAGACTTCCTCCGGCAGAAGATGGACTTCGACCAGTTTGGGATTGGCTCAAAGCTCACGCCGCAGGAGTCCGAAGCGATTCTCGAAGGCCTCAAAACTGAAATAACAAAGCTGACAGACATCGGTCTGCAGCCAGTCGTGATGACAACGGCTCCTCAGATCCGAGCAGGACTGCGTCAAATGACAAGCCGGGCACTGCCCAAACTGGCTGTGCTTTGCCTCAACGAAGTTACTCCCGAAACACAGATCGTGAGCCGCGGCTACGTGAGTGCAGAAGTTCTGCGTTCCGTGCTGATGGCTCAGGCAGAAGGTTAATCAGAAATTCGCAGGGCGGTTGCTCGCAACCACCAGCCAGAAAACTGTGGTTGCGGGCAACCACCCTTCGTCAAACAGCCACCCAGTCCGAAGCAGTCGCGGCGGAAAGTTGCACTATGAACCAAATCAAGACATTCAAAGCGGAGTCGATGCAGGAAGCTCTCGCCATCGTGCGACGGGAGCTGGGCAGTGACGCCGTCATTCTGAACACGCGCCAGATTTCTCATCGCCGCCTGATTCCGTTCTTGAAGAGGCGTCAGGAAGTCGAAGTGACCGCTGGTGTCTCGGCCGAAACAAGACCTGCTACTGGGCATGCGTCGGTTGCTGCCCCGCGCGCGTCCGCCTCGACTCACGGTCAGAAAGCCGGATCGTTCTCCGCAGAAGTATCGGACGGGTCGGCAGTCGTGAACTCGCCAGCGCGGGCGGCGCGGCAGACTCCCACTCAGACATCGCCGCCGTCAATCGTGTCGACCGATCCTGACACACCACTTGCCCGCGCAGCCGCCCTGGCAATGGAACTGGAACGCCGAAACGCTGACAAAGCACAACTTGAAAAGAGCCTCAGCGCGTTGGAAGCGGCGGCCGCTGCAACGGCTCCGGCACTGGCTTCCTCAACGCCTGAACCGGTGCAGCCATTTTCGAATCCGAAAGTCGAACCTGGTGAACCGATTCCCAGTGAAACGAGGCCTGCCCTCGAAGCTTCGCCAACGGCTTCACCATCATCCGCAGAGCAGGCTGCAGGAAACTCCATACCTGTTAACCAGGCAGCTGGATTGCAGGCTGCAGCGAAAGCTCTGAGCGAAGAAGGCGATTCGACGAACGAGCTGTCCGTCAAGCTCGACGTGTTGCAGAAGATGGTCGAAAGTCTCGCTCAAAAATCTCACTTCCGAAGCGCTGACGAAGTGCCAAGCGAACTCTTTGACATCTACACGCAGCTCATCGACGCAGACATTGACGACGACCTCGCGCGAGAGTTGATTTGCAACCTCCGGACAAACTGCTCGGCCGAGCAACTTCATGATCCGGTCGGGTCGCGAGCTCTGCTCTCGGCGATGGTTGAAGCCGACATTCAGTGTTCGCCGCCTATTCGGACCGAAGTTGGCCGTCGTCGAGTCGTCGCGCTGGTCGGCCCAACCGGAGTCGGCAAGACAACCACGATCGCGAAACTGGCAGCGAACTTCCGACTTCGTGACGGCATCAAGATGGGGCTGGTCACCGTCGACACGTACCGCATCGCCGCCGTCGAGCAGCTACGAACTTACGCTGAAATTATTGACCTCCCGATGAAAGTCGTCACCAGCCCGCAGGAGATGCGCCGCGCTCTTGATGAGCTGTCTGATCTGGACCTGATCCTGATCGACACCGCCGGCCGAAGCCCTCGCGACGAGTTGAAAATTCAGGAGTTGAAGTCGCTGCTGAACGAAGCCGCCGTCGACGAGGTGCATCTCGTGATGAGCCTTACGGCGAGCGTTCGAAGTATTCGCATGACCTGCGAACAGTTTTCGTCCGTGAATCCGACTTCGCTGATCCTGACGAAACTCGACGAAGCCGCTGGCGCCGGCAGCCTGCTTTCGGTTAGTCGCGACGTCAAACTTCCATTCAGCTATCTGACCACCGGGCAGGACGTTCCGGAAGATATCGAACCCGCCAACGCCTGCCGGATTGCCCGACTCGTCCTGGGCGAAGACAGACTTTTTGATTGATTACGACTTCCGTCTCAAAGAAACCTTCACGAACAGTAGGGTATGACAAGCGCAGCGCCGGCATACCACCGGCTGGATTCTGCGGAAATGGTATGCCGGCGCTGCGCTTGTCATACCCTACGAAACCAAGTGATTAAAAATCGAATCCAACCAACCATGCCAGATCAGGCGACCAGACTTCGAGGAATTATTGAAACGCGACAGGATGCTCATCCCGAGCCTCCGTCGTCGGGGCCTCAACGCGCGCGAACGATCGCCGTGACGAGTGGCAAGGGCGGCGTCGGTAAGAGCAACATCGCTCTCAATATGGCGATCGCGATGTCGAGACTCGGCAAGTCGGTCTGCCTGCTGGATGCCTGCCTCGGGCTGGGGAACGTCGATCTGCTTTGCGGCCTGAACGGCTACTGGAATCTTTCGCACGTTGTGACCGGAGCTCGTGCTCTGAAAGATGTCGTGCTCGACGGGCCGGACGGAATTCATGTAATTCCCGGCGCTTCAGGTCTGATCGAGCTCGCAGACTGTCCCGAAGCCGTACAGCGTGAACTGCTTTTTCAGATGGAAGAACTGGAACGCAACCACGACATTCTGATTGTCGATACGAGCACGGGCATTCATCGAATCGTCCGACAGTTCGCCACGTCTGCCGATCTGATTCTGCTGGTGACGACCCCTGAAACCACTTCGATGGCGGATGCCTACGCCACGATCAAGGCACTGGCCTCACCGGACTGTCCACCGCTCGACATTGTGGTGAATCAGGTGGAGTCTGCATCCCATGCAAAAGCGATCGTTGGCCGCCTGCAACAAACATCGAAGATGTTCCTGAAGAAGCCAGTTGGGTTCGCAGGGCACGTCTCGAAGGATCCGGCAGTCGTCGATGCGGTAGCCAGTCGAACGCCGTTCGTGGTCCAATCAACAAACTGCCCGGCCTCCACCGATATTCACCAACTGGCTCGTCGAGTTCTCAGCAACGGTGGTTCGTTGAGAACATTTCAGTCGTATTTCGACCGGTTCCGCAACGGCAAACAACGCGCCGCGTGACCGGCTAAGGCGGATGACGTTCTCGCTTCAACCATCAGCCAGCGGACGTTCCGGAAATCGGTGTCGTATTCGGTCGTAGCCTGACTCTCCGAGTCTGTGAGTTTTTCAATTCGCCAGCGGTAGGCTGGAACAAGCGCAGCGCAGTTCCGGCAATTCGAATGGTTATTGACATGTCCTCTGCCGGAACTGCGCTGTGCTTGTTCCAGCCTACTAAAAACTCACAGCCTCTCCGAGTCGGGCAATCGGGACTCCCGACTCAAAGAGATTGTGATTATTTCAATCCAGCCGTACTGTGCATGGTTCCGAGCAGTAGCTCAAATGAACCGCCCACGGCGGCCCGACTCGGAGAGTCAGGCTACGAATTTAACCTCGCTTGATTGGTCGGTCTTAGGGCGGACAATCTCGGAGCGATTGCCGGATGCACTTTGGAATGCGAAAGTGCTCGCTGTATCCACCGATTGAACAAATCCCGGTCCGAGTTTGAGTGCCATGTCCGAGTTGCCGTCGTTCGCTGAGTCTGCGTCATTCCAGGGCTTGCTGGAAGAACTTCGCAAGTCGTCGAGCAAATTGAATGATCACGATGCGTGGCCTGCCGAACAGCTTCATGCGATGTCACAAGCCGGCGTCCTGGGCTGGTTAATTCCGGAAGAGTTCGGCGGCAGCAACGTTTCCAATGCAGACCTGACCATCGGTTATGAAAAACTGGCGGCGGCGTGCCTTGCATCGACGTTTGTGCTGACTCAACGAAACGCGGCCATCCAGAGAATCGTTCGGTCAGAGAATGAAGAACTGAAGAAAGACCTGCTTCCGAAGCTGGCAAAGGACGCGCTGTTCGCGACGGTTGGGATCTCGCATCTCACGACGTCAAGGCAGCACCTGGCTACACCAGCCGTGACTGCCGACAAGCTCGACGCCGGATTCATTCTTAACGGCGAAGTTCCCTGGGTCACCGGTGCCGACAAGGCCGACGTCATCGTCTGTGGCGGCACGCTTGAAGACAATACTCAGGTGCTGGTCGCTCTGGAGACGAATAATGAAGGCCTGGACGTCGCGCCGGCTGTGCCTCTGATGGCTCTTAATTCTTCTCGCACGTCGACAGTCCGATTGAACAACGTTTTCGTCTCGATGGAGTTTTTGCTGCATGGGCCGGTCGAGAATGTGATGAAGCAAACCGGTGGCGGAGCGGGTTCTTACACAACGTCCGCTCTGGCCGTCGGCCATGCCGCCAACGCGATTCGCCTGCTTCGTGAAGAAGCCGACCGCCGCCCCGAGCTGAACGAAATCCTGCAGCCATTTGCTGACGAGCACGCGTCGATCTTGTCCGACCTGAAACTTGCGTCCGCAGACGCTTCCGACGCCCTGGCGCAGCTCACTGCCGAAGCCATGCGGCAACGAGCAAACTCCCTCGCGCTGCGAGTGAGCCAAGCGTGCCTGGCTGCCAGCAAAGGCGCCGGCTTCGTCGCCAGCCACCCGGCATCCAGGCTGGTCGCGGAGGCGATGTTTTTCCTCGTCTGGTCCTGCCCGCAACTCGTCGTCCTGGGGAACTTACGAGAACTCGCCTGCGCAACAAGTTCTGAGATTTGACAACCACGAAAAACTCGAAATACGCGAAAGGAAGTGTCGTCTCTCCTGTTTCGTGTCTTTCGTCGTTGAGAACTGTCAGCAGGTGAAAACAATTCTTTGCAAAGCTGCTATCGGTCGTCGTGTTTTGACTGGCCGGCTTTGGCGAGTTCTTCGAAGTAGAGCTTGATCAATCTGGCGTAGTCGCCGTTCGCTTTTCGTTGCGAGGACTGCAGGATTTCGGTTTTGAGATTGCCGGAGAGCTTGCCCCAGTTCTTCATGGCTCGGCGTTTTAGTTCTGTGTCGAGCGGGCCTTTGATTTCGCCGTCGGCGAAAGAGCCGGTTCCGCTGTTCCCGAGGCCTGGTTGCTGGCTGGATGGTTGCTGATTGCTTTGTCCCTGATTGTCTTCGGACTGGCTGCCGTCTGCGGCAAGTTGCTGAGCCGCGTCGCTGAGCATTTCAGCCGCTTGTTGCAACGCATCGGCAGCTTCTGCCAGGGCGCCGTTTCGTTGTTGAGTCTGCTGGCCGGGTTGATTGCCTTGAGATGAACTCGGCTGGCCGGCAGAACCCGGCGTTCCCGGAGTCGGTTGTCCCGACTGCTGACCGGGCTGGCTGTCCGAGGCGGCGTCGCTGGGGGATGGCGTGTCACCTGGTTGTCCCGCGGCGTCGCCTTGTGAAGGTTGTCCTTGAGCTGGTTCTCCGTTGGACGGGCTGTCTCCAGACGGAGGCTGAGTGGCTGCGGCTTCGCCGGTTGCTGCGTCGAGGGCGGTCGCTCCTGGTTCGCTGTTGCCCGCAGCCGGTTCGCCTGTCTCAGAGTTGGGTTGCCCGGAAGGCTGGCCAGCTTGTGATGCATCCGCAGCGGCTTGAGCCAACTGTTGTTGAGCTTGCTGAAGCTGCCGCATCGCGTCGGCGATTTGAGCGGCGAATTCACCCGGAACGGGCGACGAGTTGCTGGAAGGTGTCGCGTTGGCGGCGGCCTGCTGAGCTGACTCGCGCAGCGCGTCGGCGGCTTGTTGCGCTGACTGAGCGGCCTGGCCCTGGTTACCCGCCTGCATGTTCTGAGCGGCCTGGCTGGCGGCCTGCTGTCCTTGTTGAGCGGATTGTTGAGCGGACGACGCCTGCTGACCCTGCTGTTGGAGGTCGAGCGGTTGAGCGCCAAGTTGCTCGGCAAGTTCGTCCAGTGCCTGAGCGATCTGATCGGCCTGCGCTGCGAGTTGCTGTTGCTGTGTCTGCTGGGCGGCGGCTCGCTGGGAGGGCGAATTCTCCAACTGGTCGAACGCTTCGGCCATCTGCTGTTGTTGCTCGGCGAGCTGTTGTGCCTGGTCGGCAAGTGCGGGTGCAGACTCCTGAAGAGCCTCAGCCGTTGCGGTTGCAGCCTGCTGGGCATCCGATGCTTCGCTGGCTGCCTGAGCGAATTGTCCGCCTCTGGCTGCGTTCTCGGCCTGTGCACTTTGCTGGGCTGATTCTGCGGCGGACTGAGTCGCGGCTGACTCGGCACCTGTCTGTTGGGCAGATTGAAGTGCGAGCTGGGCCGCTTGCGCGGTCAGCTCTTCCTGTTGAGCAAGCAGCTCACCGATCGATGGCAATGCCTGAGGAGCGGCTGGCTCAGAATCCTGTTGTTGCTCGGCTGGGGAGTTTTCTTCCGATGCAGCAGTGTCGGCCCCCGTGCTGCCCGTTTCAGTTACCGAAGCCTGCTCTGTTGAGTTCGGTGCGGGGGGCGGAGACTCATCATTCGCGAGCGGAGCGGCCGCCTGGCGAGCCTGTTCGGCGTCTTTTTCCAGAGACTCGGCGAGTAGCTCCTGAGGCTCGGCGATTTCGCTGGCCTGGCGAGCGAGGTCTGCCAGTTTCTCAAGCTGATGATCGCGCGCGGCTTCCAATAACTCGGGACGCTGCTGCATGAGATTTTCCAGAGCGGCCATCAATTCCGACTGCTCTTCCATCAGCAGTTGCTGGTTTTCTGCCAGTTCCTGCCGACTTTCCAGGTGACGCTGCGCGGCTTCTACTTCGAGTGGTTTTGTGGCGTCTGGCTCCTTCGAGGCCAGTTCTTCGCGTTGCTGCTCGAGCTGCACGGCGTCGTCGGCCAGCTGGTTGGCTCGCTGGGCGATTCGGTTGAGTTCGAGCAGGTCTTCTTCCAGGTCGGCCAGCTTCTCGAACTCGTCAGCAACGTCGGCCAGTCCTTCTTCCACCATGTCAGCGACGGCTGAGTTTTCATCGATCGCCGCCACCTGATCCTTCAGCTCCTGCTGCGGCGATGCGGCAAGCTTCGTCGCTGCCGGATCAAGTTCGTCAGCCGCCATCCGCCACAGGTCTTCGCTGAGGTTGGCGAAGAGCGGATGCTGAGAGAACTGGTCAGCGAGTTCTGCCATGCGGGCGGCCAGTTCTTCTTCGCGGCCGGCCAGAGTCTCGACCGCCTGTTGCTGCGCAAACTTTTGATCCTTATCAAGCGACTGCCGAGCGTCGTCTCGAAGTTCGTCGCTTTGTTCAACGGCTGCTCGAAGTTGGTCGCGAATGTCCTGAAGTTCCTGCCGAATTTGCTCCTGCCGAGCCAGCACGTCGCTCGTCCCCTGCGCCGAAGTGTCATGGCTGATCGCGACGTAACGAACCTTCGACCACACTTCGTTGGGCGATGGAGTCGGTCGTCCGTCAGCAGCTCGGATTTGCAGTTTCAGAAAATCGCCTGACTCGACCGCGATGTCTGAAAGGTCGACGCGGAATTCGTGCTCCAGCGATTCCTGACCGAGCAGTTCGCTCGGTGCTTTGATGACCTGACTCAATCCTTCGCGCGACGTGATGTGCAGCTCGAGTTCTTCCAGAGCGACATCGTCGACGGCGGAAACTCGAATTCCGTAGACGTCGGTCGGTCGTGCTCGATCCTGCTC
>Ga0316208_1001196_pt1 | contig 25494 bp, 24 predicted proteins | sample 3monopyrite_MG_FD_204944 | JGI IMG/M metagenome (GOLD analysis project Ga0316208, IMG submission 204944) | Microbial mat bacterial communities from mineral coupon in-situ incubated in ocean water Damariscotta River, Maine, United States -... | ecosystem: Environmental > Aquatic > Marine >... | reverse complement strand
CCGGAAGCCGAAGGCGCCCGCGTTTCAGACGCTGGCACGCATTCAAAACACCATCGCCTGCGGCTTCGGGTCAAACAAGGCAACGGAAATCGGGAAGTTATTTCGGGACTGATCCTTAGGGGGCGGTTCCCATTGCCAGGTGGTACGGCGGTCGCACCCGGCTGACGGATATGACGACTGATTCCCCTGAGCATCAACAAGTCGAAGAGTTGCCCTTCTGTTGCCGCGTGTCGGCAGAAGTTGCGGCGGATGAGAAAGTGAGCCCGACATGAAGCACGAAAACGACGACCGAATTTTCGAAGACGCGATCAAACGGCTGGACAATGCCGCCGGGTACGCGGACATCGACGAGGAAGCTCTGCTGCGGCTGAAGTCGCCGAAACAGGTGCTGGAAGTGTCGATTCCCGTGCGGATGGACGATGGCTCGCTGCAGGTGTTCCATGGATATCGGGTGCGGCATGACGACACACGCGGGCCGACGAAGGGCGGGCTGCGGTTCCACCCGGATGTGAGCATCGGCGAGGTCAAAGCTCTGGCCTTCTGGATGACGTGCAAGTGCGCCGTGGTGGGGATTCCGTTTGGTGGTGGCAAGGGCGGCGTCATTGTCGATCCCAAGCAACTCTCGCGTCTGGAACTGGAACGGCTCAGTCGCGGATTCATCGAACGCATCGCCGACTTCATCGGGCCGGAGACCGACATCCCCGCGCCCGATGTTTATACCAATGCCATGATCATGGGCTGGATGATGGACGAGTATTCGAAGATTCGTCGTCAACGCACGCCCGCCGTGATTACCGGCAAGCCGATTCCTCTGGGAGGCAGTCTGGGACGGGACGATGCCACCGGGCGTGGTGCCTACTACTGCATCAAGGAACTCGAACGGATTCGTGGCTGGAATCCTGCTGACATCCGTGTCGCCGTGCAGGGATTCGGGAACGCCGGGCAGCATGTCGCTCGGCTACTGCACGCCGATGGCTATCGGATTGTTGCTGTGAGCGATTCGCGCGGCGGTGTCCATCAGCCGGCGGGGCTGACGATTCCCTGTCTGATCGACATTAAGAACCGGACGCGCAGCGTGCAGAGTTCGGTCTACAGCGAAGCGTCGGTTTGTGACTGCCCGGTCTGCGGCTCGCCCGAATGCCAGTGTGAGGATTGCCACTGCGGCGACGGGACGGGAACGACCGGAGACGTGATTACCAATCAGCAACTGCTGGAGCTGGACGTTGACATTCTGATTCCGTCTGCCCTGGAGAATCAGATTACTGAAGAGAACGCCGAGCGTATTCAGGCTCCGGTGATCGTCGAAGTGGCAAACGGACCAACGACCGGGACCGCGGATGAGGTGCTCAACCGCCGCGGGACACTGGTTGTGCCGGACATCCTGGCCAATGCCGGCGGAGTCACCGTCAGCTACTTCGAGTGGGTGCAGAATCGCGCCGGTTACTACTGGACCGAAGAGGAGGTGCGGACGCGGCTGCACACGATCATGGCTCGTGAATTCAACGCGATTCACGATCTGATGACGCGCGAGCAGATTGACATGCGCACGGCCGCTTATGCACACGCCCTGTCCCGGCTGGGTGACGCGGTGACCTGCCAGGGGACCAGTCGCTACTTCGCGAATGGCATGGTTCACGCCGAGCAGGACAACGTCGCTCGAGCAACTCCTGACAGTGTTGTGCCGCCGAACGAAGCCGCACCTGTCACAAGTGGAGAGCCATCGTGTCACTGATGATTCGCCACCAGCAATCCTGGCTCACTCGCTGTTTGTGTGTCCCGTCGCGGCAACGCGGCGCCGAACCCGGAACCTCGCTGCCAGTGCGGCTTCCGTCGCGCCGCATGTTCCGTCTACTGATCGCGCTGCTGGTGTGCTGGACTGTTGCCGGAAACGGATTCGCTCAGGTGTCACCCGAAGAGCACGCCAAACATCACCCCGAACAGGCCAAAGGCGGTTCTGCAGGCGGGGGCATGAGTGGTATGGCCGGAGGCAAGGGCGGTGGCGGCATGATGGGTGGCGACAAGGGCGGCGGCAAGGGCGGCGGCATGATGGGCGGCGGCGGAATGGGCGGCATGATGGAAAAGATGGGAGCGCCCAAACCAAGGGAAATGTATCCGCGACTCATGGACCTGCCCGATCTGCCGATGGAAGAGCGGGCGACGATTGAAGCCGAGGCTCATCAACGGATGCTCGAAGGCACGTCGCTCATGAGCGACGGATTCGATCAGCTCGCGGGGGCCGCACCGAGTAACGATTTTGCGGCCATGCAGGCGGCCACGGCGTCCCTGCGCGAAGGGCTGGCCCGGTTCGAAAGCGGACTGGCAGCACATCGTGCCATCGCGGAAGGCAAATCGCCGCGCAACGTGGCGCTGCAGTGGTTCAAACGTGAAATGAATCTGCTGGCGCCCGCCTCGGTGCCGACCGGGTTCCACTTGTTCGGCATGTCGGCTTTCCACACCGCAGTGATGGCGGTGCTGATTGTCTTTGCGGTCGTGATGGTCTGGATGTACTTCTTCAAGATGCGCCGCGCGACGGAACTGATGCAGAAACTGGCCACCGTCGAGGCACCAGCAACAGGCTCCGGGCCGTCAGTTCGGGAAGCGGTCTCGTCAACGACAGGCTCCGCGGTGGTGGCATCTCCGACTGGCCCATTAACAAAGAGGACTGCAGCTTCACCGATTCCGAAAAAGACCGCCGCTGCATCCACGGGCGTGGCCGACTGCTGCAGTGATTCCGCGGTTGCCTGTGGCGATGAGGAAACGTCGGCCGATTCGCCGGACATTTCACAGGGTCTGCTTCGCGTGGCGAAACGCAAACTGTGTCGGCTGCGTGTCGCGCGGATTTACCAGGAGACCGGTGACGTCAAGACGTTCCGCCTGGTGGCCTGTCACGGTGGAGCGTTGCCCTTCAGTTATCTGCCCGGCCAGTTTCTAACACTGACGCTTCCAGTGGGTGAGAAGCCGATTCGACGCAGCTACACGATCTCGTCATCACCGACGCAGGGTTACTACTGCGAGATCACGGTCAAACGCGAAGACCAGGGAGCGGGCTCGCGCTACCTTCACGACGTCGTGGCGGAAGGCGACATGCTGGAAGTTCAGGCCCCCAGCGGAAAGTTTACGTTCACGGGCCAGGAAGCCGACAGCGTCGTGCTGATTGCCGGTGGCGTCGGCATCACGCCGATGATGAGTATCACACGCGCGCTCACGGACATGGGATGGTCCGGCGACATCCACTTCATTGCGGGCTGTCAGGACCCCGACCATTTCATCTTCGCCGACGAATTGAAACGGCTGCTGCAGCGACATCCCAATCTGCACGTGCATGTCGCGATGAGCCGTCTGCAGGAAGACGTGGATGGTTACCGGTCTGGACGGCTGTCGAAGGACCTGCTGACTGAATGGGTTCCCGACATCGCGTCTCGATGGGTTCACCTGTGCGGCGCGCCGTCGATGATGGAATCCGTCCAACAGATGCTGGCGGAACTCCGTGTTCCCGCCGACCAGGTTCACCTCGAGAATTTCGGTTCTCAGCATAAGCCTCACGTAAGAGCCGCAATTCGCGAGCAGGCGGCCACCGAAGTGCCGGCCCAGTCAGCGAAGCAGGCCGCGCCGACCGTCACGTTTCAGGCATCCGGAAAGTCGGCAGCACTCGAAGCCGACGATACCGTGCTGGAAGCCGCAGAGCATGCCGGCGTTGATATCGACAACTCGTGCCGTACCGGGATGTGTGGAGTCTGCACCGTCAAACTTCTGTCCGGCGAGGTCACGATGGAAGCGGAAGACGGCCTGGAACCCGAAGACAAAGCCGCCGGAATGATCCTGGCGTGTCAGGCAAAATCCACCGGTGACGTGACGGTGGAGGCCTGACATGAAAGAGAAGGAACGACTGATTGTCGGCGGCCTGGTGGCTCTGATGCTGATCCTCTGGCTGGGCTTTCCCTTCCATCATTCGCCCCGTTTCGCCGGCAGTCTGTGGGGAGGAATGTTGGGTGTTGCTGGCGCCGTCCTGATGCTTGTTCCGCTTGCTTATATGGTGGTCAAGCGGAACAAGCGTCTGAAGAAATTCGTTTCGCAGTGGGTTTCAATGCGGACTCTGTTGGCCTGGCACATCTACGCGGGTGTGCTGGGGCCACTTCTGGTCGTGATCCATAGTGGTCATAAATACGAGAGCCCGCTGGGCATTGCACTCATCGGCATGACGCTGCTCGTCGTGGTCAGCGGTTTTGTGGGTCGCTACCTGATGAACCAATTCTCGCAGGAGATTCGCGAGAAGAAGTCCATGCTGCAATCACTGCAGACGCGCTATCAGGAAGCACAGAGTGAACTGGCCGGTGCCCCGCAACAGGCCGCAGCGCTCCAGCCATTCTCCGGCTTTTTCGGTCGGCTGCTCAGTGGGCTCTTCGTCCATGAAACCGCGACAAGTGCGGGTGGTACGCAACTCACAACAACACCCAGCCCGGCGACGCTGCTGCGACTTTCCGAATCGATCGCCGACGTTGAATACGCGATCAGGACGCATGAGCACTTCAAGACCTGGTTTGGAAAGTGGTTGAAGTTTCACATCTGGATTTCCCTGGCGCTCTACGCCCTGATGGCTTTACACATCTGGGCGGCGATCCACTTCGGACTCCGCTGGTTTGATTGAGTCGAGAGACGAGTGTCCAGAGTCGAGAGTCTGCTGCTCTTGTCTTCTCTGGACTCTCGACACTGGACTCTGGACTGAATAATGACTGGAAGATTCAAACAACTTGTCCTGACCGGCGGTGCCACGCTTGTCCTCGTTGGCGTCTGGTGGCTCACGCCGGCAGATTCGAGTTTCAAGCAACCCTCCACCTGGCAGAGCCTGACGGAGCCCGGTCGCTTGTCGTCCGCGCATGCGCATCTGGAAAACAATTGCGCCGCGTGTCACACATCAGTGACCGGCGTTGAGACTGCAAAGTGCATCGTCTGCCATGCGAACGATGAGTCGATCCTGCAACGCCAGCCGACGTCATTCCACGCGAGTATCAGCAGTTGCACGGAGTGCCACCTGGAGCATCGCGGAGTCGGCGAGCGGCCCACGAACATGGACCATTCCGCTCTGGTGCATATCGGTCTGCGACAACTGAAACGCGATGACTCGCCGGACAGCGAATCCCGCGTGACGGCGACACATTTGAGCGACTTGCTGCGCCGTGAACCTGCCGAAAACGGTCTGCCGCACGCTCACATCACCTCGGAGGAACTCGTGCTGAATTGCACAACATGCCACTCGAACGACGATCGCCATTTCGCACTGTTCGGCAAGGACTGTGCTCAGTGTCACGCGACGGATCGCTGGACGATCCCTGAATACCAGCATCCGTCTCCGTCATCGACGGACTGTGCTCAATGCCACCAGGCTCCGCCAAGCCACTACATGATGCACTTCAACATGATCTCGGCCCGAGTCGCCGGAAAGCCACACGCCAAAGTCCACCAGTGTCAGCAGTGCCACCAGACGACCTCGTGGAACGATATTCTCGGGGCCGGCATGTACAAGCACCATTGACCCGACGTGCCTTTGAAGTGAGAGGCAACCACGACACAGACAGAAGCGATGAACACAAGAAGGGGCCGCCGATCACCATCTCGGCGCGCGGCATGGCGACAAACGGTCGCGTCGTGCATCACCTGGGTCTTCGCCGTGATCAAGGCTCTTCGTCATCCAGAAGTATCAGGCATCTGATTTGAGATGAAGCGACACGAGTCGTGCCACCATGACGGCCAGGTAGAATTGTCCAAACACGGCCTCGAAACATGCTGCGAGCTTTGCCGGTCGAGTTCGCGGAGTCATATCCCCGTAGCCCAGGGTCGAAAGAGTCACGAACGAAAAATAAGTCGTGTCCGCCAGGGAGGCGTCGTGGCTTTCTTCCGGTGCTTGTGAGGTTGTCGGAAACTGCAGCGCAGTTGCATCAACCGACAGCAGTGTCTCATAAAAGTACGCCCAGCCAATTCCAACAAGTACATACACGCAGACGGCTCCGCGAATCGTGTCCAGCGTCACACGCCGGTCATTGAGTACCGCGTAAAGCACGTGATATCCGACAAACGCGAAGAATGTCATGACCAGCACATTGTGGAGCACGTGCGCGAGCAGATGCCCTGAGAACACGGCAACCCAGCTCATGATGACAGTGGGAACGGCGAGAGCCAGTCCAGGCACAAGGTTATGATGCCGCCGACAAACCGTCACCGCCGTAACGAGAAGTATGCCGGTCAGCAGCAGGCAGAACAGCATTCGCGAGGTCGTTCCACCGTCGGAGAACGATGTGGCAGTCAGTAGCACAGCCAGTGATGCCAGTAGCAGCGAAAATCTGCCAAACAGCAGATCATGAGGACCAATCTGCTCAGTTTCAGCAGACGAACATTCCTGACCGGAGTGCTTCATAAAACACGAACCTTCGGGATGACTTCGCATTCACGTGGACAAGATCGATTCAGACCAGCCGGTCAGTGTGCCTCAATCCAGGCAGAATTACGAGAAGTACGCCCGGAGCACATACTGCTGCATCATTCGTTGTGTATTGAAGAATGATCCATTGAGTGCGATGGCGTGCCGCATGACATCGACGTAACCGCTGACGTCGTTCAGAAACAACGGCAGGATGGAGTGTTCGAGTTTGTCATAGAGAGACGTGGCATCCTGCTCGCGGTCGGACGGGTGTTCGTTGTGTCCGTCTTCGCCGATGGCCCAGCCGGTGACGCCTTCGATGCAGCCTTCAATCCACCAGCCGTCGAGGATACTCAGCGACGGAACGCCATTCACGGCGGCTTTCATTCCGCTGGTGCCTGACGCCTCCAGCGGCGGGGCCGGAGTGTTCAGCCAGAGATCGACGCCCGATGTCATCAGACGGCCGAGGTGCATCCCGTAGTCTGGCAGGTAAACGATGCGAATGCGGTCACGCAGTGTGTTTGAGGCATCAAACACACTGCGAATCAACTGCTTCCCGGCTTCATCCCGCGGATGAGCTTTGCCCGCATAGATCACCTGCAACGGGCCAGTGCGTTCCGAGATTTGACGTAGTCGGCCGAGGTCATGAAACAGCAGGTCGGGCCGTTTATAGGCGGTCGCCCGCCGAGCGAATCCAATGGTAAAGACGTCGGCGTCGAGTTCGGTGCCGGTCAGTTGTCTGACGTTCTTAAGTAGTGCCGCCTTTGCTTCAGCGTGAGCACTGCGAATCTCCCCCGCTGGAATCCCGAGTGCGTATCGAAGGCTGAAGTTGTCCTCACGCCAGCCGGGAATGTGAAGGTCAAGAAGTCGCTGCAGCGGCTCGCAGGCCCAGGTTGCCGCGTGGACTCCGTTCGTGATCGAATCGATCTGATACCGCGCGAACATACCTCGCGACACCTCGCCATGACGCTTCGCCACTCCATTGATGTAGTGGCTGAGATTCATCGCGAGAAACGTGAGGTTCAGTACACCCTCGCAGCAGAATACGTTTTTCATCCCGTAAACATCCCGCTGTCCCAGCACGCGAGCAACCAGTTCCATCGGAAACTGGTCGTGTCCGGCCGGCACCGGCGTGTGAGTGGTAAACACGCACTGTCGCCTGACGTTGTCAATGTCTTCCTGAGTGGGGGCGGATCGTCCCTGTCGAGCCGCCGACTCGTCGAGCAGTTCGAGTGTCAGCAGGCTCGAATGCCCTTCGTTCATGTGAAACCGCTGGATCGCGTCGTGACCCAGTTTCCGCAACATGCGGATTCCGCCAATGCCAAGAATGACTTCCTGACATAGCCGGTAGCGTTCGTCGCCTCCGTAAAGGCTGTCCGTCAGTTGCCGGTCTTCCTCGGAGTTTTCCGGCAGATCGGAATCCAGCAGAATCACCGGCACGGAACTGCCACCGACGCCGTCGACCTGGAATCTCCACGCTCGAAGATGCACGGTCCGATCTTCAATGGCGACGCTCGTCCGTACCGACAATTCTTCCAGGAACCCGTTGACGTTCCACTCAACCGGCAGTTCCGTCTGCTGTCCGGAATCGTCGAGCTGCTGCGTGAAATAACCCCGCCGATGCAGCAGAGTGACCGCGATCATTGGCACAGACAGATCGGCGGCCGAGCGGATCGTGTCGCCAGCCAGAACACCCAGACCGCCACTATACGTCGGCATGTCCGGCGCGAGTGCGATCTCCATCGAGAAATAGGCAATCGAGCAGTTCTGATTCATATTCAGTCTCCTGATGCAGTCGGATGGCGAGCGTCGGAAGTGGTCGATTCTACTGCCGTCCGCGTCATGAAATTCTGAACGTCACTCTGGCTCGAAACCACTCGATCGAGATCACAGTTCGAATGTTCTACCTGAGGAGAGAAGGAGCCAGGTCGGTTTCTTCAAAGCCCACGCCCACACCAATGCGTCCCTCGCGGACCATGTCCTTCAGTTCTCTGGTCAGCCACGACACAGCCCGACCGGAATCGACAACCGTGTCACGAGAGCCTTCCGCGAGCAGCTCCACCGTATCGCGTGACCGCAGCAGCCCATGCCTCGCTGTCTTATTAAGTTTGCGACCGGCCAGTCGTGCGGCCTCTTCGAAATGGAACAGCCCGGCATCCAGTCCTGCGGCCAGGCGATTTCGATCTGCCGGTTTCGTGGTCCCACCGTGTTTGAGACAGTGTTGACACTCGGTGGTATGGTGAATCGCCAGACCCATGTGAACGCGTGCCAGCGCCTTACCCAGTTGCTGACCGGTCGCGATCTTCCCGTTTCTGACACGCTCCGCGATCTGTTTCAGATCGCTGGACGTTGCCTCCAGACGCTTGCGGCTTTCACTTGCCGCCTTCTTCGACTGCTGCTCGACCAGATTCGCCGCGTCGCGCAGATCGAGTTCTGCTGCGATCGTCCGACCCGCTTTGAACGCTTTCATCGCCGAGTTGAATCGCTTCGTCAGACCTTCAGCCAGCGACACCTCTTTCGGTGCGGCATCGGCTGCCCGATTCGCCGCGGCCGACGCCGGAGGCTGCTCCGCCGTGAGTGTCGATGTTGCAGCGCTGACAAAAAGAAAAGACATCGCGACGACAGAAGTAACACGTGCTGGACTCAACATGACTCACCCTCCATGGCTTGAACGAAAACGCGGTGCGAAGCGGTTTGCCGGACAGTTCGGCAATCACTCGACAGGGGCGTGCAATGAGAAGCACATGATGCGCCAGAGAACCAGAAACCGTTCCGGTCGTCGCTATTGATCGCGTAAGGCGTTCTTCGACTATTAATTTGACACTCGGTTCATTCGGCACACGTTCAGAGTTACGATTAATGGGCGATTCAGCTCCTGTGGTGTGACAGACTGGCCCGGATTCCTGGGAGACTCGTGGCAGCGAATGAGTATCGCCAGTCCGTCAGATGCACGACTCAGCGGCGGATGCTCAAGAGTTTGGCAGGAAAGCCGTCCACTACCGTAGATTCTCATCTGCCGCACGCCTTAGCAGAGCGCTCTGAGGATGGCGCGAGAATTGCGGCAGAACTACAGGGCTTGAAGACGGGGGCAGTTTGCACTGGAGCCGTGTGCGGACCGGTCAGGTTCGGAATCCCGCCGAAGGCAACCGGCACATCCTGTGGGAACACTTGCGAGTCTGCGGAATGCGGATCGTTGCGGGCGATGGACGACTACTGGTCCCGGACCCAACGGGACCGATCCACGAAGCAGTTTTTCCGGTCGGACCTGCATGAGATCACCAATCTACGCTTTCTCCTGGACGGACGCTGATGAGCAACGCAGATCAAAACATTCTGGAATTGCTGAGCACCACCCCGTTCCTGCGGGAATTATGTCCCGGCGATCTGGACAAGGTGGCCGAAATTGCGTCCAGCCGATCGGTGTCGGCCGGCACCGTTCTGTATCAGGAAGGTGACGTGTGCGAGACGTTGTACCTGGTTTCGTCCGGACTTGTCGCGCTCGACATGTGCATGCCGCGTCAGGGTTGTACCCGCATCCTCACGATCGGCCTCGGTGAGATCATTGGCTGGTCGGCTCTCTTCGCCGACGCGACGATGGCCGTCCGGGCATCCGTTTTGCAGGACGGCACGCTGGTTGCGTTGCCTGCTGCCGAATTACGGCAGCTTTGCGATGACGATCACGACATCGGCTACGCGATCATGCAGCAGGTTTCTGTTGCCCTGTCGCGACGACTGCTGGCGACGCGGCTGCAGTTGCTCGACATGTTCGGAGAAACTCAGCCGGTTCCGGCTCCTGCGTCCCCCGTCGCTGCCACCAACTCGTGAAGGACGACCAGGATTCATGAACGCCGCCACGGAGAGCACACCGTCATCCCACCAGTTCCTGCCGCGTGACGGGCTGCAGTCGCTGATCAATGAACTGTCAGGTGACGGTTTTTCGGTCATCGGTCCAACGATTGATCAGGGGGCCATTGTTTACGCCGAAATCGAATCGGTCGACGACCTGCCACGTGGCTGGACTGATCGGCAGCAGCCGGGCGAGTACCGGCTTGAGCGGCGCGATGATGACGCGTACTTCGGCTACGTCGTCGGTCCGCACTCCTGGAAGCGGTACCTGTTTCCGCCGCTGACGACGGTGGCCACGGCCGATCGCACGGAAGACGGCTGGCACCTCGCTACGCCCGACGAATCGGCACCGCAGTATGCATTCCTTGGCGTGCGTGCTTGCGAAATCGCGGCGATGAAGATTCAGGACCGCGTCTTCACCGGCGGGCCGTATGTCGATCCGGTTTATCAGAAACGTCGCGAGGCCGCGTTCATTGTCGCCGTCAACTGCACGAACGCCGCTCCGACCTGCTTCTGCACGTCGATGAACACGGGCCCTCGTTGCGAAAGCGGGTTCGACCTCGCGCTCACAGAGGTCGCCGCCGGCTTCATCATCGAAGCCGGTTCGGATGCCGGTGACAAACTGCTTGGTCGGCTGCCGGTGACTCTGGCCACTGACGAGCAACTCGATCGCGGCGAACAGGCTCGTCAGCAGGCGGTCGATCAGATTCAGAGGACGCTCAACACGGACGGTATCCGCGATCTGCTGCTGAACAATCTGGAGCATCCTCAGTGGGAAGACGTCGCGAAGCGTTGCCTGTCATGCACCAACTGCACCATGGTCTGTCCGACCTGCTTCTGCTCGACCGTGACCGAAGTGTCTGATTTGACCGGCGATCATGTTGAGCGGCAGCGACAGTGGGATTCGTGCTTCAACATCGACTTCAGTTATATGAATGGCGGCATTGTGCGGGACGACGTCCGCAGCCGATTCCGGCAATGGCTGACGCACAAGCTGGCCTCGTGGCACGACCAGTTTGAATCTTCCGGCTGTGTCGGATGCGGCCGCTGCATCACCTGGTGTCCGGTCGGGATTGATCTCACCGCCGAAGTCGCCGCCATTCGAAGTGATCCAGATCGCGCACCTGTCGCGGAAAGTGTGCAGGAGGGCGCGCCATGACGACCACGAAAAGCGTCCCGGCCTGTCTGCCGGCAAATCCGTGGCTGGCCTTCACGGCCCGGATTCAGCAAGTCCGCCCCGAGACTCCGGGAGTCGCGACTTACGACCTTGTGTTCGACGACCCCGCGCTGGCCGACGGATTCAGCTTTCGACCCGGCCAGTTCAACATGCTGTACCTGCCCGGTCTCGGAGAAGCCGCAATCTCGATTAGTGGCGATCCGACGGACTACTCGTCGGTGCCTCACACGATTCGCGAAGCCGGCAACGTCACGCAGGCACTCGCGCGACTTGGCGAGGGGGCCACGATCGGGGTTCGCGGGCCGTTCGGTTCAGCATGGCCGATCGACGACTGTCGTGGCAAAGACGTGTTGCTGGTCGCGGGGGGCATCGGACTCGCGCCGCTGCGGCCGGCGATTTACGAACTCCTGGCCAATCGCGGCGACTTTGGAGAACTCACACTGCTGTACGGAGCTCGCTCGCCGGACGGGTTGCTCTACCCCGATGAATACGACGGCTGGCGCGATGCCGGGCTTGACGTACAGATCACCGTCGACCGCAGTCTCGTGAGCTGGACCGGCAATGTCGGCGTCGTGACCGTGCTGCTGGACCGTCTGCCGCTGCCGCGACCCACTGAGACGCTGCTGCTGACGTGTGGCCCGGAAATCATGATGTGGCACACGATCCAGGCCGCGCTGCGGCGTGAGTTGACTCCCGATTCAGTTCACGTCTCGCTGGAACGCAACATGAACTGTGCCGTCGGCCTGTGCGGCCATTGCCAGTTCGGTCCCGAGTTTCTCTGCAAGGACGGACCAGTGTTTCGCTACGACCGAGTCTCGTCGATTCTGAAAGTGGATGACCTGTGAGCACGGAAACCGGACATAAACAACCGCAGTCCCGGGCCCGCCCGAAACTGGCCGTCGTCAAGTTTGCGTCGTGCGACGGGTGCCAGTTGTCGCTGCTGGACTGCGAAGACGAATTGCTGGCCGTTGCCGGAGTCGTCGACATCGCGTACTTCCTGGAAGCCACCAGCCGCATTGTTCCAGGTCCGTACGATGTCGCACTGGTTGAAGGATCGATCACGACCGCGCACGACGCGCAACGCATTCAGGACATCCGACAACAGTCAAAATATCTCATCACAATTGGAGCCTGCGCGACGGCGGGTGGAATTCAGTCGCTGAAGAACTGGGCCGACCACGAAGAATTTCTGCGGGCTGTGTACGCTCACCCGGAGTTCATTTCGACACTCGCCACCTCGACACCGATTGCCAATCACGTGGCGGTCGACTTCGAACTGCGTGGCTGTCCCATCAACCGGCATCAATTGGTCGAAGTCATTGCGGCCCTGGTCGCCGGGCGCAAACCTCGCACCCCGACTCATAGTGTGTGCCTCGACTGCAAGCGTCGCGGGACGGTGTGCGTTGAAGTCGCTCAGGGGATTCCGTGTCTCGGCCCGATCACGCAAACCGGCTGCGGGGCGATCTGTCCTGCGTACGACCGGGGCTGCTACGGCTGTTTCGGACCCGCCGCTCAACCGAACTGCAGCAGCCTGACCGATCACTACGAAGCCACCGGCTCGACGCGCGAGCAGCTCGTGCCGCTGCTCCGCAACTTCAACGCAGCGGCCCCCGAGTTCCAGACCGCAAGTGATCGGCTGATGGCGAACAGCGACACGGAGGCGCAGTCATGACCGAATCTCGAACAATCAAGGTCGAAGCCCTTACGAGAGTCGAAGGCGAAGGCGGGCTGTATGTGCGGCTGGAAGGCGAGCGCGTCGATGACGTGAAACTCAGCATCTACGAACCGCCGCGTTTCTTCGAAGCGTTCCTGCGTGGCCGGGCGCTCGAAGAGGTTCCGGACATCACCGCCCGCATTTGCGGAATCTGTCCGGTCGCGTATCAGATGAGCGCCGTGCATGCACTCGAAGCGGCGCTGGACGTCACGATCTCGCCGGAGATTCGTCGTCTGCGTCGACTCCTGTATTGCGGTGAGTGGATCGAGAGTCACGCGCTGCATATGCACCTGCTGCACGCGCCGGACTTCTTCGGAGTCGACAGCGGCATCGATCTGGCGGGACGGTTTCCTGACGAAGTGAACCGCGGATTACGGCTCAAGAAGCACGGCAACGAACTGCTCGAAGTCCTCGGCGGACGGGCCATTCATCCGATCAACGTCGCTGTCGGGGGTTTCTACAAAGCTCCGAAGAAAGACGACCTGCTCCGGCTGCTGCCTGACTTTGAATGGGGACTCGAAGCTGCCATTGCGACGACGCGCTGGGTCGCAACGCTCGACTTCCCGGACTTCACGCGAGCATACGACATGGTCGCGCTGCAGCATCCCGACGAGTACGCCATGAACGAAGGCCACGTCGCATCGACCAGCGGCTCTGCTGTCGCCGTCGAGGATTACGAGGACCACTACGAAGAGTTTCATGTCGAACACTCGACGGCACTGCACAGCGGTCGAACCGCAGGACATTCCAGCTATCACGTTGGTCCGCTGGCACGCATCAACCTCAACCACGAGCAGCTCTTTCCGAAGGCCAGGAGACTCGCTGATGAGACCGGTATCGACTGGCCGTGCTGGAATCCGTTTCAGTCGATCGTCGCCCGTGGCTTGGAACTGGTGCATGCGTATGAAGAAGCCATTGCCATCATCCGAAATTACAAGCCGTTCTCACCGCCGCGAATCGAGTATCAGCATCGAGCCTCATCGGGCTGCGCCGCGACCGAGGCTCCGCGCGGGTTGATCTACCATCGCTACGAAGTTGATGACGCGGGACTGGTCACGTTCGCAAAGATCGTCCCGCCGACATCGCAGAATCAGCAGCAGATCGAGGCGGACCTGCGCGACTGGCTGCCACGGGTGCTCGACGGTGATGACGATCACATCGCGCGCGAGTGCGAACGACTGGTCCGCTGTTATGACCCGTGCATCAGTTGCTCGACGCACTTTTTGAAACTGACTGTCGATCGCGGGGAGCAGGCATGACGAACGAATCGAAACCCCGCACACTCTTTGCTGGCATCGGCAGCCCGCACGGAGACGACCGCATCGGCTGGCTTGTCGCGGATGCCCTGGACGAGAGCATGCTGCCGGGTGTGGAGGTCAGGCAGGCGTCAACTCCGAGTCACGTGCTCGACTGGCTCGACGGATTCGATCGTCTTGTGATATGTGATGCGTGTCTGCGGACTGGCGGGACTGACTTACCGTATCTGCATCGCTGGACCTGGCCGACACTGGAGGTCTCTTCGCTCCGCTCGGCCAACAGTCACGCGTTCGGACTGGCGCAGGTGCTGCAACTGGCCGAGCGGCTGGGAACTCTCCCGCAGGAAGTCATCGTATTTGGCGTCGAAGGTGAGCGTTTCGACGCCTTCGCCGAGTTGTCATCACGCATGTCAGAAGCCTTCGACTCCATTATCAAAGTGATCGCCGTTGAACTGGACGGCGCATGCAGTCGAGCGGCACGCGGCAGCAAGCACACGGGGGCTGCACGTCATGCATGAAGCCTCACTCGTGCGAGCGCTGTTGACACAGGTCGGCAACCTGCTGGTCGAACACAACGGCGAAGCTGTCGAAGTGGTACGGGTCGAAATGGGTCCGCTGTCCGGAGTCGAATCAGCACTCGTCGAGATTGCGTTCCAACAGCAGGTCGGCTCTACGCCCTGCCGAGGTGCGACGCTGAAAATCGAAGAAGTGCCGCTGGCGGCAGTCTGCCGTGACTGCGGTGACGAGTTCAATATCGAGCACTTTCGCTTCAAGTGCATCGCGTGCGGTTCCAACCGGGTGCGCATTACTCACGGCGATGAGTTCCGGTTGCTCGACGTCGAGATTCGCACGGAGTCTCCCGCAACAACTCAACCGGATTTCCAGGAGACACAGACATGACAAGCGTCACCACAACGATCCCGGTCAATCGCGACGTCAAAGCCGAATTGAAGCGACAGGCCGAGGAAATGCGTCGCGACTTTGCGCGGCGCGGCACACTCGTGATCAATGTGCTCTCATCGCCGGGGGCCGGCAAGACGAGTCTTCTGGAAGCGACAGCGAAACACTGGACCGGGCAGCGTCGCATGGCGGTGCTCGTCGGCGACCTCGCGACCGATCGCGATGCGCAGCGACTTGCGCCGCACTGTCCGGTCGAGCAACTGACGACCGGCGGGGCGTGTCATCTGGAGATTCCGCTCGTCCAGCGCGGACTGGAGAAGCTCGGCGGCGAATTCGAGTTTCTGTTCATCGAGAACATCGGCAATCTTGTCTGCCCGGCCTCCCACGATCTGGCCGAGCACCTGCGCGTCGTGCTGCTGAGCGTGACCGAAGGGGACGACAAACCCGGTAAGTATCCGAAGATGTTCCGCACAAGCGACGCCGTTGTGATTAGCAAGTCGGACCTGCTGCCGCACGTTCCATTTTCAGTCGACGCCGCGATCGCCGACGCACGATTGATTCAGCCGGACCTGCAGACATTCACGCTCTGTTCGCTGACCGGCGACGGCATCGCCGAGTGGTGCCGATTTCTCAACGAGACTCGCGACCGGATGATCGTCGAGTCCGCCGCAGATTCTTCGGCTTGCGTCTTAAACGGGGCCGTGCCGCAATGACCGACATCGCGCTGGCCACTGAGACAAAGCAGGCTGCCCGGTTCGCCCTGTTCGGCCGCGTGCAGGGGCTCGGAGTCCGCCCCGCCATCGCCCGGCTGGCAGCAGAACTCGGCCTGACCGGCAGTGTGTCGAATCAGTCGGACGGCGTGCGCGTACATGTCGAAGGCGACGCTGCGGCTCTGAATTCCTTTGAGCAACAACTCGCGTCCGCGATGCCAGCGACCGCGCACCTGCAGAACGTGACTCGCACGAACCCCCTGCCGGTCGGGTGTGCGACCTTCGAGATTGAGACGGGAACACACTCCGGAACCATCGCCACCGAAGTCCCTCGCGATTTGCCGGTGTGCGACGACTGTCTGTGTGAAGCCGCGGACACTGACAACCGCCGGCACGCATACGCCTTCACGAGTTGCACGAACTGCGGCCCGCGGTATTCGATCATCGACCAGATGCCGTACGAACGCGATGACACGTCGATGACCTATTTCCCTCTGTGCGAACGCTGCCGCGGCGAGTTCACCTCCCCCGCCAACCGCCGCTTCCATGCTCAAACCAATGCCTGCCCAGATTGCGGCCCGACCATTCAGGCAACGATGCCAGTCCGTCAATCCACTGCAGCGTGTGCTGCAGATGAAGGATTACCTGCCGTAGCCACCGTCGCCAGACGGTGGACTCACTCGATCCACGCTCTGGCGAGCGTAGCTACAGGGGAGATCTCAACTTTCGAACACCGAACGGGAGATGCTGCGATCGAAGACGCCGCCGCCGTGCTGCGTGATGGCGGCATCGTCGCGCTGAAGGGTCTCGGCGGCTATCAGCTCGTTTGCGACGCAACCAGCACCGCGGCGGTTGAGCGTCTGCGAAGGCGGAAACACCGCCCAGCCAAACCGCTGGCTCTCATGCTTGCCACCCGGTTCGCGGACACCTTTACAGAGATTGACCGCGACGTGTTCCTTGACGCCGCGAATTCGGTCGTGATTCTGTCGCCGGAAAGCGCGGCACGACTTCGTGGAGTGCGCGACACACACACCGAAACTCTACGCGAGTTTCGCGACGACATCGTTGCAACACTCGCTCCGGAAATGGACACGCTCGGCGTCTTCCGACCGACGACGCCACTGCACGCGTTGCTGATCGAAGCCACTGGTCGACCACTTGTGGTCACCAGCGGTAACGTCGAGGGCGAGCCGCTTGTCTATGAGGATGACGCGACTGCGATTGCGCCACTGGCCGATCTGACTCTGCAGCACAGCCGGCGTATCGTTCGGCCGATCGATGACAGCGTCGTTCGCGTGATTGCGGAGCGTCCGGTGACAATCCGAGCGGCGCGAGGCATCGCGCCGCTGCCGCTGCCAATTGACAAAGCGCAACCACTACTCGCCGTTGGCGGACATCAGAAGTCTGCCATCGCGCTGTGCAATGGTTCGCAAAGCATTCTGGGGCCGCACATCGGCGATCTCGACTCGCTTGCCACACGAGAACGATTTGTTGAACAGACTCGCGAACTGCTGGACCTGTACCAAGCCGTGCCAGACGCCGTTGTCTGCGATCTACATCCCGACTACTTCACGTCTCGCTGGGCCGAGCAGTGGGCCGCAGAGGCGGAGTTACCCCTCATCCGCGTGCAGCACCATCACGCGCATGTTGCCGCTGCGATGCTGGAGCACGGCTGGCTCGATCGCACGGTGCTTGGTGTCGCCTTCGACGGAACCGGATTCGGCACTGACGAAACGATCTGGGGTGGTGAGTTCCTACTGGCGACCGATCACGACTTTCAGCGCGTTGGCGCGCTGCGGCCGTTTGTTCTGCCCGGCGGCGATCGGGCGATCCGTGAGCCATGGCGTATTGCCGTATCACTGCTGATGGATGCCGGCGAAGACGAGCCCGCGGCCGAATGGTCGAAACCGTTCGCCAGCCCCCAGCAGATCAACATGGTTCGCCGACTAACGCAGCAGGACATCGGTCCGCGGTGTTCGAGCGCCGGCCGACTGTTCGACGGCGTGGCGTCCATTATTCTCGGCGCGAGCGAAGCGCGGTTCGAAGGCGAACTGGCGATGCGACTCGAAGCGGCGTGCGATCAGGATGCGACCGGTCGGTATGAATTTCCGATCGATGATTCATCGGGCCTGAGGCAACTCGACTGGCGGCCGATGATCCGGCAACTATGTGCAGATCGGCGTGCCAACGAACCCGCCGGTACGATGGCCATGAAGTTTCACCGAGCCCTTGCCTCTGCCGTTGGAGTGATCGCCTCATCATTCGATGACTGGCCCGTGGTGCTCACCGGTGGCTGTTTTCAGAATCGTATTCTGACCGAACTGATTGCCAGACAACTGCAGAGTCATTCGCAGCCGCTGGGACTGCCGGGAATCATCCCGCCCAACGATGGCGGTCTGGCCGCAGGCCAGCTTGTCATTGGCCAGGCACGATTGACGCGAGGGCTCAATACGTCGACGAATCGGGAGGACGAGTCATGTGCTTAGGGGTTCCCGGGCAGGTTGTCGAGTGGCTGGATCGCGATCCGGTCTTCGGCCGAGCATCAATCGAGTTTGACGGCGTGCGGCGCGTCTGCCACATGGCCTGTGTTCCCGACGCTGAGATCGGTGAGTTCGTCGTAGTCCACGCAGGCATCGCGATCAGTCGAATTGACGCTGACGCCGCTGAGCGTCTGCTGGACGAGCTTCGACAATTCGACATCGACGACGACGGCCTGGTTCCGACCGATCCCCTTACGGACGCGGAGACTCGGTTATGAAGTACGTGGACGAGTTTCGCGATTCCGGATCGGCTCGACGACTGGTTGAGGACATTCGACGCACAGCCACTCGGCGGTGGGTGCTGATGGAAGTCTGCGGCGGACAGACGCATAGCCTGTTGCGGCACGGCATTGAAGAGGAACTCCGCGACACCGTCGAATTGATTCACGGGCCAGGCTGTCCGGTCTGCGTCACGCCGGCGGACGATATCGACTTCGCTCAGCAGTTGGCCTTGCGCGACGGAGTGACGCTCGCGAGTTTTGGTGACATGTTGCGTGTTCCCGGCAGTCGACGTTCGCTGCTCGATGTGCGTGCCGACGGTGGACGCGTTCGTATTGTCTACTCGCCACTCGATGCCGTCGCGCTCGCACAGAAGAATCCTGATCAGCACGTGGTGTTCTTTGCCGTTGGGTTTGAAACAACGGCTCCGGCCACGGCTCTGGCTGCGCTGCAGGCGCGTGAACTGGGACTCCACAACTTCTCGCTGCTGGTGTCGCATGTCCGCGTCCAGCCGGCGATGGAAGCGCTGATGATTTCACCGGGAAACTGCGTTCAAGGATTCCTCGCTGCCGGACACGTCTGCACAATCACCGGCTTTGATTCATACCGTGAGTTCGTGGAGAGGTTCGGCGTTCCCGTCGCCGTCACCGGCTTCGAACCGATTGACCTGCTGGAAGGTATTCGCGACTGCGTCCAGCAGCTTGAAGCGGGACACGCCATGGTCACGAACCAGTATGAGCGCAGTGTCCGCCGCGACGGGAATGAGTATGCGCAGAACGCCGTCAATCGCGTCTATGAGATCGAAGACTGCCCGTGGCGAGGCTTTGGTGTCATCCCGCAGGGCGGCTACCGGCTACGGACGGAGTTCGAACAATTCGACGCACGCGCTCGATTCCTGTTCAACGCAGGCAGTGTCGTTGCATCGAACGAAAGGAACGACTGTCCCGCCGCTGACGTGCTGGCCGGGCGATTGCGTCCCAATGAGTGCCCACACTTTGGCATCCATTGTACCCCGGACTCGCCGCTGGGCGCGCCGATGGTGTCGTCTGAAGGCGCTTGTGCCGCGTACTTTCGCTACCGGACAGTGACGCCGGAAAGCGTGTCGCCAGAGGAAGCCGCCACATGACAGTTCCCGCGTGGCAGTTGAACTGCCCGGTGGAGTTTGACGAAAGCAGCGACCGCATCACTCTGGCGCACGGTGAGGGAGCGCGCCTGACGCGGCGTCTGATCGACGAACAGATTTGCCCGCGCTTCAGCAGTCTTCCGCTCGGTGCATTGCCAGATGCGGCGCACCTCAATACGACCGGGCGGCGGATCGCCGTGACCACGGACAGCTTTGTCGTCTCACCGCTGTTCTTTCCGGGCGGAGACATCGGGTCGCTCGCCGTCCACGGCACAGTCAACGATCTCGCTGTTTCGGGCGCCGTCCCAAAGTGGATCACGCTCTCCCTGATTCTCGAAGAGGGACTGCCGATCCCGATTCTGAGCCGCGTGCTCGACAGCGTCGCGCGGGCCGCAGCGGAGTGCTGTGTTGAAGTCGTCGCGGGCGACACGAAAGTCGTTCCCCGCGGAGCCGCCGACGGCATGTTCCTCAACACCACAGGCATCGGAGAACTGATCGATCCCGTTCCGCCGGGACCTCAGGCCATCGAACCTGGTGACGTTGTCCTGATCTCAGGTCCGATCGGCAGGCACGGCATCGCGGTCTTGTGCGCCCGCGAAGAACTGGCCTTCGACCCGCCTCCCGAATCTGACGCGGCCTCTCTGATCGACGTTGTCGCGATGCTGCGTGACTCCGCCGGAACAAAGCTGAGAGCCGTTCGCGATGCGACCCGCGGTGGCGTCTCGGCAGTCCTGCATGAATGGGCCGCGGCCTGTGGACACAGTTTCCAACTGACCGAATCGCAACTCCCGGTCAGTCGCGACGTCCGAGGAGCCAGTGAACTGCTGGGACTCGATCCTCTCCACATCGCCTGCGAAGGAGTCCTTGTGGCGGCCATCGCTCCGGAAGCGTCGGAAGCGGCCGTTGCCGGACTTCGCTCACTTCCCATGTCTACACACGCCGCTTCCGTCGGAACGGCAGGGACCAGCCAACTGAGCTCGGTGACCATTCAACGAACGCTCGGCCAGCGACAACCCGTCGACGAACCGACCGGAGCGCTCTTACCTCGTATCTGCTGAATGCAACGTCTCGTGGCTTATCTACCGGGAACTCCCGATGCATGAACGCCGCCCGGCCAAAAACTAAACGAGCTGTCGCTGCGATGCAGCCTTGGACGGTCATCGCCCGAAAATGAGGTATTCAGGCTATCCGGCACAGAGTTTGAGACCGGGGCAACGGGCGATTCGACACCTGCGATGTAACATGATCGCCCGGATTCCGGGAAGAATGATGGCATCGTGGCGGCGGAAAGGTGTGTCTGAAGATCGGTGCTGGCACGACAGTCGATAAGAACCGGCAGAGTTGAAAAGTGTTCCCTTCAGGCGGGCCTGAGACCGGAACGAGTCGACAGACCATTGGATGCTACGCGATGACTGCTCTGCACTGTCTTGTCTTGTGGGGCTGATGATGATCCTGTCATCGCTTCCTGTTGAAGTCTGACGCCGAAATGGAGACGCGCTGATTGACCAGTTAAGTCGGGGCACATTTCATCAGCGCGAACCGCCTTTGACTTTTGCCAGCCAGAGTTCGGCCTCGGCGACTTGAATCTGAGCGGCCAGGACATCCTTCATGGTCGCGGCACCGGCCTTGTAGCGTTGATTTGCCATCTTCTGCATGTCTTTCAGCAGAATGATGTGAGACTGCACGATCTCGATTCGTTCGGTTCTTGTGATGGCAGTCTGGACCTTCAGCTCGGCCAGTCGCTGCGACCAGGAGATCATGCCTGACAGCTCCGACTGCCCCTTTCGGTACTCTTCGGTTGTCACCTGGATGAGTTGTTCGATCATCGGAATCAGGCGGTCCCTGATCACGACCGTTTCGGCGTCACTGCTTACGTGCTCGGAAGCAGCGTCCTGACGCCCGAGCAGAAACGGCAACTCCGCCTCGATTTCCTTCAGCCGTGCCTGCTCGAAGGTCATCTTCCGACGGGCCGCCGCCAGTAGTGCGGTGGCGGATTTCTTCTGAGCCGCTGGCACGTCGTCCTGAGTGGTTGTCGCCTCTGCGGCTCTGAATTCGGCCGTTGCCGTTTCCAGAGCCGCCTTCCGAGCACTCCATCGTTCGCGGTACGCGATGATCTTCTGCAGAACCGACAACCGCGTCCGGTCCAGTTCGGCTTCAGCCGCGAGCAGCATGGCCCTCGCCGCCCGGACGTCCGGATTGTGCTGCAGGGCGACGGTGAGCATCTGGTCCAGACTCGTTGGTAATGCCCGTTCGTTGCGTTTCAGAGGGACCAGCGGCATTGAGCAGATTGGACATCGACCGTTCCAGGGCTGATGAATCTGCGGATGCATCGGGCAGGTCCAGACTTTTCCGTCTTCGACGGGGGCCTTCTCGGAAGACTCGCTGGCAGCCGGTGTCGCCGAAGCCGGCTTTGCATCCTGTCCCGACATCTGAGCAGATATTGCCAGCAGAACTGCAAGAGATACCACTGCGAACAGCAGGGGCGACGTGTTCCAGCGTGGATACTTCATAGTGATTCTCCATGAGTCGTGAGTTGAATTGACGCAATCCGATCCTGCTTGAGCGACAGCAACAACAGATTGTCAGAGTTACTGCCGGTTAGAAGCTCCTGCGGCGTCGCCGAATCAAGGGCCAGTCGGTAATAGCGAACGGACGAAGTCACATCGCCGCGTGCATGACTGGCGTCGCCCAGTTCTCGAAAGAGTTGATACACACTTTTCTCGAGGCGCGGTTTTTCCACTGCGACAATGTCAGCTGAAACTCGTTCTTCGTCGTGCGGTGGACGATGAACTTCACTCACTGGCGTGTCGGATAATCGAGGCGCTTCACGTAACGATTCCACGTCAGCCTGCGATGCGATTTGCCGTGCGGTCGGCGCCGTCTGTTCGTCGTTCCGTGATGGAAATGCGAACCACATTGTCAGCAGCCCTGCCACGTAGGCGCCAGCCACGGTCGATAGCATCCATGCTCGACGACGTCGCGTCTGTCGTCGCGCGACAGTGCTCAGCACATTCGCGGTCAGACGCAACGACGGTTCACGCGGTGGCGTTTCCGACTCACCTGCCTGTCGCAGCAGCGATTCGAGTTGCTCGTCGTTCATGAGTGATCTCCGTCAAGTCGCCCGTTGAGTATTGTCCGTAACAGACGCCGGGCGCGACTGAGCCGCACCTCAACCGTGTTGGTTTTCAGGTCGAGGACGCTCGCAACTTCGGCCATGCTCATGTGCTCGAAGTAGTGCAGCACGACCGGCTCGCGATACTTCACAGCCAGGCTCCGAACCGCATTGCGAACTTCTTCCGCGTCATCAGACGAGGCCTCATCAGTAGAATTCGCGGCGACCGCTTCACCGCGTCTCAAATACGCAGCCAGCCACTGCCGGCGTGCAGCCCGTCTTCGATGAGTGCGGCACTTGTTGACGGCGATGGTAGTGATCCATGTCGTGAAACTGGATTCGTGTCGAAAATGAGGCAGTCCCTGAAACGCAGCGACGAAGACCTCCTGCAAAACGTCCTCGGCCTCGTCGGATGAATCGATCAGCCGGCAGACCAACCGCATGAGCCGGGACTGATGCGCTCTCACGAGCTCCTCGGACGCTTCCTTATCTCCCGCCAGAACCCGCGCAACGATGGCGGAGTGGCCTTCGTCACTGGATTTCGGCAGGAGCGCCGTCGTGTTGGTCATTCCGTGGTCCATAGCACGGACCATTAGACTCAACCCGCGATCGAAACCTGACAGTGATTTCGACAATTCAGAAATTGCCGGGATTCTCGACGCCCGGATACGGGCGATTTCGCCCATCCTCAGGCTGCACCACGACTTGCATGCCCCCACAACGTGCATTTAAGACACATGCTGATGCGTGTCTCTGCATTCTTTGCAGGTGCAATCGCCACGAAAGGCTCCACGAAATGTTTCGAACTGCGTTTCGAGGAATGCCCTTGGAGAGATGAGGCTCTGTATTGCGGTCGCGGTCGACCGCATTGGCTTCACCTGTCAATCCGATTCGCGCACGATGGGTCCGTTGCGATGAGCACACACCTGATTCAAGCACCAGCCGGGACAAATACGATTCCGGCCACTCGTGCGCTGGCATTAGCCATGCGTCCTCATCAGTGGGTGAAGAACCTGCTGTTGTTCGGCGGGCTAATTTTCTCGAAGTCGCTGTTCGATCCAAATCTACTGCTGCGGTCTGTTCAGGGATTCTTCTTATTCTGCTTTGCGTCGAGTGCCGTCCACCTGCTGAACGATCTGCAAGACATCGAGAACGACCGGATGCATCCGAAGAAACGCCTGCGTCCACTCGCGTCGGGAGACCTCAGTCCTCGCCTGGCAATTCCCGCGATGCTGGCCCTGATACTCCTTGCCGTGGCCGGCGGGTTTCAGCTCGGGATTACTTTCGGAGCCCTCATCTCGGAGCCCTCATCGCGATCTACCTGGTACTCAACGTCGCCTACACGTTCTCACTGAAGCAGCAGCCGATTCTGGATGTCATGTGCATCGCTAGCGGCTTCGTGCTGCGAGCCGTCGCCGGAAGCATCGTCATCGCGACGGTGCCATCACCTTGGATTGTACTCTGCACAATGACCCTGGCCGTGTTTGTTGGATTCGGGAAACGACGCCATGAACTCTTATCGTTGAGTGTAGACGCGACGAAACATCGCGATTGCCTCGCTGGTTATTCGCAGCAGTTTCTCGATCTGATGATGGCCGTCTCGGCGGCGTCAGCCGTCGTGAGTTACTCACTCTACACAATGGCTGATCAGACGGTTGCTCGGTTCGGCACACACCTGTTGATGGCAACGACACCATTCGTGATGTACGGCATCTTTCGCTTCTTCTACCTCGTGCACCCGCCGGATCGTTGACAGAGTTTGCAGAACCGTGCGAGGTCACTCACTTCGAGAACGCGTCGCGAGACCACTCAGCTGACACAACGGTCGTCAGACCTGGCAGAGCCGCCAGCGGCGAACCGGCAGACCGCTTCAAGTCGGCAATCCGTTCTTCGGCTCGCTCATCAATGACGAAACCCCGCCTGAACAATGACAGCAGCCGGTCAGGATCGTGATTGTCACCGCGACAGCGAGTATCGGCCCGTCGCGCGGCCTCTCGGACAGCTTGCAGGGTGGCCCACTCGTGAGAACCAGGCAGCAACCGCTGGAACAGGTCGGCCCCTCCGTCGTCACAGCACAGTTCCGTTCGCCACCAGCCCAGGCGAGGTTCTTCTCCGCCTTCACCTGCCCACGCCACCGCGAACTGCGCAGTCAACAGGTGATCGAGGTCAGCAGTTGTGACTCCATCCGCCAGTGTTGAATTTGCTGCATCCTGTGCCGTCATCAAGGACTCCGATTTCCCGCTCTACTCCCGGCAGTCCGGAATTTTCATCTGATATTCGGCAATTCTGACCGGCACCCAACCATTGCCGACAAACACTGCAGCCGACTCGGGCGAGCCCGCAATAAAGCACGCCTTACTCGTTGTACTGCCAGCACTCCTCAGATGTCTCGAAAATGCTGTACCCGACAAAAGCCTCTACCTCACCACCATCCATGACAGCCCCCTGCCACCACAACCAAAACAAAACCCAATCAACCCGCACC
>Ga0316208_1001195_pt1 | contig 25528 bp, 17 predicted proteins | sample 3monopyrite_MG_FD_204944 | JGI IMG/M metagenome (GOLD analysis project Ga0316208, IMG submission 204944) | Microbial mat bacterial communities from mineral coupon in-situ incubated in ocean water Damariscotta River, Maine, United States -... | ecosystem: Environmental > Aquatic > Marine >... | reverse complement strand
CTCGGTGGAGAAGATGTAGGTGCGGCCGTCGCCTTTGACGCGGATCTCCACGCCTTCGGTGCCCTCAAGGTCGAGGTCGAGCGAGCGCGAGCGGAAGCTGGCGAAGCCGCCGTTGTTCTCGAGGGAAACGTTGCCACGGAAACGCATGGTGCCGTCATCGGTACTGGACAGGCGACCAACGGAGCGGCCCCCCATCACGGTGTCGTGGATGGTGGACCATTGCGAGGTGTCTGCGGTGTCGAAATCGAACAGCAGACGTGTTTCCTGACCATTGGACCCGGCCAGCGAGGCCAAAAGGACTAGGGAGATCAACTTCATGCCCTAATCCTAGTCCAATTCTCTGTCTTGTCTAGGTTTTTTTCTGAACAAGAAGAAATTTACCTAGACATCTTCGTCGGCAAGGCGCCATAGATACCAGCAGGCCACAGTGCGATAGGGCGCCCAATCCTCGCCCCTGGCCTCTAATTCGGCCGGCTTAGGGCGCTCCTGGAGCCCGTCAAGGCGCCTGAGCCCCTCCTGGAGCCCCAAATCGCCTGGGGCAAGGACATCTAGACGGCCCAACTTGAACATCAGGAACATTTGTGCCGTCCACGGGCCAATTCCCCGCACCGCCACCAGCTCCTCGAGGATGGTTTCATTGCTTTGCCGGCCCAAACTGCGCAAAGGCAGGCGCCGATCCAAGCTGCGCGCAGCCAGGTCTTGCAGGGCCAGCAGCTTGTTTGCGCTCAACCCAGCGCCGCGAAGCTCCTTCTCTTGCAGGGCCATGAGTTCCTCCGCCTTGGGGAAGCGAGGCCCCTCGGTGAGCGCGCAAACGCGACCGAAGATGGTTGCCGCGGCCGCCCCCGCCAGCTGTTGGTAAACAATCGCCTGAGCCAAACTCTCAAAGTGGCTTTGTCTCTTCTTGGAGGCGACAGGAAATGCCGGACAGGGCTCCAAGCGTTTCATTGCCTTGCCCAAGCGAGGATCGCGGCGCGCTAAAGCACGCAGAGTAGCGGACGGAATCGTGGCCATCCCTCATAATGTAGGCCGATGCGCCCGCACCTGCTTGTCTGCCTGCTCGGAATCCTTCCAGCAGCCTGCGCCGGTCCTCAGCCCACCCCTGCGGACCCGTTGCCGGAGTATGCCTCCACTCTCGCCGCTAGCGTCGATGACCAACTCGCCGTGCTCGGCCGCGAAGTCCGCTTAGCTTTCCCTGTCGGTGGCAACGAAGCCCAACTCGCCGGCGATGCTTTGGATCAGCTCGCGATTGAGTTACGCATGCAGGCCCTTGGCTGGCGCGCTTTAGAAACGCATGCCCAAGAAATGCGCCAAGTCCTTTCCCATCCGGGCACCGAGGGCGCGCGCATTGAAGGACTGACTGTCGCCTTCCGCGAACTTCATTTGCGTCTCATCCAAACCGGCATGGGCGATGCCCTGGGCATCGGCCTTGAGCAGCAACAGCGCACCGAACGTAATATGCTCCTCGCTGGTGACAGTGCTGCAGCCATTTCCGTTTCCCTTCCTGCACTGCAGCAACTTCTGGAAGGTATGAATCGCGCGGCCGAGCCCTTGGAGCAACAGCTCGATCAGGATCGTCGCCTAGTCGTAAGCCTGCACGCCCAAGCTAATCAGGCTGTGATCGACCGCCATCACTACCTTTCCGAGCGGCGCACTGAATTAGAACGACGCCTTGCCGCCGCCGCAGCAGGTGTCGCGCCGCGGGACCACGAAGCAGAGCAGGAGCTCGCGGCCATGTCTGCGGATTGGCAACAAAGCGAGCAAGACTTTGCCGACTATGAGCAACGGCAACGCACGATGGAAGAAGCCTTTCGCCATGCCAAGGATCATGTCCGCGGTATTCGCAGCGCAACCTTGGAATGGGGTGTGGCCCTGCGCGAAGTCGGCAAAGCTTTGGAGCGAGATCGCGACCAAGCCAACCTGCGCTTGATTGAAGCCAGCGTCGAAGAGCTCGGCAACTAAAGTCTTCGCTAGAAGTCTAGGTGAAAGCGCAAGCCCAACGCCCAAAGGTCTTCGTCACCGACTTGGACATGGGCAAGCTCCGCCATCAACGCCAGGTTGGGATGCAAGAACCAACTAGCGGCAAGAGCTTCGGTGCGTTCGCGACCGCCTTGCACTAAGCCGTCGTTTAGGTCGAGCCAAGCAATGCGAGCGGCAAGCAGCCACGGCTGGGCATGCACGTTTGCCGATGCGGCCCCAATCCTTTGCAGGGTGTGGAAGCGCCCATTTTGGTTCTGGTAACTCCGCTGCCAACCGGGCGTGGCCAAACTGAGTTTGAGCATACCGCCGGGCAAGCTGGCGGCTTCGCCGCCAGAGAGTTGCACCTGGGCTTGCATGAATTCACTCTCCAGGGCCCAGGAGCCCCGGCGCGTCGCCAGTTCGACGCCAGCTAACTGCACGCGATCTGCAGCAAGCAATCCGGTATCCACCACACGGTTGCCGCCACGGATTGCCGCAGAGTTATGGAAGCTTACGAAGCCATCATCGGGCCGACGCAAGGACAAGGACAATCCGCTGTGCCATAGCCATTGGTAGGGCGCATCGGCTTGATTGTTCCAAACCAAGCGGGTGGTGAGGTCGATGTCATCGGCAAAAGCGCCATCGCGACGCGACCCGGTTGGTGGCGCAACTTCACGAAACAGGCCAACCGTCCACGCTCCCGATTGCGACGGCAGCAAGGTGCGCAGCTGCAAACCTTGATTGCGGTTTGGCGCCAAGGCTGTCGCCGGACTCCGCTCTAAAAAACCAACCTGCACCGGCTTGGTCATGCGCTCCAATCCGAAGCCTTCCTTGAAGCGACCCAGACGCAAGCGAAAGCGGCCATCTTGACTGCTCGCGTCTAGATAGAGGTCGCTGACCTCCCAGGTGGAATCATCAATCGAGAAGGTCGAGCGATAAGACAGTTGCGGATGCAACTCCCCGCGCAAACCGATGCGAGCGCGGCGAATATGGAAGTCATCGGGGAAGTCATCTTCCGCGTTGCGCAGGGAGCCTTCGCCCTCATGGCCCGTCCAATCGAAGTCCAAGCTACCGGTTGGCTGAAGCCAAGAGGATTGCGCCGAGGCTTGGCTCATGCACAAACCCAAGCCGAGCAACCAAACCGAGGCCTTCATTCTTCGAAACGTTCTTCGGTGGCGTCGCGCAAGATTTGGCGCACGCGCGCATCGGGCTCGCGACGATCCAGTTCACGGAAGGCGTTTTCAAACAACTCGGGGCGCTGGGCAGCCAGGCCAACGGAGCTGCGACGAAGAAGTGCGTTCACCGAAAGCAGCGCATTGTCGAGGCTTTCGAGAATGGACTGCTGCTGCGCGGTAGGCGCCGAGGCATCGATGTACCCAAGGCCATCGCCCAACATGCGCAAGGCCGCTTGGCGCACTTTGGTTTCTTGTCCGCGCCAACTGTAAGGCAGGAGCAAAGCTTCGAGTTCAATCCGGCGCGCTGGCTCTTGCTTGGCCAAGGTGCGCAGAGCATCAATCGCCGCGGCATGCATGCTCGGCGTGTCTGCGCTTTGCAACTGCGTGACTAACCAAGGCTGACGCTCATTCGGCTCCATGCCAGCGGCAAGTGCGCGCAAGGCGGGAACACGCTCGACATCGGCCAAGCTTTGGTCTGCCATCGCCTGCTGCAAGCGATTGCGGCTCTCTGGGTTAAGCGGGAGGGAACAAAGAGCGCGCCACCAATCCAGGCGCACAGCCGCCTCGGGCTCTTGCTGCATGGCCTCCAAAACCCGCGCAGGACTCAATGCCTTCTGACGACTTTGCCGTAGAGCCGCAACGGCTTTGCGCCGCACTGCGGGAACGGAATCTTGCTGCGAAATCTGCCACAACAACTCGACAACCGTCGGGTCCTGGCGATATTCCTTGGCCAGCTTGCGAATCGCCAAAATCCGGTCGCGACTGCGGTCGCTGTGCTGAGCGCGCAGACGCAAGGCGTCGAAACCATCGTGGTAAGTGATTTCGGCAGGCAAGATTACATCGGGGTCCAAAATCAGGTAGCCATCCCAATTGGAATCCACCGGCACAATGAAGGAGTCCTGGCCTTCATACATTTCGAAACGCTCTTGGCGCCACTCGCCGCCATCGGACCACCGCACATCCAACGGCAAGGGAAACACGGAAGGCACGCCATCGACGCTTTCTTGAACCTGCGTCACATGCAGAATGATCCCATCCGGACTGCGCTCTTGCACCACATCTAACTTGGGGTAGCCCGAGGCATACACCCAAGTATCGAACCAAGGCTGCAAGTTCTCTCCACTGACTTGTTCCAGCGCCAAGCGCAAGTCATTGCTGTTCACCGATTGGTAGGCATGAGTCGTGAGGTAGTGGCGAATCCCCGCGCGGAAAGTTTCTTCGCCGAGAATGCCGCGCAGAAGCTGCAGGCGCGATGCTCCACCGGGATAGATGGTGCCATCAAAAAAGATGTCCATCGGCAAGCGGAAAGAATCCTTCACCAAAGGCCGCAGATTGATGCCGCGGCAGGCGCGCATGTAGCCGTCGATGGTATCCCCCATCGAGGCCAGGAAGTCTTGTTCCCCATTGCGTTCCGCGCGGTACAACAGCGTGAAGTAACTGGCGAAGCCTTCGTTCAACCAAGCGTGCGCCCAGGTCTCGCAAGTCACGGTATCGCCGAACCATTGGTGCGCGGCTTCATGCGCAACTAAGCCCCAACTAGGCGTGAAATCTTGCTCTGCTGCAGGGTGCAGGGCATTGCGGGTGACGGTGGTCGCAGTGACGTTTTCCATTCCACCAAAAGGGAAATCGCGCACCGCAACCTGTGCGTACTTGGTGTACGGATAGTCGAAGCCGGTGTACTGACTCAAGAACTCCAACACTTCCGCGGTTTCGGCGAAGGAAGCCGACAACAACTCTTCGTCGCCAGGCTCCCCGACGTACCACAAAGGAATGTCACGCCAGGAGTCTTGCAACACCAAGAAGGGACCCGCCGCCAAGGTGAACAGGTAGGTCGGCATTTCTTGGGGCATGTTCCAAGTTTCGATGACCTGCAAACCGTCGGCATGCGGCTCGCGCGAAGTGCGCTCCCCCGCAGCAACCGAAGTCCAACTGCGCGGCATGGTGACCTTCATGCTGTGCCTGGCGCGGTCCCAAGGTTCATCGTGGCAAGGGAACCAAAAGCGCGCACGGATGTCTTCGCCCTGAGTGAACAACTGCGGAATATGGTTCAGGCCATTTTCCTGCGGAAGCGCGAAGTGCAAGCCACCCAAAGGCGAACCGCGATAACGAATGGTGAAGCTGCGTTCTTCACCCGCCGGCAGGACGCCACCTAGGGATAGGGTCAGTTCACTGCCATCATGCTCCCATTCCGTTTGCGGGCGCACTTCCAGAATTTCCATGTCGGCGGCGTCGAAAGTCACCGAATCCACCGGGCGCGTGGTGGTGAAGTCAATCGTGGTGGTGCCGCTGAATTTTGGCGCTGTAGGGTGCAGCTCGAGATCCAGGTGATAGGCCTGAACGTCGAAGCCCGAATCCACCACGGGATGGGCTTGGGGCCACCTTGGTTCTCGCACGGCAGACCGCGGCGGGGCCACACAGGCCACCACCAGCAGCGAGACCACTGCAATGCTTAGGAAGAATCGCGGACTAGGCCTTGGCATCCGCCGGGACCGTCGAGTCTTCTTCCTTCTCTTTCGCGTCAAGGATGCCTTCCCACCAGCCGTCAAGCACACCGCCTTGGCTCGCCTCGGTCAACACCTGACCGCCGGCGCCGTAGGACTTGGCATGATTCTCGCCGAGCTCTCGCAGGCGCGGCATGGCTGTGGCATGGCCGATGACCACAATGCCTGCGCCTTGCCCGGATTCCGCCAAGCGCGAACCGAATAGACCAGCCTTGCGACCAGCACCCGTCAGTTCTTTACGTACCGTGGTAATCAGTTCCGACTTTAAGCCGCACTTCTCTTCCAAGGAACGGTGCGAACTGTTCAAACTGCGGCCAGCTTCTGCCAAGAAGTCTTCACTCTTGGTGCGCGCAAAATCTTGCAACTGCTGAATAAAGCGGCGTGCACGTCCGGCTTCGCGTACGTGGTGTTCACTCAAAGCGCGTTCGCGATAACTGGAGTCGGCGTCGACCAACTCAGGAAGGTGTTCATCGAGAGGATTCTTAAACTTCGACAACCACTCCGAACCCGACTCCTTGGTCGGGACATGAGCACGCAAACCGCCTTCAAATTCGGCGGGTGTGACTTGGCCCCACCCGCCGCGCAGGTTGAGCTTGCTCTTCTTCAGCGCCTTATTCAGGTGCTCCAATCCCATGCGACCGCCAGCAATGGCGTGGCGCCGCATTTCGGGAGCTACGGGATCATCGGAGCCTGTGTCGAGAACGCCGACTACCACATGCTCAGGCAGCAGAGCCCACTGCATGATGGGGTCCAGGCCATGCTCAATGCTCAGCAGGCAGCCCTGCTTGGCCACGGCACTCGTGAGCACCGGGGTCAGAGGAAGTTCGCGTTTCAGCACTTCCTTATAGCCATAGACCACGGCGCGGGCGACGCGGATGCCATCGACACGCTTTTTGTCGAGGCCGGTCGAGGCCTTGAAGGCTAGTGAACTGGCCACGGCAAAAGATTCGGTGCGGCCAAATCCGGCGCTCTCTGGAATGCGGTCCCAGATAACAAGGCAAAAGCCTTGTTTTGGCGTATTCAGCTGGTGAGTCCGTCGTAGGCCGATCATGACGGCCATCATTTCCATCATCCAGGGTGCGCCATCTTGCTCGAACATCTCGGTGAGGACGGCGAGACTGCGCGGAGGGCCCTTTTTGGTGTAAATCTTGCTGATTTCCCCCTTCCAATTGACCGTTCCGCCGCGTTTTTCCGAGCGCAAGATCCGGATATGAATCTCTTTATCTTCGCGATTCTGGATTGCGCAGTAGGTAGAGCGCCCAATTGCCATCGAAACCGTGACCGAACCGGGGGTTTCTGCCGGACCGCCGATCAAATCCACGCTGCCTGGCGCTCTGGTCATCCAGAGCGGGGCATCCATGTGAATTAAATCCGAGGCGACCGTCCTGAGAAGGGCGGCAAAGGGGAGTAAAGACGGGGAGAGGCTGGGTACAGGCACGCGAAAAGGCCAAATTCTGAGAATTCGGGGTCCGAGACAGTGTTATCGCTGTTTCCGACCAAAAACGCAACCCTGCAAGGTCGGAATCATCGGGTATGATTCTCCTGAGCACCGCCCACACCACCTTGTGTTGGCGTGCATCCCCTGCTTCCCATGCGACAAGTCCTCACGTCCAGTGCCATTGGCCTATTGGCCCTCCTCCCCCTGTCTTGCGGTTCCGGCAGCTCTACAAGCTCTGTCGGCGCTGGCGCGACCGTGGCAGGCCAAGCCAACTTGAACATCGTGTTTGCCGGCATTTCTGCCGCAGACGCCATTAACCCTTTCGAGGTCACCCTGAGCTGGCCTAGCGCTGTGGTGCAGCCCACACTTCAGGGCGCAGCTGGTATGCGCTACCGAATCTACCGGGGCCTAAACGCAGACGCCGCTCTCCTCGAGGCCAATCTGGTCGCCACCACCGATCCTGGAGTCACCTCCTTCATCGACCGTGGTCTGCCCGATAACACCACACTCTTCTACCGTGTGGTCGCCGTCGACACCGATGACCGCGTTTCCATCAGCGAGAAGGTCGCCAATGCGCGCACGCCTGCCGAATACGGCCCAGGCTCTGCAGTCTTTGGCCCTGACATCCTTCCTCTCTGGGACTCAGAAATGCCTGGCAACCCTGGCACCACCTGCTTGAGCTGCCACACGACTCCAGGCCCAGGACACCTGGATTTGAGCACCCCAGAAGGCATGCTCATCGGCATTGGTACCGCGCAAAACCCAGACACCTTCGTCTTCCCTTACGACGGAACCTCGAGCTGGTCTGAGTTCATCGCCCGCATGTCGGCTTTGCCCGCCCTGTTCAACCACCTGCCGTACTTCGCCACTCCAGACGCCTTGGCCGCCATGCAGCAGCCTCTGACCGACTGGATCTTCGAAGGCGCTCTGACCGTGGCCGACGACACCCCTCCTGTCTTCACCTTCGGTTCGCCTGAGGAAGCTGGTCGCTACTTCGGTGAGTTCCTGGACTTCGAGACTGTGCAGGTCACCTTCCCGCACGCTTCTGACCCGGAAAGCCTCCCGGCCAACGGTTCCAAGGAAGGTCAACTGGAATACGCCATCTACGCTGGTCGTAACTCCAACTCGATCGACTGGGACAAGCCTCTCATCATTGCCCAGGTCGACGCCGCCGCTGCCTTGGCCGATGTCGTCACCGCAACCTTCAACTGGACCGAGTCCGACAGCCTGATTGTGGTGGTTCGTCCGCTCGACTCCTCGGGTCGCAGCATCCCCTTCGACTTCGACACCTTCGATCCGGAAACGGCTAGCGCCGAAACCCTCGAACAGTTCCGTTTGCGCATGCGCAACCAGTCGTCGAACGAGCGCGAGATGGTCATCATTCGCTAGAAGTTTGAGCGACCTTCGGGTCGCCGTGCTTCGGCTCCCAAGCACTCCTTCGCCGCAGCCGCAGTCTTCCTTCCGGGAGCTGCGGCTGTGGTTTTTTGTGGAGACGCGAACGCAGAGGCGTTGCCTAAGCTTCGATTTCGGTCTCGGCCTGCGCCTCGACTTCTTCGACGGCTTCGAGCACCGGAAGCTCTTCACTTGCCGGAGCGAGGCTACCTTGCTGCGGGAAACGCTGACGCAATCCTTGCCAGGCTTGCAGGCGTTCTTGTGCTGCAGCAGTCATGCCATCTAAAGCCTTGGTCTCCAAGCGACAAGCTTCGAGGTGACCACGCAAAGTTTCAGATTGTGCCGTCAAACTTTCCCGACGCGATTCCACTTGGCTTTGCAAGCGTTCCGTGAGATCCGCACCAAAGGCACGCACCGCACGAACACCGAGTTCTTCTAAGCACTGATGGCGGCACTGACCGAAAGCTTCTCCCATCTGCTTGCTGAGAGCCTTGCGGCCGACATCGCCAACCCGCTTATTCTTAATCGCTGCTGCGACCTTGCGCTTGGGCGAGGAGGCTTCACCGAATAGGCGACGGCGCACTTTGGCTTCGCTGCGGAACAAGAGATAGTCCCAGAATCCGCGGCGTACCGGAAGGTCGGCGAAGGCCAGGGCCTGCTCGGCAGGCGGCAGGATTTCTGAAGTCGAAAGCGCATGCAGAACATCTGCCGCGAAGGGGTCGTATGGAATCCCCGCGCGTTCGAAAGTCGCGCGACGTTCATTACCCAGAAGAATCTTGCCGGTCACCCCGGTGACACGTTTCTCCAGCTCTTCGAGTGCCGCCTTGGCCCAAGCCTGGCGACGCTCCTCCATGCGTTCGGCGAGAACACCATTCAAGGCAGCAAAGCTGTGGTCACGTTTGAACCACTCTTGGATTTCCCCTTCGAGCTCTTGCACCAAAGCTTGGTCCACAGGCGCGCCTTGCTCAATCTCTTGCGTCATGCGCTCGGACAGTGGCTCGCCCACAGAGGCGAAGGCCTCAGCCCAATCCGCAGATTCGAGCGATTCCAGAGCAGCTAAACCGTCTTGGACCTTTTGCTGCTCGAGCTGCAAGCGCTCCTCTTCCTGCACCAAATCCCGCGCCGCTGGGCGCTGGCCAAAGGTGCAAAGTTCCTGCAGCAAGTCCTCGCCACGACGCAAACTGTCCGCCATGAAGGCGTGCAAGTAATCGTTGCTGTCGAGGTAGTCGGTCAAGTCGGCCAGGAGATCATCGAAGCCGTGGGCGGAAGTTGGTTCTGACCCATCCGCCGAGGCATTGCCCTCTGCGCTTTGCAGGCGCGAACTTGCGGCGTGCAACAAGTCGACCGGGAAGATGCGCAAGCGACCGTCGTCGGCGGCTTGCTTCAGTGGCGCACTCATGGAAAGATGCTCAAAGGCATCGAGAATGCGTTGCGGATCTTCGTGCTCCAAACTGGGTTGTAGAGATCCGTCTGGCATGAGGTCGCGCTTGGAGCGATCCAAGTTGACGACCAAGAAGATGCGACTGAAGAGGTCGAGTAAGTCTTCGAACTCGGCGAACACCTGCTCCAAAAACAAGTTCTCGGTCTTCACAATGAACACCGCGCAGGCCGCGGCGTCGCGGAAGTCGCGCGTCATACGGTCATAACCGAACTTCATGCGCGTGTAGAGACCGGGAGTATCGACCAACACTGCTCCCGAAGTTTCAAGGTCGGCCGCAGGGGTGCGCACGTCGACCCGGCGAAGTGCTGAAGGCATGTCCGTGCCTGGGTCAAAGCTACGGCCAGCGGCTTCGACTTCACGTAGCCGCGCCGTCAAGCGGCGGTGCGCCTGCTCAATTTCTTCGACCACTTCTTGGCGGTCTTGGAAGCTTTGGGTACTGCCGTCATAGGCGGTCAGCAGAAACTCAGGTTCCTCGGCATGGGAGACATAAACCATGCACGGGTAGGCGGGCAGCGCCGTGACTTCACTGACATAGCTACTCGCCATGGCATTCATGAAGGTGGATTTACCACTCTTCAGCGGACCGAAGATCAAGACAAAGGCCTGCTGCTGCTCAATGCGATCGGCAAGCGCGCGCAACTGGTGCTGCAAGTCCTGCATGGCTGGCAACAAACGGCGCGCGGGGCGCCCTTGCTCGGCCTTGGCAAAGCAATCTTGGGCTGCCGAGAGCGGCGGGAAGACGGGCGCCAGTTCCGCATCTGCGGCCGAGCAGAACTCGGTCAATAGATTGCGGGTCGGTGCCTGGTGGGGATGGGGCGTGACCGCGTCTTGGTTCATGATGTCTGCATCCTATCCGCCAAAGATGCCGACTTAAAGCAGACTCCTGCCAGAGTCTGAGAATCTAGGGATTGGAGCGCAGGCTCGACATATTGACCACCCAAAAAGCAACCAGGCCCATGATTCCAAACACCAGGCCGACGAGCTTCCAAATGCCGCCGTCGAGCAGCACAGCCTCCTGTGGATGAAGACGCAGCCAAGCACCGATGGCATTGAAGCAGGCGATGTGAATGATGATCGTCACCACAAAAATGACGACCGACAGGAATCCCATGAAGGAGGGGTCGAAGGGCAAGAAGGGGGTAAACGGCATGCCGGGAGTGTAAACCCCCGAATGCCGCTTAGGCCTTGTGATAAAGACTGGCGGCGAAACCTAAGGTCGTGCGCCCCCACTTCTCGACTGCGCTAGTCCAGCTCTCTAGACGGTTGCGGAACGCCTCGGCCTCTGGGTCGTCAGGATGGTCCTGCAGGTGCGCCCGCATATTGGCGTCGTAGCCGCCTTCATAGGCCGCCCACTCTTCCTCGGTCGCGGCAGCCTGAGCCTCGAGCTCGAGACCGTGTTTGCGGCCGACCTCGGCGAAGTCTTCGAGATAAGGGAGTTCGTTTTCGCGACAGCCGAGCATGGCGAGATAGTCCTCACTTGGCTTTTGCCGCCAGTAGCCCTCGCCCATCATGAGATAGCCGCCGGGGCGAACCAAAGGAGTCAGCGTGGTCAGGGTATGGGCGAAACTGCCGCAGGCGTGGCTCGCGCCGAGACAAATCACCAGATCAAAGCTCTCTGGTGCGAACAGGGTGGGATCGAAGGCCGCCACCTGCAAATGGAGCCGGCCCTCCGGATCCCGCTCATCGGCTTCGGCCAAAGCAATCGCGGTCGCGCGCGGCGAGGGGTCCACCCCCACGGCCACCACGCCATGCTGTTCAATCAAGCTCAGCAGGACCTCGCCGCGGCCACAGCCGACGTCAAGAACTCGACTGGCTTTCTGCATATCCACATGGGCAGTCAGCGCCAGCAAGGCATCGAGGCCGATGGGATTCCATATCGGCATATTGCCATGGGCAATGGCAGAGTAGCGATCGCGGTCCATGCTTAGGAAGCAGACCCGGGCACAGCTTCTTCGCCGAGTTTCTCGGCTTTGAAGGCCTGAATCTCCTCGATCAGGGCGTCGACCATATCGGCTTCAGGAACCACGCGCACTTGCTTGCCGTCGCGATACAAAATGCCCTTGCCGCCGCCACCAGCAATGCCGATGTCGGCTTCACTGGCCTCGCCGGGTCCGTTCACGACGCAACCCAAGACCGCAATCTTCACTGGCGCATCTTCGCCAGCCAGGCGCTCCTCCAACTCGGTCATGAGCGCCTCCAAATCAATCTCGATGCGGCCGCAAGTCGGGCAGCTGATCAATTCAGGGCTGGTCACTCGCGCGCCGGTCGCCTTGAGAATGTCGTAGGCCACCGGGATTTCTGCAACAGGGTCTCCGGTCAAGCTGACGCGGATGGTGTCACCGATGCCGTCGAGCAAAAGAGAACCCAAACCGGCGGCAGATTTGAGCGAGCCATAACCCGGGCGCCCCGCTTCAGTCACGCCAAGGTGCAGCGGAATATCGGTCGCCGCAGCAAAGGCGCGGTTGGCGGCGAGCACGGTTTGGGTGTCGGTGGATTTCAGCGACACCACAAAGTTGGAGAAGCCTATGTCCTCGACGGTTTGGCAATGGCGCAGGGCAGATTCCACCATGGCCTCGGGCGACGGCCAGCCATGCTTTTCGAGCAGGTCCTTCTCCACAGAACCGGAGTTGACGCCGATGCGCAAGGCCACCTTGGCGGCATCGGCGGCGCGCACGACTTCGCGGACGCGGTCGAGGCTGCCGACATTACCGGGATTGAGGCGCACCTTGTCGACGCCGGCATCGATCGAGCGCAGCGCCAGGCGATGGGTGAAGTGGATGTCGGCAACCAGAGGCACCGGACAATGCTTGCGAATCTCCGGCAGGGCATCGGCGGCGCGGTCATGGTTGACGGTGACACGCACCAGCTCGCAGCCGGCTTCCACCAGCTCTTCGATTTGAGCGATGGTCCCGGCGGCATCGTCGGTGTCTGTGCACGTCATGGACTGCACCCGAATCGGGTGCTCCGAGCCAAGAGAAAGGCCGCCAACGTTGACGGTGCGGGTAGGACGACGCTGGACCATGTGGGCCTATTCTAGGCCGTTCAGGTGATCCAGGAACTCCTGTTCAAACTGATCCATGTCGACATCGGCAAAAACCTCGCCGATGACGCGGCGAATCGAGGGCGAATCCGAGAAGCCCTTGAACAGCTCCTGGAACATCTTTTCCTTTTCATTGCCGCCATTGCGCAGGAAGTGCATTACCGCCCATCCTTGTGCGTAATTACGACTGACATCGCCCTGGTAGTAGAAGGCGGTCGGCATGCTCAGGAAATCACGCAGCGGCATCACGCCGCGCTCCTTCAGCAGAGCGACATGGTCGTGATTGACTTGGCCTTCGACGAATCTCCCGTCAATGGTCTCGTAAAGTTCCATGTATTCCGCCATGCCTTCGTTGAACCAACGCGGAGCCTCTGGTGCGACCAAATCTAAGTACTGGTGGAAGCCCTCGTGGACGATGGTGCGGAACATCATCTCGCGCTGCGGAACATTCCAAATCAGAAGTTGCTTCAGCCACGGGCTGAACAGGCCAGCTGTGTTTTCTGCCTCGCTACCCAGGGAATCTTCGGCGTAGCGCTGATAACTGGCCTCGCCGGAGAACAGGAACACGCGGAACTTATTCTTTTCCAATCCCCGAATCCGCTTCAAGTGCACGGAGTAGGAGGTGTAAGCACTCTCCAACAAGTCCGCGGCCTCTTTGCAAATCTCTTCGCTGATATCAGACTGGATGTCGTAGTGCGTAGATTGGAAGCGATAGGTTTTTTGCCAGATCGGTCCGGAAAGTGCTTTGTCGATGCGCGCACGCAGGCGATCAATCTCTTTGCCGCGAACGCCCTTGCGCTGCGCATTTTGCACCAGCTCCTGCGCCTCTTCTAAGTGCTGCGTCATGATCTCCAGCCACATCTTGGCTTCGACCACCTCAACCGAGTTTGGCCAACGCTCTTCCGCCGTCTCTAGGAGAGTCCGGCTTGCCGCATAGTCACGCAAGCGAATCAGAAGCTCGGCATGGTTGACGACGGAGGGTAGGTGGTTGTCATCGTGGGCGACCATCTTGGACGCGCTCTCTTCCGCTTCTTCGATCTGTCCGTAAAGCAGGTAGATCTCCATGCGCAGAAGCGCAGCACTGCCGGCGTGAAGGGTTTCCTCCTCTTCCGCCTCTTGCACTTCCTCCATCAGGGCATCGAAGTCGTACTTTTCTTGGTAGTACATGCGGCGAATCTCGGCGAAGCGCCGTTCCCCTTGCGCGCCCAGAGCGTTTCCTGGATAAGCGCGGAACACCTGCTCCGCGTTGTTGCTGCGCGAACCTTTAGCAGAGGCGCCGGCACGACCACGAAGGCCCCCGGCCGATGCTTCCGCGGCTTCGCCATCGCCACCTAAAACTTGCGATTCATCGAACAGCCATTCCGGAAGCTCGCGATGGGCGTCATAGGTTTCTTCGAAAAGCTCCCGCTTCTCTTGCATTTGCTCATCAATTTTTCCAGCAATCCACGCTGGCTCGAGGGCACCTTTGATTTTGATCTCCAAACCTTCGCGTTCATAGTCGGCGAGACCATAAAAAGCCGCGCGCCCCCAATCGGTGTCGGCACGCTTCACTGAGAACATGCGCTTCTTATTGGCCTTGCTGCTAATCTTCTTCTTCTTGACTTCGATGCTCAAGGAAAAAGACTCTCCGGAGTCCATCACTTCCTTGTCTGCCGAATCGACCAGTTTTTCGCGCTCGCCGTTTTCGGATAGGTAAACACTTGGTTGGTAGCCGACGCTGCCAAAGAAGAAGCGGTGCATCTGATCGGAATCAAAGCCGACAACCACGGTGACGCCTTCGCTGCCTGGATACTTAGGCCCACTCATGGTCAGGGTGTAATCGTCGGCGAAGGCAACGGGCATCGTGAATGCATCTCCGTTTTGCATCAGATCGCTGAGATCCTCTCCATAGAGAGTCATTTCAATCTCGCCGGATTCGGCATCGTATTTTTTGACCTTGGCAGCCAAGACTTCATCTGCCGTTGGCGGCTCATGGGTAGAGAACAGGGCGATTCGCTCCATGCTGTCCAAGATGCGCGGCTTTTCGATGTAGACATAATCAGCCCGGGCATTTTTCTCGAGAAGACTCTTGAGGTCCTTCCCGGCTTTATCCCACTGCCCTTTGCTGATGCGGCGCTCGACACTTTTCAATCCTTTTTCAAAGGCGTCGGCATCTTGGGCATGGGCAGTAGGAGCAATCAGGCAAGCTGTGCCTAGAAAAATTAACAAAGAAAAGAACGTTTTCATTTTCGGCTTAATCGGTTCAGGCCACGAATCACGGCAGAGTAAGAATCGTCGAGGAAGCGAGTGCTGTCTAGGACCACCATTAAGGATTCTGTGGTGTCTGCCCAGGTTGCGCTAGATTTCAGGTTGTCGACAAGAATTTCGAGGAAGTCCACCTCGCTAATGTCGTTCATGACCATCAGCCATACACACATGGCCCAAGCTTGAGCATCTAGTGAGTGCTCTTGCTCCAATGCCCGGTATCCAGCGCCATTGAGGCAGAGCATCACGGAGAATGGAATCGCGCCGTCGGCGCGCAGTTGTTCGAGCAGGCTCTTTGCTCGCGAAGACAATTCTTCGATGTCTTTGCCGGGTTGAATGCTGCCATCGGCAACCAGCTCCGAAAGGCCAATCGAAGCCCACAGCGGATATTCTGGGTGAATCCTTTTGCCGACGTGAATCATCATTTCACGACGCAAGGAGTCTTCTCGATCCTGTTGCTGAGGATTGTACCAAGCCACTACGGCATCGAAGGCCGGAGCGTAAAAGCCTGAGGCCGAGGGGATGGCGGCGCCAAGAATCTCAGCGCAAAACTCTTCATAATCCCAGCGGTCTGCAAACAGGAACAAACGCAGCTTTTCTTTAGAGGACAGGGTGTCTTCTGGAAGAAAGCCAATGGCGCGACTGACTTCGCGACCCATCCAAAGATCGACTTCATCGGCTGGCTTTTCTTCTAAATCGGTGTGAATCTCGATCAGGCGAGATTTCATGATGCGAATGCCCTGCTTCTTCGGTCCCTCGCGGTGCGCAAGAAGTTCTTCGCATCGAGTCTTCAGCTCTTGCGGTATAGATTCGTCTTCCATCAGGAAGAAGCGCACATCGTCGACCATGTCTAAACACATCAACAACTTGACCGCATTCAGAACATGATGAACCTTCATGGGATCGGCCTTATAAAGATTGGTGGCAATCTCCCAAACCAAATCTCCTTCATCCATGCGCGCAAGACATTCCATCAGGACTTCTTGTGTGATGGCATGTTCAGGGAAGGCCTGGAGCACGTCTTCGGCGAAGTTGCGCCCATATTCCCAGTAGCCTCCTTCATAGGCCGCAATCATGGAAGAATAGGCCAGATGAGCCGGAGTCAGACCCTCTGGTTTGTCGTTTTGCAGAATCGAAATCGTGATCAGCGCGCGGTTGCGCCGCCGCTCTTTGCGCAAAAACTCCGCCGTTTCTTGCCAGGCCGTTTCTGCAGCTTCCGTGGGGAATCGACCAGGAGGTTTTGCGTCTTCCAGGGTCGTGCGTTGGCGGGAAAGGAAGGGGTGAACCCAATCTGGAGTTTCTGCCCGAAAGTCCACCGCAGCACGAAAGGCTTGCCGTTGGCGCTCACGCAGCGTCGACATGCGCGCCACCAATTGGTCTGGATCTAAAGGACCGTCGTACTCAATGGCGCCAAGGCTGCCTTCCTGAACGCCACTAAAAGTGACTTGCAGGGCGCCAGCGCGCTTGGCTTTAAAGGTGAGAATCTTGCTCCTGCCGGCATAGAGTTGCATGCTGCTACCCAAGGATTTCAACGCCAACAGTACCGGCTCTCCAGGTTGCGGCAGCTTCTTATCAACCCGCTGCAAAATCTCTCGCTTGTCGCCATCGATTTGGGAAACCAGTGCGACTTGGTGGTTAATCCCACTGGCATCGTTGCCACACTCCACTTCAAAGCGAAGGCCATTCTCGGCCTCAATGATGATTTTGATTTGGCCTTGCTCGGGATACTGCAACAGGTCCAGCGCAATGCGGCAGCGACCTTCCAAATCCATCGGGATTGGCCACTCCTCTTCTTCGTGAGAAAAATCGTTGAGCTGAGTCTCTCCCTCCCACCGCAGATTGAAGATTCCTGATTTCTCTTTGTAAGAAAGGACCGAGGCAGAGAAAGGAATCACCGGTCTCTCCATGGCAGCTTCCCGCTCTAATCGTGCCGTCTCTTCCTTTAAGAAAAGACTATCGACCAAGCAATCTTGCACGGCAGGTAAATGCCGAATCAGCTCGACCGAATCTTGATGATCTTCAAAGATTTTGAGAACACGGGCATGGGCGGCGTCGCCGTCTTTCGCCTCAACCAAGGCGCGTGCTTGTTCAAGATCTCCACGTAAAGAAGATTGCCCCTGTGTAGCTAACAGGGCCGCTATGGAAAACACCAGGGGAACTATCATGTTTAATACTGCATTGCAGCATCTGAATGATAGCAGCCTTGTCTATCCGCGCACGGGAATCGGCTTGCCGTCGCCGCCGATGGCGACAAAGGTCACTTTAGCCTCAGTGACGCGGATTTCACTGCCTGGGCGGTCCCGGCGCTCGACCAGAACGTCGACCTGAATCGAAACCGAAGTCTTGCCGACCGTGGCCGAGCAGGTGTAAAGCGAAATCAAGTCGCCGACATAGACCGGAGCATGGAACTGAATCTTGTCCATGGCCACGGTGACATAACGCCGGTGCGGATTGATCCGACGCATGGCAATCTCTCCCGCCTGGTCAATCAGCGAAAGAATGACACCACCAAAGATGGTGCCGCCAGGATTGGTGTCTTTGGGTAATAGCGTGGTACGAATCGCCAGCTCACGGTCTGCGCCGCAGCCGATCTCATCGCAACCGTCTTGTTGTTCTTCACTCATCCCATCCACTCCTGCAAAGTTTTTGCGGTGTATTCCCGAACGCGGTCTAGTTGCCCTGGAAAAAAGTGCCCAGCGCCTTCCACCACGGTCAGTTTGCCCCCGCATGCTTCGGCATGGGGCATTTTTTGAAAATCGACATACTCATCTTCGCTGCCTGCCAAGAAGGCGCTGCGTTGCGGCCACTCGGTGCTTTCCGGCCACGCATAAAAGTTGGTCGGCCACGCCACCGCCATGTAGCCAGCAACCTCTTCGCGGGCGCGGATGGAGAAATCCAATCCCACGCGGGAACCAAAGCTAAAGCCCCACACGAAAACCGGCAGTCCTGGATACTCCTGTTGTAGCCAGGCGAAGGCAGCGGCGGCGTCATCGATCTCGCCGATGCCCTCGTCATATTCCCCTCCGGAATCCCCGACCCCACGAAAATCGATGCGCAACGCAGCGCAACCGGCTTCTAGCGAGCCCAAGGCACCATGCCGCACCACGTTGTTGTGGCGGGTGCCGCCATGCATGGGGTGTGGGTGCAAATGCAGAACGGCCGCACGCGCGGTTCCCGCCGGGACTTCAAAGGAAGCCGCCAAGGGGCCTGCGGGGCCATCAATCGACAGGCGTCGTAAGGGAGGATTGTCTAAATCGCGGACCATGACAAGGTCGGGCTCTCGGAAAAAACCCGGTCTATTGTCTCCGGTCTTGGGACCGGATTGCCTCGGAATCGAGCTTTCTCTGCTCCTTTCTTCGACCGCGTTACACTCGGCCTGTGGAGCTTGTGGCCACCCTATTGACCGATTTCCCGCTGGACGAGGCGCGCTTTCACGGCCTCTTGCGTGATTTGGCGCAATCTTCGCTGGCTGGCGCCATCAGCCCGCAGGGCTTGCAAGCTCGACACAGCTTTGGCGATGCCTCGCGCGATCTCGCGCCGCGCGACATTCTGGTGCGGGTGGAGCGGGCGACCAAGGCGCCCCCGGAGGCAATTCACGAACTCGCCAACGTCGGCTTTCGCCCGCTGCATGCGGTCATGGTCCATACCGACGGCGACGAGGATTCGCGCGAAGATGCCTGGGCCCTCACCCACCTCTATGCCGAGGAGTTGCGCGGCTGGATCCTCACCCGCTACCTGGATTACGCCACGGCCGAGGCGCGCACCGGCAGTACCGAGGGGCTCTTGCATGTTCCCTTGACCGGCGGCGCCAAGGGCGACAAGGCGGTGCTTCTGGCCTCATCCACCCTGGATTGGCTGGCCCCGTGAGCGGCTTCGAGCGGGTGTTCCTGGGCTGGAATTCGGCATTTTTGCCGAAATGTGCCGCGCATTTACTCCAGCAGTATGGCCCAGACCTCAGCCAGGTACAGATTGCCCTTCCTGGGCGTCGCGCAGGTCGCCGCCTGCAAGAGTTGTTGTTGGAACAGGCTCCCGCGACCTGGGCGCCACCACAAACCACGACCCTTGGTCAGCTTTCGGACCGCCTGACCACCCAAGCCCTCCCCTGCGCGCCAGAACTCTTGCGCGATCTGACTTGGGTTCAGGTTCTGCAGCAACAACGCAAGGCCGATTTAGAAAAGGTCCTGGCTGAGTTGCCACAAGGCAAGGAGTTCTCGAGCTGGTGGCCTCTGGCCAAAACCATTCAGGACTTGCATCGCGATTTAGGTGGTGCGCTCCACACCTTTGCCGAGGCAGCCCAATTCGCCAGCGCCGCGGAAGGTCCCCGATGGAACTCCCTCATCCGCATCCAACAGGACTATGCCGCGCAGCTGGCCAGCGCAGGCTATGGCGATCCTCACCTTTTGCGACTCGAGGCCTTGCGGGGGCAGAACCTCATTCCAGCGGCGGGGCCACTGCTGTTCGTCGGCATCACCGAAGCCAATCCGCTACAACGCGCCATCCTGCTTCATCCGCAGATACAAGGCCAAGCTCTGCTTGCCGCACCGGAAGACCTCGCCGATGCCTTTGATGACCTCGGCATGCCCATCCCCGAAGCCTGGACCAAGCGCCAGCTGAACATCGCCAACGAGCGGGTGCATGTGTGCGCCGACCCTGCTGCCCAAGCACGCAAGGTCCTAGATGAGTTGCGCAAACAACCAGCTCAGCTGGCGCCAGAAGACATCACTTTGGGAGTTCTCGACGACCACTCCCTTCCCCCTCTTGCCCGCCAGTTTGCGGAAGTTGGCGTCAGCGTGCATGGGGCTCAAGGGCAGTCTTTGGCACAAAGCCCACCGGCGCGTTTGCTGGCAGCCATCGCAGACTGGATGGAGAACCCTCGAGCTCAGGCCTTGGGGCAACTGCTACGCCATGCGGATTGCGAAGAAGCCCTTGGCGCCGAACTCCAGCACCCTTCTGATCCTGGCGCCCTCGACACCTATCTCGCGGAACATGTTCTGGACCAGGCCGCGCCGCCATGGCTTGCCGCCTCCCATCCGCAGGCAATCGCCGCCACCAAACACCTCAAACAGCAGTCCGCCTTGCTGTGGAAATGGACCGAGGATTTGCGCGGCAAAGCGCGTGGTGCCCGGGCTTGGGCCGAGGCCTTGGATACCCTGCTTCAGCAATTTTATGGGCAGCGGGAGTTGGACCGCAGCCGAGAAGCCGATCGTGAGTTGGCGTCGACGCTGTCCAGCATTGCCAAGCGATTGCTGCAATGGCGGCAACTCCCCGAAGAGCAAAGCGGCCTGCCACTTGCTGGTGCCCAAGCTTTGCGCTTGTTGGTGCATCACTTGCGCCAAGAAGAGATCCCCACGCCTCAGCGTGGTGGCGGCAGCATCGATGCCGTGGGCTGGTTGGAACTGGCTCTAGACGATGCACCGGCCTTGTTGCTTTGCGATATGCAAGAGGGGTTGGTGCCTGCAGCACAGCAAGCCCACCCCTTATTAGAGGCACCGCTGCGCAAGCGCCTAGGCCTGGAGCAAGATGCGCTTCGCCTCGCGCGGGACCACTACCTACTCGAGTGTTTGTGCGCCCAACGCCAAGGCCACTCCTGGCCGCAGCTCTTCCTTTGCCGCAATAACGCGCAAGGAGATCCGTTGCTTCCCAGCCGCTTGTTTTTCCTTGGCGAGCAAAATGCCCTGGCAGCGCGTGCCTTGTCCATGTTTGGCGAAGAGACGGAGGAAACCCAGAGCGCCGATGGCGGTTTACCGCCAGAGCCAACCTGGCCGCAAGCGCATTCCATGCCGGAGTATGAGCAAGAGACCTTCTCTCCAAGCCGCATCAATGCTTATCTCCAATCTCCTTACACCTACTACCTGCGTCATGTCCTTGGCCTAGAGGACATCGAGGAAGATCCGCAGGAACTCAGCGCCTTGCATTTTGGCAACCTGGTGCATGAAGTGTTGGAGCAGTTTGGGCGCCATCAGGAAGCGCCTGCCTGGACCGACGTCCAACAGTTGCACGCTTTCTTGATCGGGCTGTTAAGCGCCGAGGCAAAGAAGCGCTTTGGTGATCCGCCACGCGGCACGGTTGGCTTGCAGTTGCAACAGGCCGAATACCGGTTATGGCGCTTTGCCTTACGTCAAGCCAGCCTGGTCGAAGATGGGTGGCGCATCCATGCGGTGGAATGGTCTCCGCAAGACAACTCCGTGCCGCTGGATTTTCATGGCACGTCCTTTCGCTTAGGCGGTCGCATCGATCGCATCGACCGTCGCGAACAAGATGGCCAAGTGCAGTGGCGGATTATCGACTACAAGAGTGGCGACAAGGCGATGGAGTTGAGGAGTTGCGTCATGGCGCGCAAGCTGGTTTGGAAAGATGTGCAAATGGCGCTCTATCCTCATTTGGCTGCGCCCTTGATTGGCCGCGTACCCCTGGAGGAGATGCCGCAGTCCACCGAAGTTTGTTACTGGAATCTAGGTGCAAGCGACGACTCCGATGCATTCACCATTTTGCAATGGAAAGACGGCATGCTTGCCGCCATGACCGCTCAGGTCGCCGCAGCCATCGAGGGGATTCGCGCTGGCAACTTCTTTGACACTGAACAACGGCCGCCGAGTTTCGATGCCTTTGCCTTGCGTTGCATGGGGCAAGGCCAGCTGGTCGCGATGGCCGACGAAGAGCAGGGAGATTGGGAAGAATGAGCGGGTCATCGGAATCTTTGGTGCTTCTGGCTTCCGCGGGAACAGGCAAAACCTACCGCCTGTCGCTGCGTTATTTGCGGCTACTCCAAAACGGAGTAGCCCCTGCGGCCATCTTGGCGAGCACGTTCACCCGCAAGGCGGCTGGTGAAATCTTAGGCGCCATCCTTTGCCGCCTCGCCGAAGCTTGCGCGGACCCGGAGAAGCGTCAGCGCTTGGCGCAAGAACTGAAGCTCGATGAAGCTTGGCCTCAAGCGGATGTGGAACAGCTGTTGCGCAGTTTGTTGGCGCAGCTTCCGCAGCTCAACATCCGCACTCTCGATAGTTGGTTCCAGAACCAAGCCAGCGCCGCTTCCTGGGAGCTGGGCTTGCCTTTGGGTTGGCGCTTGGCAGAAGAAGTGGATCATTTGCAAATTGCCCGGCTCGCCGTCGAAGCCACGGTCACCAATCTGCCCGCGAAAGAAAGCCTTGGTTTACTCGAAGCCATGCAAGCCGGCAAAGCCAAGCGCAGTGTCCTCGGCTCTGGCGGAGACATCTTGCAAGAGGCTGCCAAGTGGTGGTGCGCCGCCAATGGCCAAGATCAGGCATGGGATCTTCTAGCTGAGGTGCAAAAGCCAAATGCAGAAGAAGAGCAAAGCGCTCTGGACCGCATTCAGGAAATGCCCATCCCCGAGACGAAGACTGGCAAACCAAAGAAGAGTTGGATTACGGCACAGCAAAAACTCCTGGGTCGATTCGGCGAGCAAGATTGGAAAGGGATGGCGTCGGGGGGCTTGCTGGCTAAAGTCTTCGCCCAGGAGAACACTTACTACAGCGATGCCATCCCGCGAGAGTTCTTGCTGCCAGCTGCAGAAATCTGCGCGCGGCATTTGCTTCTAGAGTTGCACCAAAGCAACCTCGCCTTGCGCACCTTGGCTGGGCGCTATGCCGCGCATGCGCAAGCAGCCAAACAAGCCGCCGGATTGATCGATTACGACGACTTCCCCACCAGCTTGGCGAAAGCCGATTCTGAGCTTCGGGAACGCGTTGCCGCTCGCGTTGGGCAAGAGGAAGAGCATCTACTGCTCGACGAATTTCAAGACACCAATCCCCTGCAATGGGAGGCGATTGCGCCGCTAGCGGACAAGGCGGTGCAGCAAGAGGAGCGCTCGTTGTTTGTCGTTGGCGATGCCAAGCAAAGTATCTACGGCTTCCGCGAAGGGGAGTCGCGTTTGCTCACCGGCCTAGCGGGCTGGTTAAACCTGCCCGAGGAAACCATGTCGCGCAACTATCGATCGCGCCAGGAAATTCTCGATGCCGTGAATCATTGCTTTGACAAACTTCCCGAGCGCTTTGGCGAGGACGCACCTGCCGCATGGACGCAAGCGATGGAATCTTGGGCAGAGTTTCCAACACACACCGCCAACAGCGAGGAACGCGGTGAGGTTCGGGTGTGGCAAGTGCACGGCGAACGCGCGGGCGATGGCGTCGCCATGCGCCAAGCGACCTTGGAGCGCATCATCGCTCTCCATTGCCAGAATCCAGACGCAAGTTTGGCCGTGCTGGTACGCAGCAACAAAGTCATTCCGCAGCTGATTGCGGAGCTTGCAGCCCAAGGAATCAGGGCCAGTGGCGCGGGCGGCAACCCGCTGACGGATTCGCGCGCGGTCGACATCGCCCTTTCTCTCTTGCAGCTCGCAGATCATCCAGGCGATACCGCGGCCTGGTTCCATGTCGCGACTTCAGAGTTTGCCACTTTGCTCGACCTGCGCTACCGCGAAGACCGCAAGGACCAGCGCGAGGATGCGCGGCGAGCGTCGCGAACATGGCGTCGACGCTTACTCCGGGAAGGCTATGGACCCTTCCTGGAAAAGCTGTACCGCGAGATGAAAACCACGGGAATTTTCGATGCCTTCAATCTGCGCCGCTTTGGCCAGTTGGTGGAATTAGGTTTGCAGTGGGATTCACGAGCCACTCTGCGCCCTGCCGCCTTTGCGCAAATGGTGCGCGAGCGCCGCGTCGCCGATGTCGGTAGTTCTGGCGTGCAAATCATGACCGTGCACCAATCCAAGGGCCTCGCTTTTGATTTTGTGCTCTTGCCCATCGAAAGAACGCGCTCCTCGCGCAATGCCTTTATCGCAATGCGCCCCGAAGCGCGCGGAGCGGTGACCGCAGTCAGTCGCAGACCGAACGCCGTGGTGCAGCAAGCGGCACAGATTCATGGCTGTGCGGGTTTTATGGAGGTCATGCAATGGAGTCATGCACGTGAACTCCACGACATGCTTTGCGTGTTGTATGTCGCCATGACTCGCGCCAAGCAGCACATGGAGATTCTTCTTCCCTGCCAGGCCAGAAACCCGAAAGAGGCGGGAGACCGCATTGGCGCCGAGGAAGTGTTGCGCCACTCCATTTTGCGAGTCCCTTCCCCAGTGGAACCCCCCGATGCCGCGGAGGTACAGGAAGAGGAACGCACCCTGCGTGTGCTTTGGCAAAGCGCGCCGCTTCAGACAGTGCAGCAAGCACCAGTTGCACAGGGAATCCAAGCAGAAGCCTGGGCAGACGACGCAAACCAGGTAGCACTTTTCCTAGACAGTCAAGGTCCGCGCATTCGACCACGATGGAGCCCTTCTTCTACCACCGAAGAGCGCATTACCGGAGCTAAGCTATTGCAGCAGGGCGACGACTTGGCCATGCGCAGAGGCAGTGCCTTGCATGCCCTCTTTGCCTGTGTGGATTGGTTGCCGCAACTCCCCGACAAAGAGCAACTTCGCCATGCTCTTGCGGCCATGCAGCCGCCACCTACCGCCGAGGAACAAAGCAACTGGGTGCAGGAGTTCACGGAGATTTGCCAGCAGTCGAACATCGTCTCGGCCTTGTCCAAAGGCGACAAGCCAGCCGGGCTTTGGCGCGAACGCCCCTTTGCAGTCGCCGCCAAGGACGCCCAAGGCCAGAACGCTATCTTGAATGGAATTTACGACCGCGTCGTTCTGTGGAAGGATGGGGAGCAAATCGTGAGCGCGGATATCCTGGACTACAAGACTGGACCACCGCCAGAGGACCAACTCATGCCTGAGAACTATCGCCTGCAACTCGAAGCCTACCGCACGGCACTGGGCATCCAGCTTGGACTCCGCCCGGAGAGCATCCGCCTCAGCCTGCTTTACCTCGATGGCAACTGCCAGCTGTTCGCCGAATCACCCGTTTCATGAAGTTCTTACTCGCCTTCCCTTCCGCTGCCCTGTTGCTTCTTGTCATGCCATGCTGCAGCAAAGAAGAGCCGCAGCCTAGAGAAGTGGTTCAGACAGCTGGAGAAGCGACTCCTGAAACCGTAGAGAAAGAAGGTGGTGGCTCGCGCCTGCGTGATCGCATGAAGGTCTCCAAGCCGGCAGAAGAGAGTACTCCGGAATGGTCGACCGCGGTAACTGTGCAAGAGCGGCGTGCGAGCTTGGAGAAGGCCCTGGCGACAGGGAAGGAGCCCTACCTGATTGACCTACATGACCTCGGCGGCTGGGAAGTTGACCTCAAGAAAGAACAGCCCATCCCGGATTACATCTTGGCACTCGATGGCAAAGAGGTCACGGTGCGTGGTTTCATGATGCCGGACATTGATCTTGAATTCCTTCAGAAGTTTCATCTGGTGCGCAGTTTGTACAGCTGCTGCTTCGGTGCGCCACCGCAACTCAAT
>Ga0316208_1001194_pt1 | contig 25528 bp, 17 predicted proteins | sample 3monopyrite_MG_FD_204944 | JGI IMG/M metagenome (GOLD analysis project Ga0316208, IMG submission 204944) | Microbial mat bacterial communities from mineral coupon in-situ incubated in ocean water Damariscotta River, Maine, United States -... | ecosystem: Environmental > Aquatic > Marine >... | reverse complement strand
TGTCGGTATTGTATTCGACAAGAAATGAGGTTCGCCAGTTTTTCGGACAGGCACCTTTGAGCAGCGGCACCAGGCTCACGCCATCCATTTTTGATTGGGATTTCGTTCCCGCCAATTCCAGCAGTGTCGCAGCCAGATCGACATTGAGTGCAAATTCATCGACGACAATTCCCGCTTCAATCTCGGGAGGATATCGAACAAGCAGTGGAATACGCAGTCCCTCTTCGTAAGCCAGTCGCCGTTCGACACTCAAGCCGTGCTCGCCATACCAGTAGCCGTGATCACTCGTTAAAACGATCACCGTGTTATCAAGTTGTTTGCTTTTTGTCAGTGCTGAAAAAAGCTGACCAACGCCATCATCAACCGCTGCGAGCATTCGTAACCGATCACGTACCGTTTCGTCAGAAGTTCCCGTTTCACGGCTCAATGCGGGCAGCCCTTTAATCTTTTGCAGCAGTGCCGGTTTGCCCGCCAATGTATCCAAAACATTTAAGCGTCTCGGGATGGCGTCATCCTCGTATAATGTTTCGTGACGCCGTGTCGGCAAAAACTTTGCGGCTCCGGGGTCTGAAATACTGCCGTCATCGTGCTGGATCAACTCCGGATGTAACGCCTTGTGTGCCACATACAAACAGAACGGTTTGCTTCGCTGTTGCTCAACAAATTCAATCGTTTTTTCATTAAGTACGTCGGTAGTGTGCCCTTGATGCTTATTTCTGTGACCGTTCACATTCAACATCGGATCGAACGATGTCCCCTGCCCTTTCATGCTGACCCAGTAATCAAATCCCGGGCGAGCGGTGTCGTCGTTCCCCATGTGCCATTTACCAACGTAAGCTGTTTCATAACCAGATTTCTGAAGTACGGCTGGAAACGTCTGTAATTGATGGCTGGATTTACTCCGGTTAGTGTTATCAAGAATGCCATGATGGTGCGTGTAAAGCCCGGTCAACAAGCTGGCCCGTGCTGGCGAGCAAAGCGGCGTTGTACAAAACGCATTACGAAACCTCGCCCCCTCCCGGGCGATACGGTCGATATTGGCAGTTCGTACAAACGAATGCCCCGCACAACCGATTTCATCCCAGCGTAGATCATCGACAAGTATTACAATGATGTTCGGTCGCTGAATTTCCCCGCAATTGCCAAGCGATGGCAATGCAAAAAGCAAAACCAAGCAAAGTGAGTTGAGTTTATTGGTCACAAGAATGTATACTCCATTTGGCTTGTTGTTAAATGATGAATTTCAATCGTAAATAATAAAATAAGGGAACCTCTATTCATTCAAAAACTTTTCTTGAACGGAGGGTAGACATTCCTGTCTGCCTTCAATAGAGCATGTTCAAACGAGACAGACAGGAATGTCTGTACTCCTTATTGAATGAATACTTTTGAAAGAGTAGAGGTTTCCTGGGGAGAAGGTATGATGAGAGCATTACTTACGCTGTTGATTTTATTGTGTTCAAGTTCCGCTGCGTTTGCAACGGAGTTCTTTGTTGCTCCTTCCGGGAACGATACAAACACCGGGTCGAAAAAAAGTCCGTTTGCGACATTGGCCAGAGCCAGAGACGCAGTGCGGGTATTGAAATCGAAAGGACCGTTGACAGAATCGGTCCGTATCAACGTAGCCGATGGGCTTTACACGATCACCGAGCCGCTTGTTCTGTTGCCCGAAGATAGTGGCACGAAGCGGGCACCGATCATCTATCAGGCTGCTTCGGGAGCAAACCCTGTATTTTCTGGTGGTCGCGCCATTCGTGGATGGAAACCGGGACCAAATGGGTTATGGACGGTTCGCATTCCGGAAGTTGCAGCCGACAAATGGTACTTCGAACAACTGTTTGTCAATGGTCGCCGCGCAGTCCGCGCTCGTACGCCAAATAAATTCTATTTTTATATGCAGGAAATCAGAGAAGAAATTGCAGAGAAAGGTTCGCCTCGCAGGGCTAAAAAAGCTCAGCAGTTTTTGCGAATGAGGCCGGAAGCTTTTCAGACGATTGCCAAGCTTCAACCTGCTGAACTTAAAGATGTCAATTTGCAGGTCTATCACAAATGGGACAACACGCGGCGATTTGTTGATCGCTTAGATCCTGATCGGCACGAACTGATAACCAGCGGCGCGGGGATGAAGTCCTGGAACTCGTGGCGACCGAATACGCGTTACCATCTGGAAAACTTTTTTGAAGCACTCGACGCGCCGGGCGAATGGTTTCTTGCTCGCAATGGAACACTCTACTACAAGCCGCTGCCGGGAGAGGAGATGCCCAAAGCGAATGTTATTGCTCCGGTCATCGATCAGTTTCTTTTGTTGCAGGGAGATTCTTCTCAAGGGAAATTCATCGAGTATGTCACCTTCAAAGGATTGGCGTTTCGACATGCCGAGTGGAAAATGCCTCCAGAGGGATTCGAAGCTTCTCAGGCGGCTTCCCCCATTGATGCAGTTGTGATGGTCGACGGTGCAAGGCATATCGTGATCGAAGATTGTGAAATCGGTCATGTGGGGCGGTATGTTGTCTGGTTTCGAAAAGGGTGCAGCGATTGCGTGCTGCGTCATTGTTATCTGCACGATTTTGGTGCAGGGGGTGTGCGAATTGGCGAAACAGGTATCGCGGCTAACGAAATTGATCAGACCGGACATATCACTGTCGATAACAATATCATTCGTCATGGCGGCTCTATTTTTCCTTGTGCTGTTGGTGTCTGGATTGGTCAAAGCGGCGACAATTCAGTAACGCACAACGAAATTGCTGATCTTTATTACACAGGGATTTCTGTCGGCTGGCGATGGGGTTATGCAAAGAGCCTGGCAAAGCGAAATACAATTTCTTTCAACAATGTGCATCATATTGGCAAGGGCGTGCTGAGCGACATGGGAGGGATTTACACTCTGGGCCCTTCGGAAGGAACGGTCGTACGCAACAATGTTTTTCACGATGTCTATGCTTACTCGTACGGCGGCTGGGGTCTTTACACAGATGAAGGGAGTTCCGGGATTCTGTTTGAAAATAATCTTGTCTATAACGTCAAGACGGGCGGATTTCATCAGCACTATGGTAAGGAAAGTGTCGTTCGTAACAACATTCTTGCATTCAGCGAGTTGTATCAGTTGCAGGCAACTCGCGTGGAAGATCATCTTTCTTTCGTGTTCGAAAACAATATTGTCTACTGGGACAGCGGCGTGCTACTTTCCGGGCCTTGGGACAAAGTGAAATATAAAAGCCGCAACAACTGCTACTTCCAATCGGCAGGTGAAAAGGTTGATTTTCTTGGCAACTCGCTCGATCAATGGCAGACTGCTGGTCACGAGCAAGGCTCTATTATTGCGGATCCATTGTTTGAGAATCCGAAGCAACGGGATTTTCGCATGAAGCCAGATTCGCCAGCGTTGAAGCTGGGCTTCAAACCATTCGACGCGAGTAAGGCTGGAGTTTATGGCGATTCGAGTTGGACCCGAAAAGCAAGCGAAGTGAAATACCCACCACGAGATGTCACACCCGACCCGCCGCCACTGGTCGTTCGAAGAACCTTCGAATTTGATGCCGTCAATCAACCGCCCGGTTCGCTGGAAATTCATGTGGAAAACAAAGGGGATTCCATTCTGGTAACGCAGGAAACAGCAGCCAGCGGAAAGCAGAGTTTGAAAATCACCGATGCACCAGGACTGAAAACCGTCTATAACCCGTACTGCGTTTTCAGAGGAATGACCTACAAAGAAGGGACCGTGAAAAACAGTTTTGACCTGCGAATTGAAAAAGGAGCCGCGTTTCAATTCGAGTGGCGAGACTGGACCGCCTCTCCTTATCAGACCGGACCTCTATTTTTGATCCGCGATGGGCAATTGTATTTACAGAATAAAGCGAAATTGAATTTGCCAGCATCGCAATGGATGCAATTTGAGATTATTGCAAAGCAGGATACAAAGCGAGGAAGCCGTTGGCAGCTTGCGGTGACTGTTCCGGGAAAAAAAACACGCGTTTTCCGAAACCTGCCCTGTGCTAATCCTAAATATGGAAAGCTGACCTGGGTCGGCTTTATCAGTGTTGCAGCCAGCAAAACAGCATTCTATCTGGACAATTTTTCTTTGGATTATACGCCCAATTAAAAAAACAATCCGATGGATTATTCAACTTGATCTCCCAGGCCTAACCCGGCGTAGCCGGAACCAAATTAGGAGATAGGCGTTAGGTAGTAGGTATGAGGCGTTAGGGAAAAGTAGGTTAGGCTTTCCAGCCTGACACGAATTGCACTGATCTTTCAATTAACAAGACAGCGTTAACTGATGAACGAGAGAGTAATTCTCATGGAGGCCGCATTCGTCAGGCTGGAAAGCCTAACCTACTTTTCATCAAAAAAATCCTGCCACTTTTGCGCAGCATTTCATTGATAAGATACTAACTCGGCGTAGCCGGAACCAAATAAGAAAATAATTAACCACAAAGAGGCAGAGATCACGGAGAAAAAACTCTCGCAAAGACGCGGCGACGCAAAGAATTCCCCGCACTCTCTGCAATAAATTGGAATTCGAACTGCTTATTTAATCTTCTTAAAAACTTTTCTTCTTTTCTTTGCGTCGCCGCGCCTTTGCGAGAAACTCTTTTTTTAAATTATTCTCTTCTTATTGTTTTGTCTCGGTGGTTCACTTCTTTCTTCTTTGTGTTAAAAAATATTCTGCCACTTTTGCGCAGCATTTCATTGATAAGATACTAACTGTTTTTCCTGTGCATCTAAAATACGGTCCAATCTTCTTGCCTGCTCTTCTCTTTTGTCCAAGAGGGCATCAAGTCTGTCATCTTGCTTCGCTGTCCTTAGAAATTGCTTCTCTGCCATTTCTGTATGACGGTCATAAATTTTGACTTGCTTCTCGTATTCTTGCATCTGCCGTTTTGTTTGCTCGTCATACTGTTTTGTCTGCTCAGCAAAAGAGTTCAACTTGTTCCTGATAAGTCAACCTTTTTTGGCGAAATGTTTGCAGTCCATCTTCACCGGGAACACGATTTGATGAAGGAAAGAAGAACTCTTGTATTCTTTGCCAAATTTCCATTTTTGTCTCCAGCCTACACAACGGGGCGTTTTGCTTTCCGCTTAACGGTGATTCTTCTGCGTCCTTTTGTCCCAGATTTAATTTCAACTCCTTCGAGTGAAATTGCAGGCAAGCCGACGCTTTGGCAAATTACGGCGGGGTGTTCGCTGAATATCTGGATCAGTCGCTGGGAAGCATCTGAAGGTTTCCGGGTTCCCTGTTCCCAGCTTTGCAATGTTTTTGGGGAGACATTGAGCATTCTGGCAAAGACTGTCTGAGACATGGCGGCACGATCCCGAAGAGCCGCAATTGTCTTGGCGTCGATTTCAGGAGGTTTTTCGGGCATCTCGACGGTTCTCAGTGTCAATTCTCCCTGAGCATAAGCAACCCCCTCTTCCAATCCCTGCTTCAATCGCTCAAACAAAGGTTTTCGTTCTTTAGCCGCCATTGTATTACCCTTGTGTAGACTTTGCTTCAAGTTTTTCTTCGACTTTTTTTACCAGGCGGATGAGCAGGTCGATGGAATCGGTTGCTTCCTGGGTGGCCATTGTCATTGGGGGAGCGATGCGGATGACGTTTCCTGAGAGGGGGCCGAGCAGGTGGATGCCGTCGCCTTTTTCTTCTCCCAGGTAGCAGGTTTCGACAACCAGATTGGCCACTTCATTGGAAGAAAGATCACCAATCGCGGGGCATTCGATGCCGAAGACCATGCCTTCTCCACGGACTTTGGAAATGATGCCGGTCGCTTTTAGTTTTTCGAGTCCTGCAAAGAACAACTCAGAGAGTTTTGCGGTTTGTTCAAGCACATCGGTTGATTCGAATTCATCCAAAGTCGCAAGAACGGCTGCGGAGGCGAGTGGGTTTGCGGACCAGGTGTCGGACGCTTCGCCGTAGCTCAAGCTGGCCATTACATCGCCGCGACCGATGACCGCTGCAACCGGGACGCCGTTACCGAGTCCTTTGCCCAAACAAACCAAATCGGGTTCCACGCCATATTTTTCAAACGCATACATGCAGCCGGTCCGTCCGAAATTCGCCTGCACTTCATCCATAATAAACAGGATATCATGTTCATGACACCATTTTGCCAGCAACTGCTGATACGCAGGATGTGGATGGTGAGAACCTCCGCCGCCCAGATACGGTTCGGTAATCAAACAGTTGAGCCGCTCGCCATGCTCGTTCCATAACGCATCGAGCTCTGCCTGATATTTGCTCAAGTCCGGTTCCTGATCGTACTTGCTGACATCGTCACGTTCTTCCATCGGAAAGCTGATAAACAGAACGCGCGGGTCACGGTTGGGAGAATCTTCGCTACCGGTGACTGCTTCGGAAAGTCCTTTTTTTCCATGAAAACCGAACCGGGTGGCGATGATCAAATCTCGTTTCTCATCACGATGTAGTGATACCCAGAGCGCCTTTTGAACGGCTTCAGAACCGGAAGCGGCCCACATGACGGTATCGATTCGGTCTCCGCCTTTGCTTGATTTTGCATTCTTCACCAACCGCTCAGCGGCTGCGGCTTCGATTTCGGTAATCGCGTTGTAGGCGGTCAACGTGACGGCTTCGAAGTAGTCGCCTTCTCCTTCGCCGGTAATGACATCCGGCGACCAGCCCATGTAATCGGAGAACCTTTTCATCCACCGACGAGGATTGTGCCCCAGGTTGGCAACCAATACTCCTGAAGTGTAATCGTAAAGGCGGCGTCCTTCGGGCGTCCAATGAAACGCGCCTGCTGATTTTGCGAGTACTGCTTGAGACGGAGTAAAGGTTCGCAGGCCAATCGGTTCTGTTTGAGTGATTGCTTTACGGGCTACGTTGGATTGTTGTTCGTTATCGAATTGAATGGGAGTTGTCATTGGTGATTTTATTTTCCGTTATTTATTGTGATCTCGGCGAGCCGGGACACGATGGCCCTGGTTACTCTGCCTGTTTGTTGAATCTTCATTACTTGCGTTAGGGCCGTTCGAATAATAAATGTTGTATCCTACATGTTCTATTTTCTTGGCTGAAGGCCAAAAAAAGTAGATGAAACCAGACAGTAATTGTTCGAGCGTTCCTTACCAACCAGGGGGTTAACACCCCCGGCTCGCCTTATACTTGTTTGTTGTATAAAACGACCGGTTCTGAAACGCCTGGTTTGTACAGAGCGAGTCCGCCGTTGGAATCGTTGACACGCACGATGCAGTCTGGTTCGCCGGCTGCCTGGTGTTCGAGGATCGCTTCCAACGCTGCAATAGCCGCAACAGATTGACGGTCCGCCGAAACGTCGTTGTAATCCAAAGCAGTCATCTGTTTCAAACGAGAATCCCGATCTCCAGTAGAACCGAATTCGACGTAAGCAACTTCTCGGGCAAACTGTTCAATGATATCAATACCATAACCCCGTTGGCTGCGTTCTCCCCACGGTTCGATGAATGTTCCGTTGAAATGGTTATTCATCGAATTGGGCATTTTGATCGGGGTCAAATCTTCAACCGTTACTTCCACACCCCGCTTGCGGGCGTGACCATTCCAGATGCCGTTATCGAAACGGAATTGAACTTCCTGCTCGACGTAGCCGGGGAAATTTTCAGGAGTGACCCAGGAAGTATGAATATCGAACGCGGCTTCGCGGCCCGATTCATATTCGTAAATCATTCGCATCTGGCAACTGTCCCAGGTTGGGCCATCGGCTGGACCGACAAGCCCCCGTTGTCCCGTTGCGGTGATTGTTTTGAGCCGCCCTCCGAATGTGAAGTCAATCAGTTTAATGTAATGACACGCCACATAAGTGCCTGGGTTGCGGCCGGTGATCCACTCTGCAAATTGCCCCCCGGAAATCGATTTCGGTTCCAACAGCGAACAGTACCCGGTATTCACATGTTGTAGAACATCATCGACAATGAGCGTTCGCAGCTTTTTGTGATCGGGATCAGCCAGTTTGTGATACACGATTTTTGCCAGCACATTTTTTTTACGTGCCATGTCTGTCAACTGATCCAGATGATCGAGTGACAAAACAGATGGCTTTTCGATCAACACATGCTTGCCCGCTTCCAGAATCTTCATCGCCGCTTCGAAGTGACGATTATCCGGCGTTGCGACACAGGCAAAATCGAGATCCGATTTCAACATTTGATCAACAGAATCTTCCCCCGCGAAACTTTCAAACGGATGCCCGATTCCTTTCGATTTTTCGCGGTAAATTTCTGCCCGTTTCCCGGTCCGCGTTGCGACCGCAGCAAGCAGCACTTCGACATCGCCGGTCTCCCGACTGAACATGCCATCTTTATAGGCTGCTTCAAAAAAAGGACGATATGTTTCATCAAAAATCATCCCCATGCCGACCATGCCAGCACGCAGGAGAGGTTGTGTTGTGTTATCCATCTGTTCGTTTTGCTCGCTTTAATCATGCTTTGTCGATAAATTTAACATTCTGATTTGATCACTATCGATTAGTTTAGATTTATTTCAAGCGATTCACCGTCGAAACACGGCTAATTTACTGAAATTGCTTTCTTGTGATGAACTTAGAGAAGGTGAAAAATAAAAGAATTGAAATTTGCCAATTTCTCTGCCGATCCTGCAAACTTTTAATCGATCTGCTGAATGCCTTGAAACCGGCCTCTGTTTGCGTAACGATAACTGATGATAAAATAGAGTACCGATCCATTGCGATGCGAAAGAAAGCCCGGTGATGAAACGAAATCTACTTTTTCTGATGGCTGTGACGCTACTTTCTGTTCCTTGTGGAAGAACCGTGGCTGAAGACTGGGCGATGTATCGCAAGGATGCGCCACGAAGTGGCTACACGGCTGAGGAAATACCGAATCAGTTGACGCTGCGTTGGGTTTTCAAAACTCAAAATCCGCCCAAGCCAGCCTGGATCATGTCGCAACGACTCGAATTCGATACTGTTTTTCAACCAGTTATCCTGGGAGAAACCGCTTACTGGGGGAGTTCGGTGGATGATCAAATTTATGCAGTCGATTTGAAGACGGGGAAACTGCTTTGGACATTTTTCACGCAAGGACCAATTCGCTTTGCTCCTGTCGGTTGGAAGGATCGACTGTTTGTTGTCAGTGATGGTGGTTGGCTCTATGCGATTGCTGCTGATTCTGGCAAACTACTTTGGAAATATCGTGGCGGACCGAATGACCGAAAGATTCTGGGAAATGATCGCCTCATTTCCCGTTGGCCCGCGCGCGGTGGTGCGGTTGTTTTGGAAGAGACGGTTTATTTTGCAGCGGGCATCTGGCAAAGTGATGGTGTTTTTATTCATGCACTCGATGCGGAAACCGGAAAGCCAAAATGGACGAACGATAAAAGCGCACAACTGGAAATGCCTCAACCGCATGGCGGAGCGAATGCAAAAAGCGGCGTCTCTGCACAAGGGTATCTTCTGGCGGATAACGACCAGCTTTATGTCCCTACGGGTCGAGCAGTTCCAGCCGTGTTTGATCGTAAAACGGGTGAGTTAAATTATTATCACCTGCAAAAAAACCAACAACGGGGCGGCTCTTTTGCAGTGCTGGCGGATCAGTTTCTGTTCAACGGCGGCTGTCTGTTCGATAAAAAAACGGGTGATCTTTCTTCACGACTAGGGGCTGGGACAATTGTCTCACTTCCCAGTGGTGTTGTGCGTTCAGAAGGGAAATCTCTTGCCCAATATCGCTGGGGAAATCGGACGACCAAAGATAGGAAAGGGAAGACGGTTTCTGTTCGCGAATTGCAAAAAACAAAATTGGTCGATGGTGAGCATGAGGTGCTTGAATTCATCATCGCCGGGAGTAATGCGATTCGGGGGGAGAAGAATCGTGTCAGTGCAGTTGATTATACCAGACAGCGAAACACCTGGTGGTCGCACGAGGTTGAAGGAAATGCTCTGGGCCTGGCCTACGGCAACGGTCGTTTAATCGTCAGCACTGATAAAGGTTTTGTCTACTGTTTTGATGGCGATGAAAAAACAGAAGCAGAAGTAACAAGGCAGGTGCAGTACGCGAAACCTGCTGTTCCCGATAAATTTCAGCAGGCAGCCGATGAAATACTGAAGAAAACTAAACTTACCGAAGGATATTGTATTGACCTGGAATGTGAAACGGGTGAGCTGGCGATTGCGTTGGCGTTGAAATCGAACCTGCAAATTATTGCAGCCAGCTCCGATGCTAACAAAGTGGCAGCGGCGCGAAAGAAGATTAATGCAGCCGGATTGTACGGAACGCGCATCACTGTGCATCAGGTCGATCTTTCAAAGAAACAGCTCCCGAAACGCTTTGCAGATTTGATTGTTTCTCAATCTTTATTAACGAACAAAATTACGCCGGAACTTTCTGAAGAGCAACATCGAATTCAGCGTCCTTATGGTGGCCTGATTTGCGTTGGGCCAGCCGGGGCGATGAAGACTGAATCGCGAGGAGCATTGAAAGGGGCGGGAAGTTGGACGCACATGTACGCCGATGCGGCGAATACGGTTTGCTCGGCTGATGAAATCGTAAGCGGACCGCTCGAGATGTGCTGGTTCCGAGATGTCGATTTTGAATTGCCCAACCGGCACGGGCGCGGGCCTGCTCCGTTATCGCATCGGGGAGTGCTGGTCGTGGGTGGAGTCGATGGGATTTGCGCTTTGGATGCCTACAACGGACGCACATTGTGGATTTACGATCAAAAAAATTATTTGCGAGATTTCGATGGCATCCATCACGATGTCGCCTCGCCCGAAGTGGGGAATCATTTTTGTCTGGGAGAGACAAGCTTGTTTTTGCGTCTGAAAAACAAGTGCATCCAACTCGATTTGAAAACCGGAAAGAAACGGGCTGAATTTACGACACCTGCTGCACCGGATGAGAAAAATCAGGCGTGGGGATATCTGGCTTACCACCAAGGGTTACTTTTCGGTTCCATCGCCAACGAAGAACACAAAGTAAGCCCCCGATATAAATTGAGCAAGTTATATCCGGAATCAGTCAAACTGTTTGTGTTTGATGTCAAAACTAAAAAAATGAAGTGGGAATATGCAGCTAAAAATTCGATCCGTAATAACACGATCACCATTGGAACAGATTCGGTTTACTTGATTGATCGCCCAATCGTGATGCAGGATCGGATAGATAATCCTCGCAGAAATGGACGTCCTGCTGAAAAATTGAAACCGCAACAACAGCCAGAGGGTTTACTGATTTCGCTTGATCAACAAACAGGGAAAGTCCGTTGGGAAAAACAGAAAGAGATATTCGGAACGCAACTTTCCGTTAGTAACGAATTCGGCGTTTTACTGATGAGCTATCTAGGGCAGAATCACAAATTCTTTTCGCTTCCTTCTGAAGTTGGCGGAAGGCTGGCCGCATTGGATGTTAAAACAGGAGAACGTCTCTGGGATAAAAAAGCAGAATATAAAACCCGCCCTCTCATTATTGATTCGACCGTTTACATACAAAACGGAGCCTGGAATTTGTACTCGGGGGAGGAAGTCCCGTTTCAATTAAATCGCAGTTACGGCTGCGGTCAGCTTTCTGCAGGAAAAAACATGATGCTGTTCCGTTCTGCCACGCTGGGGTATCTCGATTTGAATCGTGATGCGGGAGTCGAAAATTATGGCGGTATTCGTTTGGGCTGTTGGATCAACGCGATCCCTGCAGGCGGTTTGGTCCTTGTTCCCGATGGTTCCGCCAAATGCAAATGCAGCTATCAAATGAAAGCCTGGTTCGCGCTGCAAAATTCAGAAAAGTAGGTCAGACTTTCCAGCCTGACACGAATGACACTGATCTTTCAATGAATAAAACAGCAATCACTGGTCAATCAGAGAGTAAATCTCATGGAGGCCACATTCGTCAGGCTGGAAAGCCTGACCTACTTTTTTGAGTTCCGGTTCGTCCGGGTTAAGGTACGGAAAAATTAAATATGTCACAACGTTATCCGTTATTTGTTAAACGGGATATTGATGGTTTCTTCGGTTTATTTATCGATAACCTGGTACAGTTTCTGGCAATTCTTGCGTTATGCAGTAATCCGTTTATTTGTGGAATGACAGGGGAGCATTCTTTTTATCTGTATCGCTACATTTTCCCAGGAGCTGCGGTCAGCATTCTGTTTGGGAATCTTTTTTATGCCTGGCAAGCCCGCAGGTTGGCTGCTCGTGAAAACCGCAGTGACGTCACTGCGCTTCCTTACGGCATCAATACGCCTTCCATGCTGGTTTACATTTTCTTCGTGATGGCTCCGGTTTATGCACGCACGCAAAGTGTAGAAGCCGCCTGGAAAATGGGATTGATTGCCTGTTTCGGAAGCGGCGTGATTGAATTTGCCTGCTCTTTCTTTGCAGAAAAAATTCGTCAACATACGCCCCGTGCTGCACTCCTTTCAACATTGGCAGGAATTGCAATCGGTTTTATTGCGATGACATTCACGTTGCAAATCTTTCACAAACCACTGATTGCGATGGTTCCTTTGGGCTTGGTTCTGATTGCCCTTTTTTCAAAAAGCCGCTTTCCACTGGGGCTACCGGGCGGGTTACTTGCGGTGCTCGCGGGAACAACCGTCGCCTGGGGATTGACCGTGCTTGTGCCTAATCTGGATAACCCTCCGGTGTGGATGACGAACAGTGTGATGGATCCGTTGGCCGTTAAAACTCAATTCGAAGCAATCAGTTGGAACCCGCCCATTTTTCTCGGGCAGGAACTTTGGGGATTGCTTCAAGATTGGAAACAGTGGGTCGGTTTTTTATCGGTCATTATTCCGATGGGCTTATTTAATGTGATCGGTTCGTTACAGAATATTGAATCGGCTCAGGCAGGAGGTGATCATTACACAACGGCACCTTCAATGATGGCGAACGGTCTGGGCACGATGCTGGCAGCGTTATTTGGGAGTTGCTTCCCGACGACCATTTACATTGGGCATCCCGGTTGGAAAGCGCTCGGTTCACGGGCAGGATATTCAACCATTAACGGCATCGTGATCACAATCATTTGCTTTACCGGCATGATCGGTTTAGCTTCAAGTATTATTCCCATCGAAGCCGGTGTCGCGATTGTACTTTGGATTGGCGTGATCATTACCGCACAGGCATTTCAGGCGACAGAAAATAACCACGCCCCTGCGGTTGCCATTGGCTTGTTTCCCGCCATTGCCGCTTGGGGAGCGACCATCATGTACGGTTCTTTTTTCGTCGCGGGAGGAAAAAGTTTACAGGAATTGCTGGTGGAAAATGCAAATGCCGATGTGAATGGTTTTCTCGTTGGCAGTTTAATTTCGATGGAACGTGGTTACATTTTCACCTGTATGATTTTAGCAGCGATTTCGGCTTGCTTAATTGATCGCAAGTTTTTCGTAGCGGGTTTCTGGTCGCTGATTGCAACCGTCTTTACTTTTTGCGGTTTGATGCACGCCTTCCAGCTCAGCGGGAATAATGTCGATTATTTAATGCCGTTTACCAAGCCGAATCAGGGAGCGTATCTGTTTTTTGCCTACGGCATCGGCATCGGCTATCTCGGTATCACCATCGTCTGCTGGGCCTCGGGCTTGTTTTTGAATCAAGCTGATTCATCGAATAAAGATTCCTGCCCCTAACCCGGCATAGCCGGAACCAAACAAGAAAAATAAATTAACCACAGAGTGTCTTAAAGGTGTCAGGAACGAATGGCACTATTGCTTGTTATTAAACGACTTGTGGTGATTGCTTTGGTTTGCGTTTTTTTGATGAGCGCACAGCCGCCCCATCAGCTACGCACGATTCATAAATATTTACGCGGTCGCTGAGCAATTTTCGGTTCTTCCTACATTTTAGTGGCTAACCATGGGGAGTAAATTGAGTTTTCCGCAGAAGAAGCAGCGTCTGGGGCGTCCAAAGAGATAACAGTTATATTTGAGATGTTTAATCTTCGAAAATGGCGACGCTGGCAGTGAAGCCGTGGAGATAGTTGTGGCTGCCGATGGGGCCGAGTTCACCCTGGGCAAAAATACCAGCCACGGGGATCGAGCCGTATCTTTCGCGCAACGTGATTGCATCGTGATGGGCGGAGCCGAACAGTTTTTTCCCTCGTCCGTTGCAGGTAAACATTAACGCGCCGGCGACCGGTTGTGGATGCTCGCGAAGATCGTGTTCGATCATCATCTGCAAATCTTCCCTCGCAGTTTGTGCATCGCGTACATGAAATTGAACCGTGCGACCAGATCGAATCGGCTGGCTGATGGCGATTGCTCCGGTTTCAGGATCACTTCCCAGAACGTTCGAAACGAGAAAATCGCCTCGCTCAAATTTCTCTTTATACTCATCAGTCACGACGCCTAGATGAGGTCCTTGTCTGACAAGCTCCTGATCTTCAGCACTGAGATCCTTAAACATTTCCCGGAACTGCTGCATCGTGGGGCGACCGCCAACTTCGTAGATAACGTTTTTTTCGGTTTTTGTTACAACAAATGTATGTCCGATTGGTCGGCACCCTTGCGAAACGATGGGGCGGATTCGATGATCGGTTCGGCAGACAATACCAACTGCGCCGTGATTGATCTGCTCGCCATTGAGAAACAGGCAACTTTCCCCGGGACCGATTCCGCCATCGGCCACACCACCAAAGACCGGAACAGAACCATACGATTTTTCAAGTTGAGGAAGCGCCATATAAGGTGAAGAAGAATACGGTTCACAGAACAGAAAGATTGCAGTATGTTCTTTCGGTGGTTCTTCGCGCGGTTCAGGAACTCCCAGGCATTCGACGCGGTCTTCTTCCCGCTCGAATTTCAACTGGAAGGATTGCATGTCGTAATCTGTCTGCGACATCACCCACAACACAATTCCCGGTTCCTGTTCGTACTCGTTAGAGTTGGCAATAATGGTGCCCGCGGTGCAGCCAATTAACTCTTTGCATTCAAGGCGATTTTGTATCTCTCCCGAAATTGTCGAAAAATGTTCTTCGTGATGATGGGTGACAAACAGGAAAGCGAGATCGACTTTCGCACCGGCTAGATCTTCCCTGATCTTCAGCAGTACCTCATCGATGGCACTGGAAGTGACTGCTTCAAGACTGTGCTGAACATGGATTTTCATGGACGCCATTCCGTTCCTGATCCGTGAAGAACATTGCCCTGTGTATGGCTGGTTCATTCTGATCGCTGTCACCAAAATCGCTGTCACCAAAATCAATCTTTATTGAAACTGAGAAAGCACGTTGAGAAATGAACTGTTAACCATACAGAAGAAACAAATTGAAATTAGTTCCTGAATCTGAGGCAATAACACCCAAACGATATCTTGTTCAGGACGTATCAATCAAGCGAGTAGAGAAAATAGAAGCGGAAAGGAGCGGGTATCCATCAGGGAATTTGGATTCGTCGTGGCTTCATCAATAAAATCGCTCTGCCGGGTGAGATATTTTACCGGGGCCAAGTTGTTCTTTTTGAGTCAAATTAAAGGGAACCTCCATTTATTCAAAAATTTCTTACTGAACGGAGGGTAGACACTCTTGTCTGCCTACGATATAGCATACTCAAACAAGACAGACAGGAATGTCTGTGCTCCTTTTGAATAAATAGAGGTTCCCTGAAAGATCAATCGTAGGGTGAACTGTGCATACCGGTTGACGCAGTTGCCTTTGGCTTGCCGTTAAGCGAATTATCTGAAAATTATTGAAGGCAGCCCTGCAAAACGATGTTAGTCGCCCATGATTTCTGTTAATTCGACAGCGCGGTGTTCTTGGGCGGAAAGGTAGCAGGCTTCGACCAGAGCCATTGTTTTCAGGTTATCGCGTCCGTTCAAATCGGCCGGCTGGGATGTTTCCAAACTGACCAGGAGTTCGCACATCGGCCCTGCAAACGCATCCGGAAACCAGGCTTCTTTCCAGCGTGGCTGCTGCCAACTTCCTGGTTTTTGAGTTGTTGTAAAATCGATTGTACTTGGCATTCTTTTCGGATACGAAGGCCAGCCGAGTGTTCCTTTCGCCAAGCCTTCGGTTCCTTCTACTCGCCAGTTAACTGCGATATCGGGTTCCGCTCCTTCCAATGCAGGTCCGGTCCAGACATCATCCCAGCTTGTGGCTCGCAGTCCATTTTCGTATTCCAGAATATAAGTGCAAATGCCATCTGAATGAGTAAACTTTTTTTCTGTGCGAGGGTCAGAACGGAAGCTGGCGAAAATACGAACCGGGTCGCCAAACCAAAAACGGAACGCATCGATATGATGAATCGACATGATGCGTAACGTGACCCAGCCGAGCCGTTGTTGCCAGGGCATCCAGTGAGGGATGGCTCGCATATCCATGGTGGCGAATACCGGTTCCCCTAACATGTTTTGATCCAGTATCGACTTACAGGAACGGATCGACTGGTCGTACCGCATATTCTGATTCACAACCAGCGTGATCCCGGCTTGTTCGCATAATTCGACAATCTCGACCGCTTCCGCATAATTCATCCCAAGCGGTTTTTGAGCCAGGACTCCACGAATGTGCGAATGCTTCACGATATCTCGTATCACACTTAATTGAATATCGGGAGGGACCGCGATATCGATCACGGGGATCGTCTCTTCATTGAGCATCTGCTGGTACGTTGAATACGCGGTCATGCGAAATCGCTTAGCAACTTCTATTGCATTGGCTTCATTTCGCGAAGCGACCGCGACCGGATTCAAACCAGCCAGGCGATAGGCGGGAATCTGGCAGTCACGCATGATAAAACCAGACCCGATACAACCAATCTTCACTTTTCGGTTTTCCGGTCGAACAGGGAGATAGTCAATATTAAAATCCGCTGCAATCTGTTTCATGGAAGCATCCTGGTTGAAAGGTGACAGATCGCGCAACAGCAATCTTCAACCTTGAAATTGCTGAATCTGCGTTACGGTCTTACTGTATGCCCAACGTTGAATTTCTTTGCGTTTTCGTAAAAGATAATAATATTTCGATGGTAGCGGCTCTTGAAATTAAACACCTAAATGGATCATTTTAGCAGGCAGAGACCTAACGCACAGTTTTTACAGGTTCTTAATTACAATTTTCATAAAATAAATGATGCTACATTTTGAGATTTCTGCTACGCTACCCGCTCAACAGCTTATCAGGGAACCTCTATTGAAATCAAAAAACAGTTTGAACGGAGGGTAGACATTCTTGTCTGCCTTTAAGTACAGGAGGCTCAAACACGACAGACAGGAATGTCTGTACTCCTTTTTGAATTAATAGTGGTTCCCATCAAACACCTTTCAATTTTCAAGAGGATGTCATCTTATGAGGCGATTCACATTATTGATTTGTTGTTTAGTGGCGTTTGCTTCTTTGGGGTTTTGGAGATTGGTTGCACGGCCTGAGCCATTTATTCATGCGCAAGGTGTGGCTAGCGTTCAAGTCGTGGATCATCGACGAATAGAACAGCTTGAAAGGCATCTGGATCAATTGATCCATGAAGCCGAAAAACTTGAGCAAGCTGGAAAGCATGACCATGCAGAAAAAGTTCGTCACGAAGCCGAAAAAGTTGAACAGCATCTGCATCATGCGCGAGAACAACATGAACATGCTAACCGAGCAGAACACCACGAAGGGAAAAATCATTTTGCAGAAGCTGAACGAAAACGAGACCATCTGCTTGAAGCGGCAGAAAATCTGAGACAAGCCAACAAACCCGAACTGGCTGAACAACTTCAGCACGAAGCCGAAGAAATCGAGCGACATCTTCAGCATCTGCGGGAGCAGGAACATGGGCATCATCCGCACAGCCCGCTAGAACCTATCATGCACGAGCTGCACGGTCTTCGTAAAGAGGTTGCAGAATTACGGGAACAGATTCACGAACTGCAGGAAGTGATTGAAGAAGCAATCGAAGAACATGAAGACGAAGCGGATGCCGATGGGAAAGAGGATCTCGATATCAGTCTGTTTGAACTTGAACCAGGAACCGATCCGATCATCAATGCGAATGGTCTGAAAATTTTCATCCAGCAACTTGGATTGCAACAGGAAAAAAGGACGCATGGCAAAGTGCAGGTTCATGGCAAGGTACAAATAAAAAGAGGTGATACCGAGGATGTGCAGGTTTTTGTTTTTGATCAGGACGATTTGGAGGCAGGGAATTTATCGAAAGTGCTTGATCTGAATGAAGTAGATCTGAATGAATTAAAACTGGGGACCGGAACAAAGGGCCTCAATTTGAAAAGCATCATCGAACAAGCCGTGGGAAAAATACCGAACGCCGATAAGCAGATAGAAGAAAGCAAAGAAAAATAAAGAGAGGCTGTAGGGTGCGTCACGACGCACCCTACTTTGGTCGATTCAATCTTCGTACCAATTAAATTCGGGAACTTATTCCGGAACTATTCCTCTTGCAACGATGAAAATCGGGCATAAAAATGATGTATCTTCTTCCCTGTCGTGGTAAGAGATTTGTGTTAATTCTTTCCGGTTGTTTTTTTCTTTTTTGCCTGCTCCCCTTAACGCTTTCAGCTCAACAAGCGGAGCCAATAAAGGGAACTCACCAGGGCGATCAACTTTTTCTCCTGCCTTACTTTTTAGGGAATGGGGAAAGTGGTGTCTATTTGGCTTACAGTCGGGATGGGCTTGATTTCAAATGGCTTAATCAAGGGAAGGTTGTCATGCCCGCCCCTGAATGGAAAGATGAAAACCTCACACGCGACCCTTCCATCGTGTATCGAAACGGCCTGTTTCACATGGTCTGGACAACCAGTTGGAACTCTCGAAGTATCGGCTATGCGCATTCCAAAGACCTGTGCCATTGGAGTACTCCCAAGAAGATTAACGTCTGGCAAGACTTTACTGCTGTTCGTAATACCTGGGCGCCGGAAATACATTGGGATCCTGAAAAGTCTGAATTCCTGATTCTTTGGAGTTCTACCACACAAAATGAACTGGAAGATAACGACCACAGTGAAGATAAGCATGGCAACGATCATCGTACGTATGCCACCAGAACACGCGATTTCATTTCATTTACAAAGCCTGTTCTTTTCTATAGTCCCCAACCGGAAATAAGCGTTATCGATCCATTCATTGCTTACGATGACCGGAACACCCCAAGTCCTGAGGATGATCGATGGGTCATGGTCATCAAGAACGAACTGGCAGCAAATCGTGGAGGAAAGAATTTGCGGCTCGTGTTCAGCAAGAAAATGCAAGGGCCTTACGACAGAAAACTTGGTCCCCCAATTGTTGGAGCCGGCACGGAAATTATCAACATGATGTCAGAAGGACCATCGCTTCTCAAATATAATAAAATCTGGTACCTCTATTGGGACGCTCCCAACAGCAAGTATTCGTACTGTCTTGCCACAAGCTCGAATCTGCTTGATTGGAAAAACCGCTCAGCGGAACTGTCTTTACCAGCAAAAAAAATGCGACATGGGACTGTTCTTATTGCTCCAGAAAATGTCATTGCAAAAAGTTTGTTTAATAACTGAGTCCCTGCAGGCAGTTCTTTTTGAATGAAACTTATGCCTAACCCGGCGTAGCCGTAACCAATGCAGGTTAGGCTTTCCCTAACGCCTAATACCTAACGCCTCTCTCCTTTTTGGTTCCGGCTACGCCGAGTTAGGGTTTTCCGAAACCAACCTGGAAGACAATTTTTTTTCTTTGCGTCGCCGCGTCTTTGCGAGAAACTTTTATTTTGCCTGTTCAGAAGAATTTGTGGGTGAAATTTGGTTCGGGGAGGTTGCCGAGGGTGTGGTATAAGGCGGTTTCATATCTTTTTTGAGTTCGAATACCGTACGATTTTCTCGTGATCAGTTTTAATTTGTTGTTGAAACCCTCTACAACTCCCGAAGACAACTTCCCCTCAGCGACAAACCAGTTCAAAATTAACGCTCGCTTCTTGCGGAGCATTTTGGCCATCTTTTTCATCGGCTCGATCTTGCTCAGCATCGCGCGGTTGCACCACGCATCTAAAAACTTACCCGTCCACGTTGGCGATTGGTACGTCCAGAATTGTTGAAAATCGTCTTTCATCAGGCAACTGCGAACAGCCTGCAAATTAAACTGAAGCAGCTCTTTCATTTTGATCGATTGCTTTGCCGTATGATTCTCCGGTCGCTTCAAAAGTACGAAATGAGAACCGGCTAAAATCGCTTCGTAGCCGTCCGCTTCCAGCTTCCTCACTTCGGCGATACGAACCTGATTGATCGCCTTGCCCATCTTTTGCATGATGTGAAATCGATCCAGAATATGAATCGCATTTGGCACCTTTTTTGCAATCACTTTCAGGTAAGCCTGCCACATGTCACTGCAGACAAACTTCAACTTCGCACAACGCTGTTTGCCCAGAAAACGAAAAAAACGAAGCAGCGTTTTTACCGTTCGATCTGGACCGACCCACAACAGGCGCCTGCAACCTTCATCAATTTGAGACACCACCGTTTGGTACTTGTGACCACGGCTCCACTGCACTTCATCAACGCCAATCGATTCAATCCCTTCCAGACTACGATGCGATAATCCCCACGAAACAGCATGTTTGACCGCATTATAGACGTGATCCCAACTGACGTGAAAACTCTCCGCCACTTCCTTCCAACTCATCCGGCGAGCCCAACCCGCCAGGAACCATTTGTATTCGATTGTTAAGCACGACTTCCCATCAGACCACGGCACGCGCTCCACTTTGACGCCGCAGGCGCAGCAGTTGACTCGACGCATCGCGTAAATAATGAACACTGCCATGTTCCACAACGGAACGAAATGAAACCGACGGCTCGGCAGCGTGTCGTAACCGCTGCAACACTTCCTGCAGCTCGAACAAGTCGGCAATCCGTTCTCCCGGTCACGCATTGTTATTTCGATGGTGGGTGCTGATTCCTTTTCAATCATTTGAATCTGTTCCACCTCAAACGGCTTGTAATTGACAACGCGATTGAGGATAGTCTTCAGGTGCATTTGATGTTCTTTCTCGGTGGGGAGGCTTTCTTGGTTTGGGAAAATTGTGAAAACCTCTTTTAACCGATCGAGACATCAAATGCACTTTCATGGATTGCCCTGTGCGAATATTATTTGGTTCAACGACAAATGTTGTGCGCGGGGTGGGTTAGCCGATTAGTTTGAACTTGGATTCATGCAGGGCGTACAGTTTGAGCTTGAAGTATTCTTCGTCTCGATAGCCGTACCCTTGGCGTTTCATTTTTTTTATTTTGTTGTTCGTTTCTTCCAGTGGACCCGTCGAAATTCGGTAGTTGTACCAGTCTAAAATTCCGGTACGATATCCTTCACTGTGTAGAGCGGTTGTGTTTCAGCGAAAAAGGTCATTTCAGGAAATAGTCAGCATGTCGAAGCGAGTTTTATCTATTGGTCAGTGTGTTCCGGATGATGGGGCGATTTTACAGTTTTTGACTACTCATTTTGATGTCCAACTGGTACGTTCCCCCGATGCGGAAGATGCCCTGGCGAGAATTCGCACGGAATCTTTCGACTTGATTTTCGTCAATCGAAAACTGGATATCGATTACAGCGATGGACTCGATGTGATTCGTTTGATTCAGGCAGATCCAGATATCAACACCACCCCCGTGATGCTGGTTTCCAATTATCCGGACGCCCAGGAAAAAGCGATTCGAATTGGTGCAGAACATGGCTTCGGCAAGATGGAATATGAACAACCAGAAGTGATCGAACGGCTCAAAAAGTTTTTGAATGACGCGTAATCGTGGCAGAAATATTCAGTCAAATAAATAAAAAACGAATTGAAATAACTTATGAACGATTACAATAATTCTCGCATGATGAAAGCGATTCGGCGGGAGCCTGTCGATACCACACCGATTTGGATTATGCGACAAGCCGGGCGTTACCTGCCTGAATACATGGCGATTCGTAATAAAGTTAGCTTCATAGAATTGTGCCAAACCCCCGCTTTAGCCGCAGAAGTTACCGTGACCGCCCAGCAAGTATTGGGGGTAGATGCCGCGATCTTGTTTGCAGATTTACTCCCGATGCTGATGCCGATGGGGATCGACTTAACTTACGAAAAAGGGGAAGGTCCGGTCATACATAATCCGCTGCGTACGGCTGCGGATGTTGATCTATTTCGGGAACTGGAATCTCTCGATGATCTTGGCTTTGTTTTTGATGCCGTCCAACTGATTCGCAAGGAACTCGCTGCCGATATTCCGCTGTTAGGATTCGCAGGGGCTCCGTTCACATTGGCATCTTACGCCATCGAAGGGGGAGGGAGTCGCAATTATATCCCCACCAAAACGATCATGTATAACGATGCTGGCATGTGGGATGCGATTATGTCGCGTTTAACCAATAGTATCTCGCGTTATTTAATCAAGCAAATTGAATCTGGTTGCCAGGCAGTTCAACTTTTCGATAGTTGGGCTGGTTGTCTTTCTCCCGATGACTATCGCCAATTCGTATTGCCTTACACAAAAAAAGTGATCGATACCGTTTCTCCGCACGCTCCGGTTCTTAACTTTATGAATGGCAATCCTGCGTTATTGAATCTGCAAAAAGAAGCGGGGGGAGATGTGCTTGCCCTCGATTGGCGGATCGACTTAAAACAAGCCTGGCAGCAAATCGGTTACGATACCGCGGTGCAAGGAAATCTCGATCCGATCACTCTGTTTGCAGAGATTCCTGTGATTCGCCAGCGAGCCAAAGCGATTCTCGACAAAGCAGAAAATCGCCCCGGTCACATTTTCAATCTGGGTCATGGCGTCACCCCGGAAATGAACCCGGATCATGTCAAAGCTCTGGTCGAAATCGTCCACGAACTCGCAATGCGATAATAGACCTTGAATTGATTGCGATGCTTAAAATCATCCTCAATGAAGTGCTGCGCAAAAGTGGCAGGACTTTTTTTCCACGAAAAAGAAAGAAGTGAATCACCGAACACTGGTGCAGGGTAAAAAGAAAAGTAAAAAAGGGATAGAAACGATGCTTGAAAATAATTCGTGAAAATTCACGTTTATTCGCTGTTCAGCACCTTCAAAATAATGCAACCCTGTTGACGCAGTCGCCTTTGGCTTGCCGTTAAACGAATGATTGTCTCTTCTTTCGTGTTTTTCGTTTCTTTCGTGGTTCAAATCCCTGTTTGGTTACGGCTACGCTGGGTTAGGATCGTACCCCGTCAACTGAACAGTGAAAAAGTTCCTGCAATTTGTGAGCCAGCATCTCTTCGCCACTTTTTACGACAGCTTCGATACAAATCGCCTTACAGGAAATATCTGTGGGGAGTAATTGGGTCAGTTTGACGAGGTCTTTTTGCGTGGTCAGTAATTCATTTGTTCCAGCTTTTTGGGCGAAATCGCAAAGGGTCTGAATTTCCTGTTTTGTATAATGATGATGATCAGGGAAGACGAAGAAGTTCTTTTCGGGCAAGAGATCAAAACCGATCCCAGAAAGTAATTTCTGAAAGCCGGTTGGGTTTCCGATGCCACAAAACATAATCGCGGCAGGTGGTTTGCTGGGAAGGGGGGAGCGATTTCCATGTTGATCGAGAAAAAAAGTCGGCTCAAACGCGACCTCGACTACGGGCAATTTGTCCTGAATGTATTGATTCAATTCTGTTCGGATTTGCGATAGTTGCGAAGAAGAAACTTGTTCGGTGCGAGTGATGACGATCAGATCGGCTCGCCTTAAAGAACGGAGGGGTTCACGCAATAAGCCGCGTGGCAAAAGGTGATTGTAACCAAACGGGTTCACTGCATCGATCAATACGATATCCAGATCACGATGCAATCGGCGATGTTGAAAGCCATCATCGAGAATAACGCAATCGCAATCGTATTTTTCGATCAACTGACCAGCGGCAAGAACACGATCTCGATTTTGCAGGTGGGGTGTCCCCGGACAAATTTGTTCGAGAACCATTTTTTCATCGTTACCTGTCTGGTGATTCGCTTCGCTGGAGTTGGTCGCATCAAGAGATTTGTACCCTCTGCTCGCGATTCCCGGTTTTTTTTTCATTGATGCAAGGGTATACACCAGCCAGGCGGCAAAGGGCGTTTTCCCGGTTCCTCCTGTGGTAATATTTCCGACACTGATTACCGGAGCGTTCACGCGATGAACAGCGGTCAGGTTCCAATCGAACCGGGCGCGATTCAAAATCGCAGCGGCACCATAAACCGGCGAAGCACAACCAAGCAGCAGACGCAATCCAACCGCACGAACATCAGTTCGTTGCCCCGAAAGAACAGCTTCTATCTGTGCAGGATTCAAAAGAATTTAAGCTTGATAAAGTATGGAGAAGGTGGATAACAGAAACCGCAAAAACTGGTTGACTCGATTTTCGTTCTATCACAACAGCTAAACATGACCAGCCATGTTTAGCCGACCATGCAATCCAGATAAGCAGATCCGCAATAAGTGTTCATCTGCATTCCGTTAAAGACAAGTTACATCTTTTGTTGATTTCTGGATTTTCGTTCCTGTTGTGGTTACTATCTTTATTACAGGAATCTTATTGATTTCTCCTTCCGATTGTCCAACCACTTAATAACAACGGTTTCTTTGTGATTCATACAGTAACCATTAACGATGTTCCTTTATCCTGCTTTGATGCAGGCGAGGGGCAGGTTCTGCTTTTTGTGCATGGGTTTCCGCTTGATTATACGATGTGGTCTGCCCAACTCGATTATTTCCAGCGAGGGTATCGGGTGATCGCTCCCGATTTACGCGGTTTTGGAAAAAGTGGCGGGGCGGGTGATTTATTGACGATGGAGCAATTTGCGGACGATCTCAATTCGTTACTTAATGTTCTGGAAATCGATGAGCCGATCACGTTGTGCGGTCTTTCCATGGGCGGTTACATCGCGTGGCAGTTTGCGTTGAAATACACCGAACGTCTTGCCCGACTCATTTTGTGCGACACCAAAGCGGCAGCCGATTCTCAGGAAGTTCAGATGAATCGGGAAGTCGTTGCTTCGCAGGTGCTTGAAGAAGGAACGCAGTTTCTTGTCGAAGGGATGATTGAAAAACTCTTTGCTGCGATGACCGGGCAAACGCATCCGGAAATCATCAAACAAATTCGAGACATCATCAAAAACAGTTCGCCTCTTGCGGTCGCAGGGGCATCGCGCGGGATGGGGCAACGCATTGATGTGCAATCTCATCTTACAGAAATTGATATCCCTGCACTTGTGCTATGTGGCAGCGAAGATGCGATTACTCCCCCGGAAGAGATGGAGAAGTTTTCCCGGAAAATGCCAAAGGCAGAATTTCATACAATCCCCGGTGCAGGTCACATGGCCCCACTGGAAAAACCGAAACTCGTTAACAATCTGATCCAGGAATTTTTAGCAATCACCGATGTCTAAGGAACGTTCGAACAATTACTCTCGCATCCTTGATGTTCTATTTTCTTGGCTGAGGGCCAATCTCATCATAGCCTGGGGTAACGCCCAATGCTGTCCGGGAAAAAAGTTTGCGTAGACTTCCTGGCTTAATATTTTGTTGATTGGCATGACGTTTGCATCCATTTTCTGGTATGGATAAAACGACAAAACAATCTGAGGATCGGCAAAGTGATCCACAAAATAGCAGGTCCGGCAAATCGGAGCAGAAAGACAAAACAATCTGGCCGCATCAGGTGCAGGGTGGG
>Ga0316208_1001192_pt1 | contig 25544 bp, 22 predicted proteins | sample 3monopyrite_MG_FD_204944 | JGI IMG/M metagenome (GOLD analysis project Ga0316208, IMG submission 204944) | Microbial mat bacterial communities from mineral coupon in-situ incubated in ocean water Damariscotta River, Maine, United States -... | ecosystem: Environmental > Aquatic > Marine >... | reverse complement strand
ATTTTCCGCTTTTTCTCGTCAAATAGAGCGACTATTCTCCTCAAAAAAGCGAAAAATAGCCCTAAATCCAGCTCTCCTTCATTACGATTCCTATTCTCGGACAAGCTCCCAGGAAGCCCTTACAAAGCTTCATCACCATCTATATCGGGATTTGGGAAATAGTTCAAATATATACCCGAAACAATTTAATGAAATTACGAATTAAGACTTGACATTGCAGCGGCCTTCGTATAAGCCCTTGTTTGTTGATTAGGGTTGTGGTAAAATCGTGTGCTCTATATTGGGATTTGGGTTTAACATAAATGAGCTTTTTATTGACTAAATGTAACTACTTGCATGGCATCATTCCCACAAAAGTGGTTATCCAGTTGCCTTAAAAATATGCAATTGCTTCTTTATAACAGATTTTTTAATGGTTTTATAGAGGTGAATTCATAACTAATGACGGAAGGAATGTAGCCTAGGCTATTTTTTCTGATTAAATTTGCTCAATGGAGCGACCGTTCGGCTTCATTTAATCAAAAAAACTATCTCAATGTGCATTTCCATCCCATCCGTTCTTAGTATGAATAGACTTCTCATTTCATTTTTTTAACCAAGGTATAGATTCCCGCCTCCGCAGAAATTGCTGGAGGGCGAGTAGTTACGACTAAATTACGTAAATTTATAAGACAGATGAGATTGTATTATTAAAAATCCGAGGTGAAAAACTCATGAAGCTCATATTTAAATTGTTATTTTTATCGTTTTTATCGATTACAACTTCTTCAAATGCCGTCATTGGAGACATTGTGTTTAATATTGTGGCTCCTAATGTTGGCGATAATTTTATTATTGACAAGGATAATAACCAATTCGTTTCAGCTTATTCTACTAGTATTAAGTACAATGATCTAACGGGGCTCTTTATAAAAAGCATTCCTTTAGAAACTTTAGCCAATCCTGCCAATCCATTTAGCAAGGGAATATCGATAATCAACTCCCAATCACTAGTAGGAGTAGGAAGCATCAACAATAGCCCCGATCAATTGTCTGTTTGGATACTTGGTTTAGATGGCAATAATGAAGAAATATTTACTTTACAAAGCAGTACTGATTTGTCTGCATTTGGAACTATCTCTTGGTTTAATCGGGCTGCTGATGGTAGTTTTTGGTTTTTAACTGATGATTTTACAATGACTCATTTAGATTCATCTTTTACTGAACTATCATCCACTGACATTAGCGTTCCATTCCGAGGGCTGACAGGTTTGGCTGGTTCTTTTTCACCTAATAACCCATCATTGTCCATCGAATCAAATACAGGCAACTTAATTTTGGTTGCTGACGGAAATTATATCGATGAAAGTCAATATAAAAAATTAAGTACCAAGATAACGGCTTACTATATTAAGCCTGAAGATATGTCAATCATTGGGAGGTTTCAATCTAATTTCCAAGAGTGGGAGAAAATAAGTGCCAGTAATGGTGTGTTGTACTACAGAAATGGTTCTTCAATTGTTGGTTATGAGTTATCAGCACTTCAATCACCAACTCTCAACAGTTTTAATTCAGATTTAAGAGGCATAGTTTGGAGAAAATGTGAATTTACCCAAGGATTTGGTTTTCCTGATTTTAACTCAGATGCGAGTTTTTCAGTTGCTGTCGATTGGGGAAGTGTAAATACAGGTGTACTTGGAATGTCGAGTGCCAGTATTTCTTATACTCCAATGGCGGCCACCTCAAATCAAAATTTTAGTATTGCTTATGATTTGAATGACACCCAACTGAATATTAATCCAACTCCTTCTGGACAAATAGAATTGGTTAACACTGCAGGGCAATCAACAGGGATAATTGATGTTTTTATGGATTTCAATGCAAGTTATGCGTCAGGTTTTGACTCTGGATTTTCCAGTAATTGCTTCTCATATGGTTACACAGAAGAGTCCTTTATAGGTGGTGGTACAGTCGGTAAATGGACACTAGCAAGTAATTTCCCTGATACTGCTTTAAACGCTAATATAGAATTTGATGACTCTTTTCCTTTTCTTGGTGGAAAAACATTTGGTATTTCTGATTTACAAATGGCATTTGAGGCAAATATGATTGGTGAAGGTACAGATAAAGTGACAATGTCTGGTGGTGGAATATTTGAGGCTGGAATTGGTGCCATTGGTTTTAAAGCTGGCTTAGGTGCCACCACAGAATTGACTGAAACAGAAGTCCTATATGACAAAGGTTTGTTTAACTTTCAAATTTCAGGAATTTTAAAGGCAGAACAACCACTTTTGGAGTTAATACCTGCTTTTGCAGCACTGGCAAATACTCCATTTATTGGACGTGTATTAAAGGTTCTAACCAATGCTGCAACGGCTGTTGCAGAAATTAAACTAACTTCTGATTCTACAGTTTTGGTTTCTATCCCTGATGGCATATTAAGCAATTTATGTATTGAAGGAAAGCAAGAGCTTATCTTGGGATTGAAAGCTGGAGTTGTCATTGAATTATTTAAAGGTATTGCTGAACTTTCTGTATTTGGTGGTGGTAACTCAAAAGTCTCATGGCAATCTATACCTGCTCAATGCCCTTCTATGGCTTTTAATGAATTTGTAATACAAATGTACTTAACGGGAAAATATGTTTTATATGGTTCTACAGCAACATTCGAACAAATCCATTCGATAAAATATCCTTTTCCCGTTGTAGCAAATAATAAAGCAAACAATTCAACAAATAAAACAATTAGTGAAACATGGTCATATACTTATCCAGGTGAATTAAGAGCCAATAAATCGGCTATTATTCCCAAACTGACCCATTCCAACCCTTTCTTAGTTGCAAACATAAAAGCTCAAAACTCAAATGAAGCAACGACTCAAGTACAAACATTATCGGGTATAGGTCGAGATGCAAAGCCAGTTGCCGTTATGGCTCCAAATGGAACTGCCATGATTATTTGGGTTCAAGAACGCAGTAATTTACCAGCGATTCAATCTACAGAGATTTATTATTCCTATTTCGATGGTGTAAGCTTTTCACCACCAACTGCAATCACAAATGATACAAATGCTGATTTTAACCCCATTGTTGCCTATCATAGCTCTGGAAAATGGGTTGCAGCATGGACCCACGTCAGAAGCCCTAACCTCCAAGATAGTGGTGATCCTCAAGCTGATGCCATGATCCAAAGTCAACAATTAAGTCCAATGTTCTCGGTATTTAACCCAAACAACAGTAATTGGACTACAGCCACTGAAGTCCCTGATATGAATCAAAACATCACTATTTTAGAAACGGGATCGAGTTATTTGCTCCATTTTGCTACAGGCCCCCAGCACGAATTGGCTTTGTTGTGGTTAACCAACCCCAATCAAGACTTGTTTCCATATGATATTGAAGCACAATCTTTCACTAGTACCAATTACGTGTATTGGAGCTTGTTTGATGGAAACAATTTTTCACTAACTGGTGCCTTAAGGCAAGGCAGTAGAACTACTTTTCTTGCCATGGACTTAACAGGTGCATATTCAGGTAGTGAACTACTCATTGGCTTCAATGAACCCTTTGGAAACAATTATTCAAATCCCACATTTTATATCTATAGATCAACAACACCGACCAACTCATTTACTACTTTTGAAAGGCCGTCGTCATCAATATCGTTTAACCAAGGAGCAGGACAAAAGATTAGAATCATGAACGATGGAAGAATAGCTGTTGCTACTGCAACGGAAGATAAAATCAGAACTAGCATCGGCCCTGGTTGGAATACTTTCAACCAAATGTCAGTTATATACCAAGATAGTACCAATCCTTTAGATACATGCACAATTAATGGCTGTTCAAGTGAATTTCGTGACAGCTTTCAACTAGGAGAAACAGCCGATGGAAAGTTGTTTGCAGTTTCGCCAGATATCCGAAATAACAATCCTGACTTCATACTTTCAATTGAGGATGAAAATACCACAGCAGTCAGTTTAAAAGGGTTGTTCCAGGAAGCGCCAGTTGTAGAAAAATCCATGTCTATAGCAACCGATTCTCAAGGCAACATAGTTTTGTTTTACTATCAATCTGATTTAATGGTTGATACTGTTATGGCTGATTTAGGTAATGGAGATGGGATCCAAGATTTTACCAGAACACGTGAAGCAGATACCGGACGAATAATGATGGCCATACACCAAATTAATACTGATATATCTGTAGAGCAGGTTAATCACAATATAGGCTTGTCAGAAATAGGACACCAAGCGAAAGTGTATGCCACAGTCTTTAATAATGGCGATGTCCCCATCGACAGCCCCAAAATTTCATTTTATGCCAGAGATATCACTGAAGCAACTCTAAAAGGAACAGCAACTGATGTGGTGATTGCTGAAAATCAATTGGTCTATAATGGCTTGTTAGCGGCGGGCAGCAAAACAGAGGTCAGCATTGATTGGACCATCCCTGATGATGTTGACTATCAAGTTTATGTGGTGGTAGATCCATTAAATGAAATTGCAGAGTTTAATGAAAACAACAATACTGGAGAAGGCCCAGCTGCGGATTTGATTTTCAGAAATGGATTTGATTAAATCCCATATCGGGATTTGGGTATAATGTTTCAAAATAAGCCAACACAAAACATTAAACTTTGGTTCGTGTTATTGAAACAATAATAGAGACCTTTGCATAATTAGTGTGACGAATAAAAAATGATTACTACACCAGCTTTTTGCCAAAAATTTCGCCAATAGCCGGCTATTACCTTCAATTTTTGACTCAATCTGGCAAATTTTCTCTATTTTTTCTTTCGCCACATAGTTATGCAAAGGTCTCTAATACTCATTTATCCAAACGGTCAAGTTGGTTGTCGCCGATGCGGTCATGTAGATTATCGTCTAATTTACCTGATTTTTTTCGCAGTAGATTGCTTCTTACTCGGTCAGACACTACTTAAGAATGTTATCTAAGACCTCTATTTTTCCATCAATATCATCGGGGATATCTAGCCCTAATATTTGGCACAACATGGGGTAAATATGAATGTTCTTAAATGAAGGAACAGTCAAGCCTGTTTCAAAAGCAGGGCCATTGGCATAAAAGATGCCGTGCATTTCTTTGTTTATGGTGTCAAAACCATGTGCTCCAAAAATAGTATTGCCAGATTCTTGTTCCATTTTTATTTTCTCTTGTTTGAGAAAATAATAGCCTTCATCTATCACGATTTGTATTGCCCCCCAGTTTTTGTTTTTTGGGGTATATTCAAAACCCGGAGTATTTTCTGTTTTATAAACCTTGTAAGGTTGGTTCTTGGCTTTTTCCTTTAGGTAATTGAAAACAGATTCGGTTTGCGATTTAACATTTGGGTGAATATTAATCAAAGCACCATTATTAACAGCCAAATAACGCTCGTCATTTTTAATACTTTCAAAAGGGATATAATGATTAAGAGGAATATTCATCATGCCATGATCTGAAACAATAACGATATTAACCGGCAATTTACTGTCTTTCACCCCGGTAAATAATTGCCCCAAAACTTTATCTAATTTGAGTAATGTGGCTTTTAACTCTACATCATTATTGGGGCCAAAATCATGCCCCGTATCATCCATATCCGAAAAGTACAGGGTAATCAAGTGTGGTCTTTTCTTTGTTGGCAATGCCAACCAATCTAACGCCTGAGCAACACGTTTTTGATTGTCAACCCTTTCATAATTGTAATAATAGCTGGGTCTGATACCCTGAATCTGAGCCTCAGAACCAACAAAGAAATAACTGGCGGTGACCATGTCTGCTTTGCTTGCTTGCACCCAAATAGGAGTGCCTTTATAAAAACGGCCATCTTCAACCCGTTCTCGATTATTTATGCTGTAGATTAAATCAGACTGATAGTCATAAAATGAATTGCCGACTATTCCATTTTTATCGGGATACATGCCTGTGGCAATGCTGTAATGGTTGGGGAATGTTTTGGATGGAAAAGATGGAATCAGAGATTCTGCTTTTACGCCATTTTCAATAAATCTGGTTAAATGAGGTGGTTTAAATCGCTCAACATAATCCCACCGAAAACCATCAAGTGAAATTAAAATGACATAGGGTTGACTCATTGTTGCTTGTGAATTCACTATGAGTTGTGAATTAAATCGATTTATCTTTTTTGTACAAGATGACAATAAGACGATTAAAATCAAGCAAGTATTAAATTTTGTAGTAATCATAACAATTCCAGCCACTCCGATTTTTTTATCCTATACCAATTGTGTTTAATACCATCAAAATCAAATGTTTCTGTGAGTTTCATGCCTGATCGACTTAAAATTTTATTCGAACCGATATTGTTGATATCAGCTGCCGCACAAATTTCATCGTAATCTAGTGTATTAAATCCATACATTAAAGACTCTTTTGCGATTTCAGTTCCAATGCCCTTGCCCCAATATTCTCGCCTTAGTCGATAACCCAGATCAATATAATTAAAATCTCTGACAACATCTTCTAATTTTAATCCCCCCCAACCCATAAAGTCACCGCTTTGTTTATCAGTAATAGCCCAACGACCAATGCCATTATCAATATACTGCTGGCGAATATTATTTATTATCCTTTGTGCATCATCAACGCTTTTGATTGGTTTTCCACCCAAATAGCGATGCACTTCACTGTCTGAATCCAATGCAAACATGCCCTTTATATCTGACTCTTCGATGTCTCTAAAAATTAATCGTTCTGTTTCAATATGAATATTCATTTTTTGTCTCTGAATTAATTAATTGAATGGCTTGTTTAGAAAGTTTTTCAATCTTCATTAAACCAGGTAAAAAATAAGCTTTGCTCATGACAATGCTTAATAAACAGCCATTTTTAAACTCAAGATTAGTGAGTAGTTGTTGATACTGTTGCCTTGATATGGATAAATTTTCATCCTTAATTCCATTTAGATACTTGGGTAGCATGGAATTAAAATCTACCGTTTTGAAAAAAGGTTTGGAGATGTATTGTTCATAATCAAAATTTTCATGCGCTATCATTTGATCGTTTAAGGTGTACTCAAATTCAAGTTTAAGCAATGTGTTTTTTAATGTTGGATTGGATATAATATTGACATTGCCTGAGCTAACCAGCTCGGTAAATGTTATGTTATTCGCTTTAAAGTTGTCCACATTAATCACACTAAATGTGTTGTTGTTTATTGCTATTAAATTGTCTAGAGCTTGTTTTTGTGTATTCTCCATTTGTTTAACAATGTATTGAGCTGCCTTTATCTTTTCTTGTCTTTTTTGAATATTGAAAGATATATTTCCAAGGTCTGATTGTAGGTTTTCTTTGATGCTTTTTAAGTAGGTAATTTCTTGGCTTCTTGAAATTCTGTTGTTGTTCCAGTTGTTGATTTGTAGCGCGATGATAATGCCAATCACAACAAGAATGATTTCACCCAAAGCGTACTTGAAATAACGGGTAGTTTTTCCTTCTTTGAGGAGATTCTGACGAATTTTTCGGAAAAATTTAATCATGGTTTATCTCTTTTTAAATTTAATACTACGTCATTGCGAAGGAGGCACGACTGCGGCAACCTCATGACGCTGCCGTGATTCCAAATAGACTCCTGTGTTGTTTCTGTTCGCAATGGCAGAGTATTATTCATCTGTTGTATCGGGATTGTTTAATTTGTTTTCTATCAGTTCGATTAAATCATCGCCTCTTTTTTTCTGCTTGGTTAAGTAATCTCTTAATTTGTATGTATATGACAATTCTGCATCAACTATTTTTCTAAATTCTGTTGTTTTGAAGGACTCCATGGCTTCTATTTGATCATATTCTGATAGGTGGTCTAAATTCTTGGAATCAAAGGGTCTGATTTCATTGATAAATTTTATAAAACTACTGGTATGAACACCAAGCCTTGCTTCATAGGCTTTTAGATTGGCATAATATACAATAATGGTTTTTTTAATTGTATCATCTGATAATAATTTCCTGTTACCGGTGCTGATTAATTCATTATAAACATCATCATCACCCATATCATAACCGCCTGAAAACACACCAGCGTAGCTGACAGCTTCAATAAACTCCTTTGGGTTCTCGACTTTCAATCTATTTTCTGCATAGGCTTTTGCCTGTGTTAATCCCGCTATTTTTTTCTCTATGCGGCCCCAAACCAATCTTTTGTTTAATTGTTTGTTACTATTTATTTCATCGACTATAGAACGCAAATACTTGCTTTCAATTTTTCTATCTAATCTTTGTTGGTTCCAAGTGTTAATTTGTAAGGCAATTAATATGCCGATGACCACCAATACAATCTCACCAACCGCATATTTAAAATATCGGGTGGTTTTGCCTTCATTGAGGAGGTTTTGTCGGATTCTTCGGAAGAATTTAATCATGGTTTATCTCTTTTTTATTTGATACTCCGTCATTGCGAAGGAGGAACGACTGCGGCAATCTTCTGAATATGCCGTAATCCCTAATAGATTGCCACAGTCGTGCCTCCCTCGCAATGACGGGGATTCTATAGTGGTTTTTATTATATTCTGTAAGTGTTATTAATCTCATTGTATAACTTCCTTTGTTTCAAGTCTAACACCCCATCTATTCTTCAGCTCCTGTTCAAGCATAGATAGAAACTTATTGTAGCGTTCAAGAATAGGCCTGTATGCATTTCTGCGTTCGCGGGTGTAAAAGCTGATAATAGAAATTGAAGAGGCTACTTTGGGGTCGGCGCACATGGCATTGATATCATAGTTTACAGCAGCAAATTCACCTATGAAAGTATCAGGGTAATTCTGATTGAGATCATAACGAATATAGTCTTCAACAACAAAACGACGAGATTCTATAACACGAGAAGTGTTATCAATAAAGCCAGAACGCCATCCAATCAAAGCAACAATTCTAGTCAATTCATCTTGAATAGTTACATTTTTAATAACGCCTGTTCGACCACTTGCAGCCATCTCATCAACAGTGCGACGCGTAAAACGTGGCACGTTTATGAAGCCAAGCATGTTGATGGCGCGTTGGAAAGGGATAATATCATCTGGGGCAACGGCACAAGAGTCCAATGATTTTAAAACAATTGCTTGATCTGCCAATTGCATATTAAGAAAATTGATGTCGCGGGTCTGATTGACAATGCTTTCTTCGATGTCTTCATACAATCGTGTCAGGTAAGCATGTTCTTGCAAACGGTTACCTGCATCCGTATTCCAATTGGCTACTTGGATTCCAAGAAAAACCCCGACCACTACGATTATAAAATCAAGTACAATCGCAAACCAATTTTGCTCTTTGACATGTTTGCTTATACTTCTTAATACCATAGTTTTGCTCCAGCTAATATTGGGTCATTATTTATCTTTAACGTACTTGTCAATTTCTAAAATCAGTGCTTCAGCATCTGTATTAAATCTCTTTAATTCATCTATATATATACCAAAAAGCACATAAAAAAAGGTTAGCTTATTTTTCGCTTTGGTGTTATTAGCAAAAAATTGTAACGCTTCAATTGACATTTTTTTATCTATATAGAAGGAAGAGAACCATTCGAAATTTTGAAAATACTTTTGGTTGTCTGTAAAAGCATCTGACAGCTCTACTTGCGCAGTTTTTATTTCTGTTATGTAATTATTATAAAATTGACTTATTTCTTTTGTGATTACTTCATCAATGCTTATTGAGTTACTTGAAAACTGATTGAATAAATTTATTCCCCGCTCGTTAATTGAAACATCCTCAAAACCAGCAAATGTTTTGTAAATATTTAGCATTTCTTTTTGATTTTCAATATTAGCTTTATAATTTAAAATTTTCTCAAAATCTGGTTTTCTTTTTTCTTCATATCGTTTAATGACTGGTTGAAATTCTTTTATATCACTAACCAAACCTTCTTTGATGATGTTATAAATGGCCTTTTGTATATTAATTTGATTTCTTTTTTCATTCCAATTGTTAATTTGCAAAGCAATGAGTATGCCGATAACCACAAGCACAATTTCCCCAACCGCATATTTAAAATAACGGGTGGTTTTGCCTTCGTTGAGGAGGTTTTTACGGATTTTTCGGAAGAATTTAATCATGGTTTACTCTACTCTTATTAATTTAATACTGCGTCATTGCGAAGGAGGGACGACTGTGGCAATCTCCTGAATATGCCGTAATCCTGAACAGATTGCCGCGGTCGTACCTCCCTCGCAATGACGGGAGTTTTTTTGTGGGTCACATTAGCATCTTGAGATTGCCGCGTCGTACCTCCTCGCAATGACAGCGTTATTTTTGTGATTAAATCATATCCAATAGATTGTAGCGTCGCTGGGGCTCCTCGTAATGTCCGTTGTTGTTTAGTTGCAAACATTTAAAAATACCTCGCTGGAATTTGGATGATTTTATCTGATAGTTGTTCTATTCTTGTTGAGTTATTGATTAAGATGCCAAATTTACATTGCATGTCATCGATAAAATTTTTCAACGATTTTATCCTTCTTTGATTAATTGTAGAACCAAGTTTAATTTCAATTGGTATGACGCCAAATCTTCCATCTAATATAAGGTCTATTTCTGCCTTGTCACGGGTGCGGTAAAAGCTAAAATCCATATTTGTTTGCAATGTGCAGTTCAATCCTCTGATAATTTCTTCAACCATAAAGGATTCAAATGAGCTGTCAGCGGTTGGGTGTATCAGTAAATCATCAATGTCATTAATCTTTAAGAGATGGTGCAAGATACCCGAATCTCTAAAAAAACCTTTGGGCATTTTTTGTACTCTTTTTAGTGGGTTATTCTCATAACTGCTTAAATTTCTCCAGATAAATGTATCGTGTAGAATGGACAAATATTCTTTTATGGTGACCGAACTGAGTTCTAATGCTCTGGCGATGGATGATTGATTTAGAAGATTTCCAGAATGAAAAGACAGCGTTCGTATCATTTTGCGGAAATTGTGGGTGTTGATTCGAGGGAACAATCGCTGAATGTCTCGGTGAATAAAATCGGTGAAATAGCCATCCATCCACAGTTGATAAAACTCAAGGTTATCTTGTGATTTTATTCGGGGTTCGGGATATCCACCATACATCCATTGGGTATAGACTTGTGACGATGAAACTGTGCTATTTAATTCTTCAAAATCATTGATGCGTGTTTGGGTATTAGTCAGCAAATGGTAAATTTTAGGGAATGCTGCCTCGTGCAGTTCGGCTGTTTTAAAAGGAGACAACTCAACCGTAGCAATCCGCCCTGCCAGGCTTTCTGATAAGCCTTTGACAATGTCTGGAGAGCTTGAACCCGTTAGCAAAAATCGTCCTGTGGCTTGTCGATCATCATCGATAATCGAACGCAATACTGAAAAGATTTGTGGGTATTGTTGTGCTTCATCAATGATAATTTTGTTGGCGTTTCTAGAAAAAAAGCCCAATGGATCACTGCTGATTAATTCATAATCATCGGGGCGTTCTAAGTCGTAGTATTTCCAATCAGGCAACAGCTGCTTAACCAAAGTAGACTTTCCAGATTGTCGCGCACCCAACACCGCAACTGCAGGAAACATTTCCAGTAATTTAATGATTTTATTGGATAAATATCGGTTTCTACCCTTCATATTTAAAGCTTACCTTTAAAATAGCCGCCTGTCAAATAAAATACAATCTATGATTAGAGGATTTTATGCTTTGTTTTTCAGGTCGGTAAATATAATCTTACTCGGCCACTTTCAATTCATCATTAAGAACGGCTATTAAATTTAGTGTGCTTTTTTTATCTTCTTTTAGCCAAGTTATTGTAGCGAAAGTTGACATCCACTTTAAATTAATGATATTAACAACCTCAAATAATCTGTTTTTGTCCGTTAGATTAGCTTTTGTTTGTTCTAATTGAGGAGGTAATGGGATGCCTTTAATGGGTAGTGAACTTAAGACACCTTTAGTTGTTAACCCGATATTTTGAATAAAGACTGGATTCAACACAAAATCTTTTACATCATTGTTTTTTTGTATAATAAGTTCTCTTCTTTGCATATCTTGATAATAAACGATAATCGCATTTCTTATTTTTTCTTTGCTGATTAATCGAATATCACCTGTTGATACTAATTCTGTATAAGTTGCGCGACTAACCACATAAGTAGTTCTATCAAACACACTACCAAAATAATTAAGAATCGTTTCATTCAGTATAAAGCCATTATTTTCATTATAGTGAGACAGCAGTTTTTCTATATCACTGAAATTATCCTCTTCTTCTTTTAGTTGGTAGTCAATATAACCCAATTGTTTTTCTAAATCGAAAACAATGCTTTTTAAATACTTGATTTGGTTTTTATTATTAGATTGTTCTTGATTCCAGTTGTTTATTGTCAGTGCAATTAATATACCAATCACCACAAGCACTATTTCACCAATCGCATATTTAAAATAGCGAGTAGTTTTGCCTTCATTTAGGAGGTTTTGGCGGATTTTACGGAAGAATTTAATCATGGTTTATCTCTTTATATTTAATACACCGTCATTGCGAAGGAGGCACGACTGCGGCAATCTGTTTGGTTTGGCGTTTGATTTGAGAGATTGTATCTGCACTCCTGCTCCGATCCCTTCGGGTCGCTTCGCGTGGCAAAATGGCTGTCCTGCCATTTGGTGCCGCGGTCGTTCCTCCCTCGCAATGACGGTTATTTTTTTGATTATCATAATTCTAATGCCAAAAAACTTTTCAAATCATAAGCCCAAACATCATTATTTAAGGGATAAGGTTCATCAATTTGTGCAATGACCAGTGCAATATCTGCTTGTACGACTTTTAGGGCTTCATAAAAGCCTTTGCTTAATTTGGGGCTTTGTGATGCTTTTATTTCTATGGCAATTTTGTGTTGGCCTTTTTGCAGAATCAGGTCAATTTCAGCTCCACCTGCTGAGCGGTAAAAACTTGCTTGATGTCTAGGATATTTTTCTAATACTGTTGCCAGTACAAAAGCCTCATAAGAATTTCCCAAGGCAGGATGACCCAAAATATCATTAAAGGATTCTATCCCCAAAAGGCAATGGATAAGACCAGAATCTTTGAAGTAAATTTTGGGTGATTTCACCAATCGTTTTTTTGTATTGCTGTGATAAGCTGGTAATTGTCTGATGACAAATGTTCCTGTTAAGATATCCAAATAGTTTTTTATGGTGGGTTTACTCACTCCCATTGATGCGGCTAATTTGGCAGTATTCAGCAGAGAGCCATTACAATGAGCCAACATGGTCCAAAATCTACGCAAAGTTTGTGCAGGTATGGTGATGCCCAATTGCGGAATGTCTTGTTCTAAAAATGTTCGGATATAATTGATTCTCCAATCAAAACTCATTTCTTCATCATTCAGATAACTCAACGGATACCCACCCTGCAACCACAAACGCTTATAATCACCGACTTCGCAAGCAGTGAAAGGATTGATTTCTATGTATGAAATACGCCCAGCTAAGGATTCTGAACTTTGTTTGATTAATTCTCGTGAGGCTGAGCCTAGTATTAATAACTGTCCTGCGCGTTTACTTTGGTCAAGATAGGTTCTGAAAACTTGAAAAATATCGGGTTTTCTTTGCACTTCATCAATACAGATTATTTTGTTACTATTGGCCTCTAAATATGCCAAAGGATCTTGTAACTTTGCCACATCTCTGGGGTCTTCCAAGTCCAAATAAACCGAATCTTTAAATTGTTTTAAGATATGCTTTGCCAGCGTTGATTTGCCCACTTGCCTTGAGCCCAATAACGCAACACAAGGGAAAACATCCAGATGTTTTAGTATCTGTTTTGTTTGAAATCTTGGAATGTTTCTATGCATATGTAAATTATAACTTTACAATTGCATACTTGTCAATCATTAAGCTGACTTTATAAAGTTGAATATTATTGAAAAATACCGTATTTTCGGAAAAACTTAATCATGGTTTACTCTCCGTTATTTTAATACTACGTCATTGCGAAGGAGGCGCGACTGCGGCAACCTCTTAACGCTTCCGCAAAACCCAATAGGAGTTCTTTTCACCATCACGGTAACATTTTGGGATTATTTCATGGCTCCTGCCAATCACCCTTCGGGTCGCTACGCGTGGCAAAATGGCTGTCCTGCCATTTGGTGCCACGTCGTTCCTCCTCGCAATGACTGAGTTTTTTTGATTGTAAAAGATTGCCACGGTCATTTTTCTCTTGCAATGACGTGAGTTCTTTATTGGTGTTGCTTTTTATATAGTTCACATTAATTATTTTTTATAAACGCTAAATAATTTTCCCTATTCACAACCATTAACTTGTGTTGTGGATAAGCACGGGTGAAAGATTTGCTGAATCTTGCTTTACTTTTTGCATTCCATTTGAATTCATAGGCATGAATAATACCAGCATAATCTTCGATGAAGTCAATTTCTTGTTGGGCTTGATTGCGCCAGAAATAGTCATTGCTATACAGTCCATGATAGGACTTGTGTTTCAATCTTTCGACAATCAAGAAGTTTTCCCATAAGGCACTTATGTCTTGACGCAAAGATACGGGGTTCCAGTTTTTGATAACGGCATTGCGGATGCCTACATCGTAAAAATAAATCTTACGACTTTTCTTCAATTCATTGCGTAAATTTCTACTGAATGAGGGCAGTCTAAAGACAATAAAAGCCTTTTCCAATAAACCGATATATCGCAATACTGTTTCATTATTCAAACCGACGGTTTGTCCCAACTCATGATAGGAAACCTGTTGTCCGATTTGAAAGGCCAGTGCTTGTACCAGTGTTTCTAGTTTCTGGGGTTTTTTTATGTCTTCCCAAGTTAATAAATCTTTGTACAAATAACTGTCTGAAAGCTGTTTTAAAATATCAATTTCTTCTCCCGGATTATTAATCACATCGGGATACCAGCCATAGACCAGACGGTGTTCTAATAATCTGGATTCTTCAAGTAAAGAGTTATGCTCAATCATTTCTTGCATGGAAATTGGCCACATTTTAAACTCCCACTTTCTGCCAGTGAGCGGTTCGTTGATTTTATTGGACAATTCAAATGCCGATGATCCTGTGGCAATTATTTTTAGTTGTGGCAACTCATCGTGTAAAATTTTCAGCGTCAATCCAATATTTTCGATACGTTGGGCTTCATCAATAATCAATCTTGTATTTTTGCCAATGATTTGTTTGAGGTAGGTGCTAGATGGATTAGATAGCATCAGTCTTACATCGGCGTCATCGCCATTGAGCAGTAGCGTTTCATTGTTAACAAAGTGGGTTTTCAATAAGGTTGTTTTGCCTACTTGCCGTGGTCCCAGTAAAACAATGACTTTTTTATCCTTTAATTTCTTATTAATTTGTTCAATGATGGTTCTTTTAATCATGGGTATTTACTATCGCAATAGCAAATTATATATATTATTTGCCATTTTAACACAATATTATCTATTTCATAGAGTCTTTTTGAAGAATTCTATCATGGTTTGACTCTTTTTATTTTAATACTCCGTCATTGCGAAGGAGGCACGACTGCGGCAACCTCTTAACGCTTCCGCAAAACCCAATAGGAGTTCTTTTTACCATCACGGTAACATTATGGGATTGCCACGTCGTTCCTCCTCGCAATGACGGTGTTTTTTTATAGTATGTCATCATATAAATTATTCCAGCTAGGGTTCATTTCTTCTATTAATTGTATCTTCTTTTTTCGTGAGCCAGCTTTAATTTGTTTTTCTCTTAAAATACTACCTTCCATGCCATTACCTGCTTCATAATAAACCAATTTATTGCAGTTGTATTTTGCACTAAATCCTTTAACCACTTTATTCTTATGCTGATCTATTCGTTTGATTAAATCACTGGTAACACCAGTATACAATGCCGTATTATTTTTGTTGGTAATAATATAAACATAGCCAGTTTTCATGTTAAATCCCTGTTATCCTATTAATGTAAAACAAAGCCACCGTCATTGCGAAGGAGGGACGACTGTGGCAATCTCCTGAATATGCCGTAATTCTGAACAGATTGCCACGTCGTTCCTTCTCGCAATGACAGTTTTGGTCGTTCCTCCCTCGCAATGACGGGAGTTTTTAAGAATTGATTCATTTAAAACCCATCTTCTTTAAAAATGCGGCATATCTAGGGTCCTCATGGTAGGGGTCAAACCACTTGGATTCTTGGATAAAAACGAGGCCAGGATCACGCGCCTCAAAGCCTCTATTCAAAGCGGCAAAGGCTTGGTCAGCATCGCCCCAAGCGGCATATACAGAAGCAACTTGCCAAGAAACATCATCCTTAAAATTATCTGTTAATTCTTTGAGCTTTTGTTTTGCCAAGCTTTTCTTGCCTAACTTGTGATACAAAATGGCCTCAAGTTCTAATCTTAAAAAGGTGAATTTTTCATGTTCTATCACTTCTAATGCCTGCTTATAATCACCAAGTTGATAGTAAGTTAACCCTAGCATATTATGAAGAGCACCTCTTTCTGGGTATTTTTTAGCTTGTTCTTGAGCGAAGGGCAAGATTTCTTGATAACGATTGAAGTAGTATAACATCCTAGTACGTTGTCCCTGAATGGACTCGTTTAACGGATCTAGTGCCAGTGCAAGTTCGGTATCTTTTAGTGCTTCGGTATGCTTTCCTCTATCCCACTTTAACATAGCTAATTTAGACATAATTTCTGCATCATTGGGTCGTAGCGAATAGGCACGGTTCAGTGAATCTTCGGCACCATCCCAATCCCAATCATAACTTTTCTGAATATCAGCCAATGCCAAATATGCTTCTGGTAAATTAGGGTCTAATTCGACTGCTTTTAAAGCTGCAACTCGGGCTTGCTCATATCCTGAAGCAAAATAAGTACCAAAACCTGTTTTATCAGAATACGCTTGGGATAGACCCGCCCATGCCAGTGCCATGCTGGGATCTATATCCAAAGCCTTTTTGAACTCTTTGATTGCCAATTCAAAACTTTCGATATTCCTTTTTTTCAAATAATTAAGTCCCAATAAATAAGCGTTATAGGCATCAAAATTGCCATTATAGCCACCGTTGAGTTCGTCTTTACCAAGAATACTCTGCCTTAATGCCATCACCACAGCAGCAGTAATTTCATCTTGTACGGCAAATATATCCACTAAATCTCGGTCATACTTTTTTGACCAAATATGAATTCCGTCATCAGCATTGATTAGTTGAGCTGTGATACGGATACGCTTGCCTGATTTTTGTACACTGCCTTCCAGTAGTTTTTGTACATTAAGTGTCTTACCAATTTCACGCAAATCCACATTGTGGTTTTTAAAGGCAAAAGAAGAAGTTCTACCAGCCACTTTTATTTCACGAATTTGTGCCAATGCATGCAATAAATTTTCAGTCAAACCATCGGTAAAATATTCCTGATCTTTTGCAGGGCTTAAATCAACAAATGGTAATACAGCGATTGACTTGTCATTGACTTGGGTGGCATCGTGTGACTGGATTCCCGTTTTCACGGGAATGACAGAGTTGTTTTTGTTTTCTGGAATTTTATCAACAACTTCTGTGTCATTCTCACCATCAACTATGTCGCGGGAATCCTGTTGAGGAGGATTCATCTGCTGCCAAGCAAACATCCCCGCCACAGCCAGTGCTGCTACAACCGTGATGTAATTTAATTTCTTGGAGGTTTCTTGGACAATGGATTCATCGGGTTGGATGTCTTTTTCTTTTTTTATGCCATCAGGGGTGAGTTCATACACCCATGAGATGATGAGTGCGATGGGAAAACCGATTAACATAACCGTCACCACCATGGTGTCAAACCATTCAGGCATGTGCAGAGCACTTTCTAATGTCGCTGATACTTGTGCCAGTAGCCACCCGATGATTAAATAAGCGGCGGCTACGCGGATGACATTTCTTCTTTTTAGTTCTTTAAATAGGCTCATTTTGTTGTTCCTGTTAATTTTTCATTGTGCATATTTTTATTTAATACTCCGTCATTGCGAGGAGCTCCGCGACGTGGCAACCTCATGAATCTGCCGTAATCCCAAACAGGTTGCCATGATCGTTCCTCCCTTGCAATGATGAATTGGTTGTTTTCTGTCAGTATTAAATTCATAACTTAGCCACTTCTTGCATTAATTGTGTGAGTCCAATTGCCTCTACGCCCTGTTTTTTTGGGTAGTGTTCATCTCCTGAATAGATCAGCAGTTTCCTCACAGGGTTGATGTCCTCACATGCACTGTGAAAACCTCGGCTGACTTTAGGTTTGAGGCTTCTTTTGATTTCAATGGCCCAAGTTTGTTTGCCTTTTGCAGATCCAAACTCTAATATCAAATCAATTTCTGCACCACCAGAAGATCGATAAAAACTGGTATGGATTTGTTGAGAGCAAATATTCAATAAATTTTCTATTACAAACCCTTCCCAACTGTTACCCATTACGGGGTGTGCAAGAAGTGATTCATGGTTGGGTATATTCAATAAACAATGCACCAATCCAGAATCTCGAATGAAGACTTTGGGCGATTTGGTTAAGCGTTTACCACTGTTGCCATGCCATGGGGTAAGTTTTCTGACCAACAGTAAATCCACCAATAAATCAAGGTAGCGATTAATGGATTTGTTATCGACATCCAATCCTCTTGCCAATGATGCAGCATTAAGCAATCCACCTTGTACATGGGCTAACATGGTCCAAAATCGGCGCAAGGTTTCTGCAGGTATGCGCGAGCCAAATTGTGGTATGTCTCGTTCTAGATAACTGCGGATAAAGTTTTTCCTCCAGGTGAAACTTAATTCATCATTACTTGCTGTATAGCTGTCTGGAAAACCACCACGTACCCATAAATTTTTTCTATTATCTACCTCAGTTAAATCAAAGGTGGACAGTTCAAGATAAGCCACTCTTCCGGCTAAACTTTCACTGGATTGTCGCAGTAAGTCTAAGGAGGCTGAACCCAATAATAGAAATTGTTCATTGGTTCTTCCTTTCCTACGGGATTTATCGATTAAACCCCGCAACTGATTAAACAGGTTGGGCATTCTGTGTACTTCATCCAGTATCACCAACTTATCAAGATGTGATGATAAATACAATTCGGTTTCTTCCAACTTGACTCTGTCTGTGTCAGATTCTAAATCCAAATAAATTGCCTTTCTTTTTTCCTTTTGTTCCTCAGCGACTTGTAAAGCAAGCGTGGTTTTTCCCACTTGTCGTGGCCCTAGTAATACAATAGCAGGAAATTGATCCAATAATTGTTGCAGTTGTGTGGCTATTCTTCTCTTAATCATCCTTGCAATTATACCTTTAATGTCCAATATTGCAAGGTTGGAGATTTTGATACTGCGGTAACGTCATGAGGTTGCCGCGGTCGTTCCTCCCTCGCAATGACGGGAGTTTTATCGGATAAAGTAACGCGCATCATCAACCCAACTTACCATCCCCATCAATGTCTTTGGACAGATGCACCTCAAGTGCTGAAAGGGTTTTTCTCAGCAATTCTTTGGTTTTATTTAAATCGGCTTCGAGTTGATCGACGCGTTCTTCTAGGCTGCTGGCTTTTTCTTTTTGCTTATCCAGCTCTTCTTCTTGCATTAAGTCCCAAAATATTCCCATGGTTTTTCTCCTGTTTGTTTTTCAAAATAATCACAATTCTTGATTTTCTGTTTCTTTTATTATGGCATCAATAATGCCCACTAACTCTTCTAAATTACTGATATTAGTTGAAATGCGATACAAAAGATCATCTAATATATTTTCAAATTCAATGTCATTAAATATTGCTAGTTTATCAATTTCAAGTATTGTCTTAACTTTCCATGCCAGTCTGCCATGCATATCAATATCCTTAATAGAATAATTTTTAGTCAAATAAGGCACTAAATAATCATCAATTTTACTTTCATATCTACTATAATCAACTTCATATTTTTTTAAATATTGAGCCCACTGAAATATTAAATCCTTTAGCTTGTCAGTTTGTAAGAGCTCTAATTTTCCGTGTTGTAGCACGCCTGCTAAAGAACGTTGAGTAGCTCTAAACGATTGCCCCGCTAGTGTATTAAACAACAATTCATCGATGTTTTGGGATTTAAAGTCATCTTTATCATTGCCCATTAAGCTCATTAGCTTTTTGCCTTTTTCAAAGGTTACAGTGGTTTTTTTTATGGCTTCTTCAGCACCCCTTTTGTTTTCAAAAAACTCAGAGCGAATATCTGATAAAGCCAATGCTAATTCATTTTTAAAAATCCGTTCTTGGTTCCATGTGTTAATTTGCAAGGCAATGAGTATGCCAATAACAACTAACACTATTTCCCCTATGGCATATTTAAAATAACGGGCGGTTTTGCCTTCGTTTAAGAGGTTTTGGCGGATTTTTCGGAAAAATTTTATCATGGTTGTGTAGTCGTAGTATTTGTAGAGTTATTTTCTAAAGTTTTAATAAGTTCTCTTGCTCTTTTGCTGCCTTGTTTTAGTAAAAACAAATAATAGCGGGTTATTTCGGAGTACATTACGGCTCTATTTCCTAATTCTATGATTAATTCTTTATTCGTAGCATTTAATTTTACTGTTTTTTGGAAAAGTTCTTTATCAAATTCTTGGTCGATTTTGGGTCTATACTTGAAATTAAAAATTGGAATTCCGCTTTCAATTAAGCTGTTAAGGGCATTTTCATACCATACTTGTTGATTGCTTAATTTTTCAAAATAGCCTTCATATTTAATAAGAGCATCAGCAATGGATTTATCCGTTATTAATCGCAAATTCCCAGTATTTTTTAATTGAGCTAAGGTTCGGTCTGTGTGAGTAACAAAGAAGGGATGCGCATAGGCTTTATAATTTTGTATAAATAGTTCTGGGGTGTTCCCATCTTCCATATCATAGTTAAAGCACATGGAAGCAAGTGTATCTAGAATTTTGACACGTTCTTCATTAACGATGATTGCATTATTAAAATTAGATAAATCGGTTTTGGCATCTTCAATCAATGAAAAAATGTAGCGACTTTCTAGTTTGCGTTCCGTTTGTTTTTGATTCCAATTATTTAGACTTAAGGCAATTAAAATTCCAATCACAACCAGTAAAATTTCACCAAATGCATACAGCAGATATTTACTCAATTTATTTTCTTTAATCAGCTTTTGTCTAATTTTCCTGAATAATTTTATCATGGTTGCAGCTCTTTTAAATTTAAAACTCCGTCATTGCGAGGAGCTCCGCGACGTGGCAACCTCATGAATCTACCGTAATACCGAACAGGTTGCCGCGTCATTCCTCCTCGCAATGACGGAGTTTTAATTATGCTCCGTGCTATGACAGGGGTTTTGTTTTTGTATTCAATCACACTCAAAATCATCTTCTCCAATCGGGCGGCATTGGGGTGGGTAGCCGTGTTTTTGCCAGTAGTTGTAAACACCAGATCCTTTGATTTGCTGTTTGAAGTATTTGGATTTTCTATAGTTCTTGTAGGCTTGATTCCATATTACATACGAAGAAGGTGTAAATTGATAGGCACCCAGTGGTACTAAAAAAACCTCTAAGGTAGATGAAATATCCCTCTGCTGAGTATCAAGAAATTGTAAAATATCATCAACAAGCTTACTGTGGTCATTTTCTAAGTTTTTATAAGCCACATATACTTCTTCTTGTCTATGCCACCCCAGTAACATATCAGGGGTATTAATCATTAATAAAAATGCTGTTCGCTTATTGTATTTAACCAACAACAAATAATCCACCCAATAACCGCCCGTTGAGATACCTTGACCCTGAGTTTCACTAAACACCTTCCATGCTTTATCATAGTGTCCCATTGCTTCCAATGTGTCATATTGGTTTTCTATACAAGGTGCGAAAAACGGATCTATTTTTGCACATTTTTGAAATGTTTTTAATCCATTTTCTAGTTGCCCCACACTTAAATATGCCATGCCTAGCCAATTCATCGGTGATGTTTGATTGGGAGCCATAGCGATAGATTTTTCTAAATCATTGATGATTTGCTTATAATCTTGCGGAATCTTTTCTTGCCATGCATAGTTATCACGGACAGAAGCAATAGCAGCCAGGGCAAAGGGACTGTTTGGAGTCAGTAATAAGGCTTTATTCGCATATTTGTCTGTTTTTTCTAAGACTGTCTTATAAGAATCTGTCGAATAGTCGTAGCTCTTTAATAGGTTTGGTAATGCTGACAATAATTCCCAAGCCTTAGCAAATTTGTCATCTTTTTTTACGGCTTTAAGTAAATATTCTTCAGCTTTATCTAATTGGGTTCTCCCTTGAAAAAGACCCCGTGCTCTTAAATATAAATCATAGGCTTCTAAATCTTGGGTGTCTGAATGCTTTTTTAATTCAACTGTTTGAACATCCAAGGCAATGCCTAATTTTTCTACAATGGTTTTAGAAATTTCATCTTGTATGGCAAAAATATTTTCTGTGCTTAATTTTCTGTCATAAGTTTGTGACCACAGGTGTTGATCGTTACGGGCATCAATTAACTGTGCCGTAATGCGAATATTATCTCCGGATTTTCGAACGGAGCCTTCTAAAATATGGCGAACATTTAATTTTTGTGCAATCGTGGGAAGCCCTAAAGATTCTTGTCCTTTAAAACCAAATGCCGAAGTTCTTGATGCCACTTTTAGCTGTTTTACTTGCGCCAAAACATTCAGAATTTCCTCTGCCATGCCATCGGAGAAATATTCTTGGTCTTTGTTTGGGGATAAGTCGGTAAAGGGTAAGACGGCGATGGAGTTTGGTTGGATGGTTTCTTCTTCTGGTTCTATAACTGCTTTTATGTCATTTTCACTATCAATTATATCGCTGGAATCCAGTTGTTTAGGATTCATCTGTTGCCAAATACCCAAAGCCAATACCGCTACAATTCCCAGCAGTATCAATCCGTCAATTTTCGAGGTAGAAACCAGTTGTTCATCTGTCCCCTCACTCGTGCGTTTAACACCATCAGGGGTCATTTCAAAGGCCCACGCCAGTAGCAAAGCAATGGGAAAACCTATCATCAAGCCAGCAGTGACCACACTGTCAAACCATTCAGGGAGTTTCAATGATTCTTCAAGCGTACCAGCTACTTGCATCAATATCCAAGCCACCACCGCGTAAATTCCCGCTATGCGAAATACATTTCTTCTTTTTAGTTCTTTAAACAGGTTCATTTTGTTTGTCCTTCTGCATCAAGTTTAGCCAAATGCTCTCTTTGTAATTTAAGCATTTCCATTAATTCTTGATGCGCCTGTATATATTCAGGTTGTTTTCTCATCAAGGTTAAATAAGGCAATTGATCAATAATAAACCAACCTCCAATAGAACCTCTCTTGATAAATTGAGCATAGTTTTTTGCAGCGGCTTCTTGTTTTCCTTGGATTGCTAATAATGAAAAATTAGCCCAGCCAATATCTCGTTCAGATATGTTTTTCATTAAATCAATTATTTCTGTTATCAGCTGGTCTGCCTTTTTAGTCTGTCCCGATTGTTGTAATGACCAGACAAGATAAATAGCCATTTTTAAATTATTGGCCTTGAGTTCAAAACCCGTTTTATCTTTGTTGGGATAAAGCGATAGACAGATTTTAATCACTTCATCATAGTGCTCTTGAATCATAAATATTTTTGCACGTTGTTTTTTTGACCATCGATTACTTGGTAGATTATTCTCAGCCAGAAGAGTTTGCTCTTGGGCTTTTTTCTTATTTCCTGACAACAGATCTAAAACCACTTCCATCCAAATATAACCAGCATGTTGTGGAATGATTTTTTTGGACTGGATTAATTCACTCTTAGCCTCGGGTAAATCTCCAATTGTTATGTAGAGGTCTATTAAAATAAATCGAGACTGTATATTACCTGGATCAGCAATAATGGCTTTACGCATCCAGATGATGGCTTCATCAACATGACGCTTATTTAATTCAATTTGTGACAAGCCAAAAAGTGCTTGTGTGAAATTAGGAGCTAATTCTAAAACCAGATGAAATTGAGACTCAGCTTTCTCTATTTGTCCTGTTGAAAACAAAGACCAAGCAACATTAGCTTGTAAAATTGGCGACAAAGGGTCAAGCTCTGCTGCTTTACGGTGTAATTTTAATGCCTCTTGATAACGGTTAGTATTATTACGTAACATCACACCATACCAATGATAAGTACTCGTGTAATTTGGATTAAGACTTAAGGAATATAGAAAACTTTCTTCTGCCTTTTTTATTTTTCCACGTTCGTTTAAATAATCTGCTTTGGATGTATGGGCTTCTGCTAATTCTGGCTGTAATGCAAGTGCTTTAGCCACCAATGGCTCTCCTTTTTCTAGCATATCAGAATATTTAAGATCACTGTATTCGTTTAAAAGCCTGAGTGTGTCTGCCTGAGCAACATAGGCCAATGCATAGTTTGAATCAAGGGCAGTCGCTTTTTGAAACAGTGTGAGCGCCTGCTTTAGTGCAATGCTATTTCGTGACAATATGCGTTGTCTCCCTGCCAAATAGGCATTGTAAGCATCTAAATTATTTGTGTCTGGATGTTCTGCATTTTTTAGTTCTGCTGGAGTGAGTTCTGCTTTAAGCGCAGCAGCTATTTTATTTGAAATTTCGGTTTGAATTTTAAAAATGTTGTTGGCTGTCAATTCTCTGTCATAAACTTCGGCCCAGATGTGATTGTCGGTTTGCGCGTTTATTAATTGCACATTGATGCGAATTTGATTTCCTGATTTTTGTACACCACCCTCGAGGATATTGGCAACACCCAGTTCTTTGGCTATTTGCTTTATTTTTTTTGTTGTGCCTTTGTATTCCAATACAGAAGTACGTGAGATGACTTTTAAAGCAGATATTTTAGAAATATGCGTGAGTAAATCATCGTGCAAGCCTACAGTTATGGGTTCACTTTCTGGGTTATTTGCCATGTTAGTAAAAGGCAGTACGGCTATTGATTTGTTATTTGTTTTTGCATCGAGTGACTGGATTCCCGCCTGCGCGGGAATGATGGTGTTGTTTTTAATGACAGAAGGTTTAGCTATTATGGTATTATTTCCACTACTTTCCACGTCATTGCCGCGAAGGCGGGAATCCATGCCTGTATCACCAAATTGTTGCCAAGCTCCTAGTCCAATGACAGTAACAATTCCAACTAAAATCAAACCATCAAGTTTACTGCTTGAGGTCGTTTCACCTTCTTTTAATTCTTCTGTACGCCTCATACCTTCTGGGGTCATTTCAAATGCCCAAGCCAATAATAGAGCAATCGGAAAGCCTATTATCAAAGCAGAAGTAATGACACTGTCAAACCACTCGGGCAATTTTAATGATGCTTCAAGCGTACCAGCCACTTGCATCAATATCCATGCAACTACTGCGTAAATTCCCGCTATGCGGAAAACATTTCTTCTTTTTAGTTCTTTAAATAGGTTCATAGTATTCTTAGTTTAGTTGTCATGAAAAAGCGGAAACAGGCACAAATCCAGCTTTTCTGTAATAGATTTTCTATTCTCGGACAAGCTCCTAGGAGCTTGTCCGAGAATAGGAATCGTAGCGAAGGAAAGCTGGTTTGAGGGCTATTTTTCACTGATTTGAGGCGAATAGTCACTCTATTTAACGAGAATCAGT
>Ga0316208_1001190_pt1 | contig 25589 bp, 26 predicted proteins | sample 3monopyrite_MG_FD_204944 | JGI IMG/M metagenome (GOLD analysis project Ga0316208, IMG submission 204944) | Microbial mat bacterial communities from mineral coupon in-situ incubated in ocean water Damariscotta River, Maine, United States -... | ecosystem: Environmental > Aquatic > Marine >... | reverse complement strand
TTGGCATATAAAAAGGTCAATATGATCAATAGCCATTGCTGTATTTTATTCATTAAGGTTCCTTAACTTAATAAAATATTCTTTTATTTATGTCTTGGTTTTAATGTATTAAATCGTAAAATCAATAAGTAAGTTATAAAAAATCACAGTAATTTGATTTATTTTAGTATGTTTGATTTTATTCCTAACCCAGATATAAATTGTGATGAACCCGCACCACAGGAAATTATTGTTTTCATTGCCGTTTCAACTGAAACATTAATTTCGGTAATATCTTCATTTTGCATGTGTAGGATGAAACCGGTAGTGGGATTTGGCCCGCAGGGGATAAATACTGTTGTATGGTTTTCATCTATTTTATCAACGATAAACCCCGTTGCCGAAACTCCTGTATTACCCACTTGAGCTAGCACAACTTTACGAAACAGCCCCTTTTGTTTGCCTGTTATTTGGGATGTTATATCCTTAATCATTTTATAACCAGGAATTCTGGACAAGGTAATGCGTTCTAAAAAATGAAATAGAATGCCACCTATATGCGTTCTAACAATCATACCAATGACAGAAAAGAGAGTAAAACCGGCCACTAAACTAATAATGATGGCGATGGGTTCAGTCACAGAAAAAGTCGTGGTCAAATAATGGGTTAAAGGTTTTGCATTATTCTGGAAAATATTGAAAAGCCATTGTCCGATATTAAGGATAATAATTATTGGTAGTAATACGATGACACCACCAATAAATATATTGAATATAAAGTTGCGAATTCTTGTCATAATCTATTTACTCTGATTTAAAGATTGGATTTGAGTACCGTATGTAAATCTTATTAAACCTTTATTTGAACATGGTGCCACCTTTTAAATTATAAAGAGAGGATAGTGAGACTACTGCTAGTATAAAGCATTAAATACATTAATCTCTATTCATAGTTATCATTGCAATAAATTCATTCATCGGCTAATTATATTTATCTTTTAATCGAATATTTAAACTTGAATATAAGTATATCTCGTTTATAAATGATGAGGTAAAGTACAGAAATAGTTCAGTATAATTAGAATAGGTACAACATGGAAAATGTTACATTAAACCTGGTTGCCGTCGTCGTTTTGTTAGCTATTAACGGTTTCTTCGTTGCGGCAGAATTCGCTTTGGTCAAAGCCAAAGGCTTTCGAATTGAAACCCTTGCAAATGAAGGTCATTCAACAGCAAAGCTTACATTACGTATCCAGCAAGATCTTGAAGCATATCTGGCGGCCTGTCAGTTGGGTATTACGATGGCATCACTGGGTTTAGGTTGGGTGGGTGAACCAGCAGTAGCAGCTTTACTTGAGCCTTTATTCCATAAATTGGGTGTGCCTGAAACTATGCTGCACACCTCGGCATTTATTGTCGGTTTCTTAATTTTTTCGTCTTTACATATTGTTGTGGGTGAGCAGGTTCCTAAAACACTGGCTATTCGTAAAGCAGAGCCTGTCTCACTTTGGGTCGCTTATCCGTTACACGTATCTTATTTGATGGTTTACCCACTTAACTGGATACTCAATAATACGACTCGCACTATTCTTAAATTATTTAGGGTAGCTGAAGCAACACATGCTGATGTGTTCACAAATGATGAATTTAAAGGATTGGTATCGACCTCTGAAGAACATGGAGAACTAAAGTCTGATAAAGCGGTGATGCTAAGGAACATGTTAGAGTTTGATCAACGCCATGTCGGGCGTGTCATGATTCCACGCACAGTGCTTAATTTGTTAGATCTAAACAGCAGTGCTGAAGAAAACCTTGCCATTATTCGTGACAGTGGCAAATCCCGTTTTCCTTTAATAGACAGCGAAAATAAAGAAGAGATTGTGGGTATCGTATTAGCAAAAGATCTGTATGCCGGGATGCTAGGTGATGATCCTGAACCATGGACTAATTTATCGCATTATAATAGGGCACCGCTAGTTGTTCCTGAAACACAAAAAGTTGCTCACTTATTTGATGTCATGCGAGAGGAGCGTGCTCATATTGCACTCGTTGTCGATGAGTATGGCGCATTGATTGGTATCGTGACACTGGAAGATCTGCTGGAAGAAATAGTCGGTGAAATTGAAGATGAAACTGATGCAGTTGAATCTTCATACGCTATCACTCAGTTGAATGATGATAGCTGGGAAGCCGACGGTCTGGCATCATTATCTGATGCAGAACGCGCAATTGGAATTATTGTGCCAGATGATCTGGATGCAAATACTTTATCAGGATTATGTATTAGCGCATTTGGAGAAATGCCTGAGGCTGGCACTACCGTTGAGGTGTATGGCTACCGCTTTATAATACAAAGTATGGAAAACCATCGAGTTGGGAAATTACTGATAGAAAAACTTGATGAACCTGATGCAGCAACACTGGAAACAAATACAGAAGATTTAAAATAACCTTATCAACTTTTCATACTGTTGCTATGGATAACGGCGTTTTTTCGTTAATGGAGAAATATAATGAATGAGTCAACCTTTACTCTGGAAGGATTAAGTCTAACATTTCAGAACATGGTAACTCAGGTATTTGCATACTTACCAAAGGTTGCATTAGCTGTATCTGTTTTGGTCTTTGGTTGGTTATTTGCCAAGTTGTTTCGTGTTTTAATCGTGCGAGCTATCGGTCGCCTGGATCAATTTTGGCAACGCCTTATTACAAAAAAAGGATTTGTATCTTTGCAGCCACGCCAACCTCCTGCACGTATCGTTGGTGAGCTGGTATTCTGGTTAATATTACTTATCTTCATAACGCTGGCGACTGAAATCCTGGGATTAAATGTATTTGGCATTTGGTTAAAAGCGATTGCAGCCTATATACCACTTGTTGCAGCTGGTTTACTTATCGTACTTGTCGGTTTCGTAGTGAGTACGCTGGCGCGCGATCTGGTCACATCTGCGATGCTCTCATCTGGTCTATCGAATAGTGACCTTGTTGGACGTTCAGCACAGATCATTATTCTTTTCATTGCTGTTGTTATTGGTGTTGAGCAAATTGGAATCGACATTGCATTTCTGTCTGTAGTGATCGGCATCATTTTAGGTACTATGATGGGGTCTATTGCATTAGCTTTTGGTTTGGGCGCACGCACTCATGTTAGTAATATCATTGCTGCCAACCAGTTACGACATCTTTACCAAGTAGGTGACACGGTACGTATTAATGATATTGAAGGACGGATTGTAGATATTCTTGTATCACGTGTTGTAATTGAAACAGAGGCGGGTAGCGTAGATGTTCCTGCGAAGATTTTTGATGAGCAAGTGACTACGATTACCGACAAGGTAATTTAACATGAAAGTTGAAAATGCTGTCTCGCAAAATTTCCTTATAAATTATCCTATAGAGGCTGCGCGCACTCTAGAGCAAGTTGCAACTGAAGATGTCGCAGCTTTCTTTAGCGAGTTGTCGTATGAAACCAGCGCACCTGTGTTAGCAGCTATGTTGTCTGAAAAATCAGTATCATGTCTGGAATTAATGAAAGCATCTTATGCTGCAAAATTATTAACTCAAATGACGCTTTCATCTGCAGCACGACTCTACCGCATGTTGAACAACGAAAGACGAGAAGAAATTTCAGGTTTATTCTCAGATAAAATGCGCAATCGGCTTCAACGTTATATTGAATACCCACCTTTATCGGTTGGATCTATGATCGATCCCTGGGTTGATGTGTTGCCAGAGAGGATAACTGTCGCAGATGCTATTCGACGTATTGAACATCTTGAACATCCTGTAAAATGTGAGCTTTATATTGTTGATGATGCACATAAATTGATTGGGATGATTGAACTTGGAAAACTACTCATGTCGAGTCATCATGCAAGATTACATGACATCATGAGTCGTAAATCACAACCTGTATCTGTCCATGCTTTGACTGAATCCTTGTTAGCACATCCTGGTTGGAAAACACGAAGAAGATTGCCTGTTGTTGAGCGGGATAAAACATTACTGGGTGCATTGGAATATCATTCGGTGCAAGAAACAATCGGAAGTAGTGGAATCAATAGGCAACAAGACTCAATGGAAAATTTGCTGTCATTAGCAAGTTTATATTGGATCAGTATGGCCGAATTGCTAGGTGGTTTATTTAGTATGAATAATCCGGGAAAAGGAGGCAAAAGATGAGTCATGATACTCAGCATGCAGTGAATGCGCTGAATAATGCATTTTTACTTTTTCACCCGATGGAAGCTCAACAAGCAGTCAATCAATTATCATTGGAAGAAATAATTGAATTGATGCAGCGCCAGGCTGTTCCAGAGCAGATTAATATTTGGAATAGATTGATGTTGGATGTGGCAACACTCGTTCTTCAGAAAATACCTCAGTCATCAATTAAGCAGATTTTATTACGCGGTGATCCGGTTCGTGTTGCACGTGTATTAATGCGACTTAATTTAGATGAACGACAAGATTTTCTGAAGCTAGTCGATATCTCCCGGCAGCGTGAATTAACTTCACTGGTACAGTATCCAGAAGAAAGCGCTGGTTCATTAATGGATACACGTTTTTTACCATTAAGTATCGATATGACTGTCAGAGAAGTATTGCATCGGATTCGTAAATTTAAACCGCGTTTTTCAAGACAATTATATATTGTCGATAATGAAGGACAACTACAGAGCATGGTTGAAATTCATCGCTTAGCACTCGCCGATGCAACTGATACATTAGATAAATTGGCACAGCCAGTACCCGGGTTAGTAACAGCAACAGCAACACGAGAAGAGGTTGTCGAACAATTAGAAACGCATCGTGTTACAGATTTAGCTGTTGTAGATATAAGCGGGCGACTCATTGGTATCATTCATTACGATGGTTTAATGGAAGTGGTACGTGAAGAAAGTACGGTAGATCTTCTTACTATGGTGGGTGCCAGCCGAGATGAACGTGCCTTGTCGCCAATCAGTTTTGTGATAGGTAAACGATTACCATGGTTATCAATAAATTTGGTGACTGCATTTTTAGCTGCCTCAGTAGTTGGATTGTTTGAAGAAACAATTGCAAAGTTTACTGCACTTGCTGTTTTATTACCGGTAGTAGCAGGGCAATCAGGTAATACAGGGGCGCAAGCACTGGCTGTGACCATGCGTGGTTTGGCGTTACGTGAAATTGGTACCAGCCAATGGATAAAAGTAGCAAGGAAAGAAGTGGGCGCCTCTTTTATAAACGGAATTGCGATTGCTCTGCTTACGGCTTTAGGTGTTTTTGTCTGGAGTTCCTCGACAGGTTTAGCTTTGGTAATAGGTTCATCGATGGTCATTGCTATGGTTGCAGCAGCATTCGCCGGAGTCATCGTACCTATAGTGTTGTCTTCAATAGGTCAGGATCCTGCACAATCATCTTCAATTATTCTAACCACTGTCACTGATGTTGTGGGCTTTTTTGCTTTTCTCGGTATAGCAACACTGCTATCGAGTATGCTGTAGGTTAAGAGTATGCAACAAAGCTTAATTACTATTGGTATGTTAATTGGTGGTCTTGGTCTATTTCTTTTGGCAGTAAAAATGATTACAGATGGCCTTAAGTTAGCCGCTGGCCGATCACTATTAGGACTTTTAAGTAAATGGACACGCTCTCCCGCTCATGGCATTTTTACTGGTTTGACGATAACTGCAATAGTTCAATCATCAAGTGCGGTTACTGTAGCAACCATTGGTTTTGTTAACGCGGGTCTGATTAATCTTTACCAGGCTATGGGTGTTGTGTTTGGAACAAATATTGGGACCACCATGACCGCCTGGTTGGTCGCAATTATTGGGTTTAAGATAAAAGTCGAAATTTTTGCCTTACCAATGATTGGCATTGGTGTATTCATGCAACTCATAAATGGTAATACTCGGCGTACATCGTTGGGCATGGCATTGGCAGGCTTCGGTTTGTTCTTTTTAGGTATTGATGTTTTAAAAGAGGCATTTGAAGGAATCGCAACAACGTTAGATCTAAAACAATTCACTATCGATGGTGTTGCAGGTGTGTTGTTGTATTTGGCTATTGGATTTTTGATGACCGTACTCACGCAGTCATCCAGTGCCGCAATTGCGATTACGTTAACCGCAGCAACGGGTGGTGTCTTAGGACTCTATGCTGCTGCTGCGATGGTGATTGGTGCGAATGTGGGAACAACTTCAACGGCAGCTTTTGCCGTTATCGGAGCAACACCAAATGCAAAAAGAGTGGCCGGTGCGCATGTGATTTTCAATGTCGTCACCGGCTTTGTGGCTTTAATAACATTACCGCTATTATTTCTTATCGTGAAATCTACCGGTAAGCTTTTAGGCTTGGAAGATATTCCTGCCATTACACTGGCATTATTTCATACCGTTTTTAATGTTCTTGGTGTACTTCTGATATTACCTTTTAGCGACAGAATGACACGCTTTCTGGAGACACGCTTTATTACTCAGGAAGAGATTGAAGGGAAGCCCCAATTTCTGGATAAAAATATTGCTGCTTCACCTAGCTTGGCAATTCATGCTTTAGCAATGGAGTTATCGCGTATTACGACTGTAGTAAGACGTATGTCACTGGCAACATTGAGTACCGAATCTGGTTCAGGAAACAGCATAAGAATCGATCATGTGATTGTAAAAAAATTAGCGAATGCGGTTGCCAGATTTATTAGTCAATTGGGAAGAGGGGCACTGACGCAAGAAACATCTGCGCATATGTCAAAGCTATTACGAGCAGAACAACATTTGCTAGCATGTGCAGATCAAAGTCTTGATATTATGAGAACACAATCAGAGATGATCTTTATTGAAGATGAAAAACTTATTGAACAGGTTGGCCATTATCGTTCGGAAGTAGCCTACTTGATCGAGTTGGCCATCCCTGAGTCAGAAAATTTTTCCTTAGATGAATGTGAAGCACAATTGGAGCGGGTACAAAATACGTATGATGATACCAAAACGGCCTTGATACTTGCCGGTGCTGAATTACGTACCCCGATCCCAGGCGTAATTGATACCCTGGAACTCAATAGTCAGGTTCGTCGTATGGCTCGGCAGTTGTTCAAGGCGATGCATTATCTTAACGGGATGTATCTCGCGGCAGGTAAAACTGAAGAAGATAGTGGTAATGACGAGTTTCATGAAAATGAAAGTATTGAATAAGTAGTATTATATCTTTTCATTAATTTTTTTTGCTTTGTTTTTTTTCGCCATATGTCCATGTAGGAACCATCCTATGGTAATGCCGCTTATGACTAAAAAAACAAACATCAAAGAACGCGACATAGCCATTTTCCAGAATAGAAAACGTAACTCTACAACCTCTGCATTTTGAACGATAAAGATTGAGGCTAATACAATTAATATAAGCGTTATAAATAATTTTATATTCATATTGCTATCCATTTAGTCCAGTATGGTTGAAAGCCGAAAGTGTTGCTTCGACATAAATTTATCGGTATGACTAATTTTTAATATTAAGCAATTTTCTGTCTTCTAATAATATATTAGACATTAGCGTAGCATAAAGTCTATTTCTTTTTATACGATTTATGAGAAATAAGTAATGTTAGAACTCTCGGTTAATTTATTTATTTGGCTTGGCATTCTGTTTTGTATAAGCCAATCTGCCATATTTTCTGGTCTAAACCTGGCTATACTGGGTATTAGCCGCTTGCGACTTGAAGTTGAAGCTTCATCTGGTAATACAGATGCAGCAAAGATTCTTGCCCTACGTAAAAATTTTAATTTTTTGCTCACCACTATTCTTTGGGGAAATGTGTCAATTAATGTCTTGCTGACACTCTTATCAAACTCAGTCATGGCGGGCGTGACAGCTTTCTTATTCTCAACAGTTCTTATTACGTTTGCAGGTGAAATAGCTCCCCAGGCATATTTTTCTCGACATGCAATGAGATTAGGGTCACTACTTACTCCGGTAATAAAGTTTTATCAAACACTACTTTTCCCTGTAGCAAAACCAAGTGCCATGGTGCTTGACTGGTGGTTAGGTAAAGAAGGGATTCGTTATTTTAATGAACGTGATTTACGTGCGGTCATTCGTAAACATATTGAAGCTGAAGAGACTGATGTGGATCATCTTGAAGGCATAGGTGCTTTAAACTTTCTTGCTCTGGATGACATTGTTGTAACTCAGGAAGGTGAACATATCGATCCTGGTAGCCTGATTAGTTTGCCTATGAAAGAGGGTAAGCCGGTATTTCCGAATTTTGAGAGCAGTACAAACGATCCATTTTTACTCAGTATAAATCGTTCTGGTAAAAAATGGGTTATTATTCTTGATGAGCAAAAACAACCTTGCATGGTTTTAAATGCAAATGCTTTTTTACGGGATGCCTTATTTAGTCAGGAAAGAATAAATCCTTACGCTTTCTGTCATCGACCGATTATTGTGACCGATCCCAAAACACTACTGGGTAAGGTAGTTGCAAAACTGAAAGTCTATCCAAAATCAGATGTCGATGATGTTGTTGATGACGATCTTATACTCATCTGGTCTTCAGAAAAAATAGTTATTACTGGTTCAGATATATTGGGGCGTTTATTACGTGGTATTGCAATGCGTGATATTAAAACGGCAAGAGAATAAATATATTTTAAAAGGGAACAAAATGATTACTAAAAATAAAAGATTAATCACTTCAATAGTTTTTCTGTTTTTAACTTTACAACTTGCTGGTTGTAGTTCGGTGCAGGTTGGCCGTGATTTTAATGTTCAAGTATTTAATAGTTCTGTTAAAGCAAATATCACGACTAAAAATCAAGTGAAATCATGGTTAGGTGAGCCAGGCAGTACCGGAGTCTCATTAGATAAAGATGGTGAGCTTTCAGATGAGTGGATGTATTTTTACGGTGCTGGAACGATATCTGATATGCAAAATGCCAAATTAAAAATACTACAAATACGTTTTAATAAAAATGGAATAATAAACAGTTATAATTGGTCCAACAGTAAATAATTCAGTTTGTTTCACCCTGGTAGTAATATTTTAAGTATCACTACTTAGGAGAACGCTATGAGTAGAGTAATATTGATTTTCTAATTACACCGATCATATAATCGGGCTTTCAGGGTCAGGGAACGCAATTTCTTCAGGTAAATGTTCTTCCTGAAAATCATCTACTTTAGCCTCGACTTCTTGTATATCTTCAAAACGCGCAATATGATAAAGCGCATCGCCTTCATTAACCAATGGCAGGTTTGTTCTTCCAATAACGATACCATTGTAAGATGAATTTACATTCACTTCCTTTTCACCAAAGGGATCTGCAATTACACCTAATAACGTATCTTTTTTAACTCTGGCTCCTAGAGGAATCATTGCTCTAAGAATACCGCTATCAGGTGCGCGTACCCATGAACTGGAGCGCGCAACAACAGGTTCAAAGTGTTTTTTTGATTGCCTTTTGCTAGGTGGCAGCATTTCTAAATTACGCATAACATTAATTATGCCTTGAACACCGGCACGTATTGAAACTTCATCAAAACGCAACGCTTCTCCTGCTTCATACAACAACATTGGGATACCAAATTCTGCAGCAGCTTCTCTTAATGAACCATCACGTATGTTTGAAGATATAACAACAGGTACATCAAATGCTATTGCAAGCTCTTCAGTTTCTTTATCATCAAGGTTAGCTCTAATTTGAGGTAAATTACTGCGATGAATTGCACCGGTATGTAAGTCGATACCATGTGTACATTTTTCAACAATTTCTTTCATGAAAAGATTGGCAAGTCTTGATGCGAGAGGACCCTTTTCAGTGCCAGGAAATGAGCGGTTAAGATCGCGTCTATCAGGAAGGTAGCGTGAATGATTAATGATGCCGTGAATATTCACCATAGGTATTGCTATCAAAGTCCCTTTTAGTCGTTTAAGGGCGGGTAATTTAAGCAGGCGACGAATAATTTCAATACCATTAATTTCATCACCATGAATTGCCGCGCTTAAAAATAAACAGGGGCCACTTTTTTTGCCGTTAACAATGTGAATAGGAATACTCATAGGTGCATGTGTATACATACGACCAAAAGGCAAATCTATCGTTGTACGTGTTCCTGCCTTAACTGAAATTCCATTGATTTCAAATGTTTCACTGCTCATTAATGTTAGCCTTTGCCTTTAGTGCGTGTCTTATGTGGCTTTGCTGTTTTTTCAATAAATCCAATAATCATACTTGCAACATCTTTGCCCGTTGCTTCTTCAATCCCCCTAAGACCAGGTGAAGAGTTAACTTCCATAACGAGGGGACCACGTTCAGAACGAAGTAAATCAACACCCGCAACATTAAGCCCCATCACCTTTGCCGCTTTTACAGCAGTAGCGCGTTCAGCGGGTGTGATTTTAATAATTTCAGCACTACCACCACGATGTAAATTAGAACGGAATTCACCGGCTTGCGCCTGGCGTTTCATTGCGGCAACCACTTTTCCGCCGACAACCAGACAGCGAATATCTGCACCGCTGGCTTCTTTAATATATTCCTGAACAAGGATGTTTGCTTTCAGCCCCATGAAGGCTTCGATAACACTTTCAGCTGCTTTTTTTGTTTCAGCTAAGACAACGCCAATTCCCTGTGTTCCTTCCAATAACTTTACAACAAGTGGTGCACCTCCAACCATTTTGAGTAAGTCTTGTATGTCATCAGGACTGTTAGCAAAACCAGTATTGGGTAAGCCAACATCTTTTCGTGCAAGGAGTTGCAGTGAACGAAGCTTATCGCGGGAACGACTAATGGCAACTGACTCATTGAGTGGAAATGAGCCCATCACTTCAAATTGCCTAAGGACAGCTGTTCCATAAAAAGTAACCGAGGCTCCAATACGAGGAATAATGGCATCAAAGTAGGGAAGAATTTCACCTTTAAAATGTGCAACGGGTTTACTGGAAACAATATCCATATAAGTACGCAACGCATCGATCACCATAGGCTCATGACCACGTTGTTCACACGCTTCAACTAAACGTCGGGTTGAATAAAGCTTTTTGTTTCGAGATAAAATGGCAATTTTCATTTGATAGCCCTTTGTTTTGTAAGATTATTTTATGAGAAAGCTCTAACTTATATTTCACAGAAGATTAATTGATAAATTTCATATTTACTACATTTATATTGCGTTCGAATGAGAATATATAAACAAATGGGTTAATTAGGTGTTGGTATAGTATGGGGTGTTCTCATACAATAGATTTTCTCTGGATTAGCTTATTCAAAATGGTGTCAATAAATGTCGAGTTTATTTAAATTTTCGTTAAATCGGTCTGTCGTATTACCGTCAATAAATTTAGCTCTATTTGTTGTACTTGTTTTTTTTGCACCTGCATCATATGCAGATAATGGATTAAACCAGGAATCATTACAAAACTATGCGAAAACGTTAGATACCATTGAAAATAATTTAAAACGTAATCGTTATAGCGAAGGTGAAATACCTAAAATAACCAAACAAGTTGCACCGATAAAATCTGCAGCCTCACAATGTATTGTAGACGAGAGCCTGAATGTTGAAAAATTAAAGGTCGATCTAGATTCATTAGGCAAGTCAGCTAAAGTTGAACCGGTAGATGTAAGAAAAAAACGTTTTGAGTTAAACAATGAAATTGTAAGGGTAGAAAAATCATTAGCCAGTTGTCGAGTTTTTGTCTTAATGAGCGAAGAAATACTCAAAAACTTATCTGCAGAACAACAGAAATTATTATCAGTCAGATTGTTTGCAAAGAGTGCTGATATTAAAGCTTTGATAATCGAAAGCTGGAATAAACCTACCTTATGGTTGAAAGCAATAAAATCATTTTTATCAAATAATACTGGTGTAGAACTTTTATCTACTACTAATATATTAGTGTTGTTTTTTATCGTCCTGCTTTCATTAACAGTAAGTTTGATTACTCGAAAACAGATATGCAAACATATCAGCAAAAAAATGATGCATGATACTTTTTCGAATTATTTTGCTCGCTCATTTCTTGCTGTGTCTGCTTTTTATACGCCTCATATATTTATAAGTTTAAGTGCAGCAATATTTTTTTACACAATTACATCAACAGTATCTCCTGTTCCTTTTGTCAGCGTCATAGTCTATGGCTTACCAATTTATTTTTCACTTGTCGCTATTGTTGAAATATTTCTAAAACCTCGAAAGCCTGCAACTTCCTTTCATAGCTTGCCTGATGATGTTGCTAAAACTTTAGCTCGAAGGTTAAAAGTCTTTATATTACTTTTGTTTATTGGTTATTTACTTTTCACAACATTGTTGACTCAAAGTTTACCAGTAGAAACACTACTTTTATCCCGAGGCATATTTACTTTTATATTTGTCTTAAATCTTATTTGGGCTGTTCAATTACTAGGGAATATTCCCCGTTTTGAAAATACGCTTTTTATACGATTTGGAATAAATCTGATATTAGTATCAGTATTGATTGCTGAGTTATTAGGTTATCGCAATCTTTCAAGTTATGTCATCTTAGCGGTTTTTGGAACATTATTTGTATTTGGTCTATTTATTCTTTTCTCACGTTTACTTAATGAGCTGTTTGATGGTCTTGAGAAAGGCAAACGAAAATGGCAACGATATGTTCGTGATTCATTGGGTTTTAAAACAAGAAAAAAATTGCCTGAATTGAATTGGATTCGTTTTGTATTAAATGCAAGTTTATGGCTTGTTTTGATTGCGAGTATTTTAGGGATTTGGGGGCTATCAGAAACAGGTTTTCAGCAAATTAATCTCGTATTGATTGATGGATTTAGTATTGGCTCTTTAAAAATTATTCCTGCGCGTATTTTATTAGCTATTATTGTATTAACTGTTCTTCTTGCGATTAATAGCTGGTTCCGTACAAATCTTGAACGTAGTTGGCTATTACGCACGAATATGGATCGAGGTGCTAGAGAAGCAGTTGCTACGATTAGTGGTTATCTTGGAGTAGCGTTAGCTCTGCTTATTTCTCTTTCTATAACTGGGGTTGAGTTTGGAAATATGGCAATTATCGCAGGTGCACTCTCAGTTGGTATTGGTTTTGGTCTTCAGAATATCGTTAATAATTTTGTTTCTGGTCTTATTATACTATTTGAACGTCCTATTAAAACGGGTGACTGGATCGTTGTTGGAAACACAGAAGGTTTTGTTAAACGCATTAGTATTCGCTCAACGCAAATACAAACGTTTGATCAGGCCGATGTGATAGTACCAAATTCCGATCTTATTTCTGGCCAGGTGACAAACTGGATGTTACGTGATGAAACAGGGCGTATCCGAGTATCTGTAGGTGTTGCATATGGAAGTGATACTTTTTTAGTACATAATATATTAATGGATGTTGCGCAGAAAAATCCTTTTGTAGTGACTAATGGAAGTGTGCCTAAACCTAAAGTTCTATTTATGTCGTTTGGTGATAGTGCGCTTTTATTTGAATTGCGTGTTTTTATCAAAAATATTCCTGACCAGTTTCAGGCAACCAGTGATCTTAATTTTGCGATTGACGCAGCATTCCGCGAAAACAATATTCAGATCCCATTCCCGCAACGAGATGTGCATATTATAAATAATTCACAGAATGGGGCACCTAAGGAAACTGATTAATTATGAATAATACTAACAGCTTAGTAGCAGGCTATATTCTTGATGGACTAGGTGGTGGAACATCAGTCGATTGGGATGGTATCAATAATTGGTCTGAAAATAATGGCCTGCTATGGGTACATCTTGATTATACCTCTGCAGACACTGAAAAATGGTTACGTGAAGATAGTGGTCTAGATGAACTTGTCGTCTCTGCATTAATAAGCGATGACCCAAGACCACGTAGTGCAGTAATGAAAGATGGACTATTGGTTGCCTTGCGTGGCGTCAATATGAATCCTGGTGCTGATCCGGAAGACATGGTGTCTATTCGATTATGGATAAATAAAAATCGTATCATTAGCACCAGAAGAAGAAAGCTTCTTTCTGTAACAGATCTTAGGCAAGCAATTGAGCAAGGAGATGGACCAAAAACGACAGGAGAATTTTTGGTTGATTTATCGACTCGACTCGTAGGACGAATGTCAGATGTCGTTGATGATATTGAAAACAAAGCGGATTTACTCGAAGAAGAGGTGCTATTAGTACAAGGTTATCAACTTCGACCAAAAATTTCTGAACTTCGGCGTGAAACGATTAGCCTGAGACGATACTTAGCTCCACAAAGGGAAGCGATGTCTCGTTTATATAATGAACGCGTGCCCTGGTTAAATGATATGGACCGAATGAGATTACGTGAAATCGCTGACAGTACAATGCGCTATATTGAAGATCTTGACGCCGCACGAGAAAGAGCTATTGTGATACAGGAAGAATTAATGAGTCGTATATCTGAGCAAATGGATAAAAGAATGTACGTTTTATCTATGGTAGCAGCAATCTTTTTACCTTTAGGATTTTTAACAGGTTTGTTAGGGATAAATCTCGGAGGTATACCTGGTGCTGAATACAAGGGAGCGTTTTATATTTTTTTTGGGATTTTAGTTGCGGTCTCATTTTTTCAAATATACATTTTTAAAAAATTAAAATGGATGTAATTAATCTTTTTTAATAAAACTACTTGTCAACATTGAAATTATCCTTTGGTTTTCTTTTTAGTGATTTTAGGTTCGGCTAACATTTTTAATAATGGTAAGTTTATTAAATGCTTTCCTTTATAAAGAGAAATTAACAAGAATAACGCCAGTGTTAAAAAATGTATCTCTGGATATTGAAGAATCAAATGACCCAATAGTTCAAACTGTATAACGGGTAAACAAAGGAAGGCAATGAAAATAGTCCAAACCATTCTTCTGAGAGCAATTTTTAGTCCGTTGTTTTCGATCGTAGTATAAAAGCGATCAACTAACGAAGTCAGAATGATTATTGGAAGTAGAATTATTTTTCCTTCTTGTTCTATATTAAAATAATTTAAAACTGAAACTGACAAAGTCAGTATTACTGCTATCAAAGTGAAAATAATAGAGAGTCGCGGAATGCGTGTTAGTGTCGTCGGAAAAAAACTTCTTCCGCCAATGGCTAAAGATATGACAACCAGAAAAATAACCAAAGTTGTCACAATGTTTGCGTAGACAATCGCCAGTGCAAGCAAGGTTGGTGTGAACACACCGTAACTATGAACGCCAACCAAGTGTCGAAATAATGCAGTGATCAACGCGCCTAGTGGTAATAATAATAAGATAGCCAGTTCGTTACGTATGTCTAATGGTAATCGGGTTAAGTCAAAGATAGAAGTCAATTGTTCTTTTTGCTTTTGGCGCATCGAAGGATGATTAAATTCCTGTTCTAAATCGTATTCTATCTGATTAAAATTACCATCTACGATCTCGACGATATTTTTACCATTTCGGCGCATAGGTAAATAGTTAGTCGGCACTGTTTTTTTATAACCAAAGTGAACATCGTAAGATGACCATAGGTTATCCTGATAAACTTCAACCCAGTAATGTGGCTGTGGATCAATTTCGTCCTTTAATATCATGCCACTTATTAGTCGAGCAGGTATGCCCGCTGCACGACATAATGCAACCATTGCAATAGAACGATCATATATTGTGGCTTTTTTCTGGGTTAAAACCCGAGGGACATTCGATGCATCTTTTCCTAAAAAGATTGGAAATGATTTAAGAAAAGAGTAAATTTCGTCAACTATCAACTTCTGGTTAGGCTCTCGAACCAAAAGTTTATTTAAGGTTTCTTTTACGGTATAGCTTTTAAATTGCAAAGTTGTATCATCAAGTAAGAAGCTTTCTCTTGTTGTTGTTGTTAATTCAGTATTATTTGTAGCTAATATAAATGGTGTCTGACCAAAATGCAGAAAATACTCTGCAGAGATATTACTACCACCTTCATCCATGGCAATAATATGGATATTGCGCCGAGATTTTTGATCGACTTTGGCTTTTCTGACTTTATAGCCCGGGTAAGTAAGGTTTTGTTGAATGGTTCGAATATGTGTAGTATCAAAAGGAGGGTGTATTTTAATAGATGTTTTATCAGCTGTGGCAATAGTAGAAACATTGATAGCAAGACGCCATAAGCGATCACCTCCCGCAAGAGTTTCTGACCCTAAAAACAATAGCCGACTACTTATTCCTAGTGTGGACAATATAACGAGTATAGTAATAAGCCACCATATTGGTTTTTTAGGGGGCGTAGTGTCACTCTTATCAGTTTGTTCAGGTTTATTTTTAGGCATAAGTGAAAATGTACTTGATAAAGACAATAACGTCTATTATAAGTTATCTCCTTTTGGCGGATAATTTGGATTAAATAAAATGTTGTATTCGCGAGTCGGAATATTGTCAATCTTATTAATTTGCTTGTTTCAAATTCCGATATCTTTTGCTTTAGAAAAGCAAACTATTGGCTGGCTGGAGTATGTTAAAATTAATGGTAGTGACTTCCAACTAAAAGCAAAAATTGATACGGGTGCGACAACATCGTCATTAAATGCAAAAATTATTAAAAAATTCACCAAAGATGGTGATAAATGGATACGTTTTCGCATCGAAAACAAAATGGGCCAGAAAATATTATTAGAACGAAAGGTTGTTCGTTATGTGAAAATCAAACGTAAACTTGCCTTTGCACTCAAACGACCTGTTATTAATCTTGGTATTTGTGTTGATAAGGTTTTTCGAAAGCAGGAAGTCAACCTTGCTGACCGAAAAAACTTTGAATATCAGATGTTGATAGGTAGAAATTATTTGCAAGGTTATTTTCTTGTAGATTCGGAATTAGTGTATACATCTAAACCATCTTGCAAGTAGTCAGTATAATGTTATGAGGAGTAGTATACATTATGGAAAAAATAACACATAGCGAGCAACTGAATAAAATATTTAATAGAGCCGTGAATATAGTTTTTGCTATTATTCTTGTTTTTATTATACTTGGAATTGCTATTGGTGCAGTTCAGCTCTTTTTCTCTACATGGGAGCTATTGAAGTTTGAGGGAGTTACAGGACAATATATTGATTTGATTTCAGATGTTTTAACGTTGTATGTTCTGGTTGAATTATCTCGTTCATTAGTCGAGTACTTTAATACAAACAGACTTAGATTAACTTTTATTGTTGATGCGGCAATCGTGTTTACTATCAGGGAAATACTTATTGGTTTATTCAAACATGAGCTGCAGTCCGATATGGTATATGCTCTTTCTGTATTTTTACTGGTGCTTGGTATTCTTAGGACAAGTGCTGTAATTGTATATCAAAGAGAAAAACTGATATCTAGCGAATAAATCCAATATGATAGATACAAAAATAGATAGCAAACTATGAAGATTATAATTTTGACTATATTGCTTTTTTGTTCTAGCTATGTGTTATCGCAAGAACAAGAAGCTTGTAATAAGTTAGAGTGCACAGATGATAATTTCAAAAAGAAAAACTACGTTAAATACTACAATATTCTGAATAAGACGCTTATTGATGCCAGAGGGTGTAAAAATACTAAAAAGTTAGATAATGTTCTAGAATTTACGATAAAGATAAAAAATATTGCTCCACGTGAAAGAATGGCTAAATTTATCGAGAAAGAATTCATAAGTAATCCAATATGCGTATTATCTTCGATTAAAAGAATATCACCAGAAGCAAGATTCAAAGCTATACTCTATTTAGCTAAACCTACTTATACGAATGGTAAGAAGATAAATGACATTCTTGATAAGTATAAAGAACAATACCCCACTGAAATACAGCTTATTTTTAAAGAAAGAGAACGTTTATTAATGGGTAAGTAGTGCATGGCTAGGTTTCTTTTTGATGGAATGACTTCAAGCGACTGCGGCCTTAATTTAAGAACTTACCTGTCCAAATGGTTTTGGCGATGTAAAATAGGGAGACATCTGCTTTTGTTTCAACACTAAAGTGATCTTTTCATGCACTTCATTCAGAACTATAATCTTTGCTTTATTTAGTGAGTTAAAATTTGTTGCAGTTGCTGCGGTATATGCACCCATCATTTCGCCAATGACTAAATCACCTATATCCATTTCAGGCAAAACAATATTCTCAGCGATAACATCAATACTGTCACAAGTAGGACCTGCTAGTACGCAAGGTTTAGCGTCACCCGTTTTTAATGTCCGTAGCGGATATTCTGCATGGTCATATATTCGCCCACTGAAAGACCCATAGACACCGTCATCCAGATAATACCAGGTGTTACCTGAACGACTGGCTTTGCCCATTACAGATGAAATTGACATAACGGCAGGCGCGACAAGAAAACGACCTGGTTCTGCAATAATATTAATATCAGAAGGCACAGCTTTAAGTGCATCACGAATGGGTGCGCAGAATTCATCAATAGCAACAGTGTTGCCATCATAATTTACCGGAAAACCACCACCGATATCTAACGTACTTAACGGTATGTCACTTAGAGACATAATATCAATGCAATGCTGTATGGCATCTACATGTGCATCTGGCGTTGCGCTTTGTGAGCCAACATGAAATGACAAGCCTTTAACATGAATGCCCATTTGTTGCGCACGATGAATTAAGTTTAATGCTTCATCTGCGGCACAGCCAAACTTACGGGATAAATCAACTTTTGCAGTAGTGCCGCGAAAACTTACACGAAGTAACAACCCAACACGATGACGGTACTTGCGAAACTTTTTTAGCTCTTCAATATTATCTATAACGAACGTGGTGCAACCAAAACGTAAAGCATCACGAATGTCTTTATCTTTTTTGATGGGATGAGTGTGAATGGTGTTTCGTGGATTAACACGATGCTGACGAATTTGTTCAATTTCACCACGGCTGGCTAAATCAAACCCTGCACCCAGTTCTTTTAACGTGTTAATAACTGCATCATTAGGGAATGCTTTAAGTGCGTAGAAAAAATCTACGCACGGCAATGCCTGCTGCAAACTTTTGTATTGATCTTGTAACTGTTCACAGTCCAGGACTAACAATGGCGAACCATGTTGTTCAGCTAGTTGCTGGATTTCGGCATCACTTAAAAAAGGTTTCATTACGATTATCTATCCTTAAGTGCGTTAACAATATATTGTGGCAAGGCAAAAGAGGCATGATGTACTTCAGGATTATAGTAGTTTGTTTTGATATTCGCCGCCACAAAACGTTGACGGAGTGTATTCACATCAATGCTTCTGTATTCAGAATTATCACTACCCCAGGCAAACGTCATTATGCCACCAACATAAGTTGGCACGGCAGCTCCGTAGAAAGAGTGATCTTTAAATACAGGCGCTAAACGTTTTGCAGTGGTGGTCACTTCATCAGGTTGCATGAAGGCAACACCATTTTGAGTGGCAAGAATTCCACCCCCATTGAGACAACGTTTACACCCTTGATAAAATGGTGAGGTAAATAAAACTTCACCGGGGCCAATCGGATCGGTTGAGTCAGAAATAATGACATCGAACTTTTCATTTGTTTCTGTAACAAACTTGATGCCATCATTAATAACAATATGGGCACGAGTATCGTCAAAGGCACCATTGCTGTGAGCAGGTAAATATTCTTTAGCCATATCAATTACGGCCTGATCAATTTCAACCTGAGTCACATGTTCTACGCTGCTGTGTTTGCATACTTCACGTAATATGCCGCCGTCACCGCCGCCAATAATTAATACGCGTTTTGCCTGGCCATGGGCAATAAGTGGGACATGGGTGAGCATCTCATGGTAGATGAATTCATCTTTTTCTGTCGTTTGTACAATACCGTCGAGTACCATAACGCGACCAAACATAGCATTATGAAAAATCATTAAATGCTGGTGATCGGTTTTAGATTCAAAATAAATTTTATCAACAGAAAATGATTGCCCATAGGCATCATAGAGTGTCTCAGCCCAGAACTTAGACATTATCTTCGTCCACCATTCCACGTAGATGTTCAGTCATATTAACCTGATCAGGGTGGAAGGCTCTTTTTAATACTGGAATGGTTTTTTCAGGCACCGCATCGCCACACATAAATACGTCAAAAGCAGCATAACCACGTTCAGGCCAGGTGTGTACACTGATGTGTGATTCAGCAAGAACAGCGACACCGGAAATTCCACCGCTAGGGGTAAAGTGATGTAAATGAATATGCAGCAAAGTTGCGCCTGCGACTTCAACACTTTCACGAAGTGCAGCTTCCATTAATTTCAGATTATCAAGCTGGCTGGCACCCCAAAAATCGAAAATTAAATGTGTACCCGCGAATACAATACCATTGCGTCGAACAAAATGATCTTGTGGCGCGATATCAAGATTAGCTTGAGAAATAGTTTGTTGATCATATGTTGGCCATTCATTGATGTTGTCATTTTGAGCAACATCAAAAGTATTACCAACATCAACAAGGTGATTAGTTGATGAAATCCCCATCAGTAACCTCACAGTTGTGCCGTACGGCGTTAAACAAATTGTTATTGCTTGCGCGCCATACCTGTCGGTGACGCCTGGGCTAAGTAAACATAAATCCTCTGAGATTCAGAAAAAACTGCGCGCAGTTTATTGTTTTTTTGCTAAAAAGCAAGAAAATTTGATGTCAAAATTATAAGATATAAAAACGAATAAAAACTTTATATTAAACAAAGAGTTATAATGTTATATGGCATAGCATTATTAGTATATTTAGGTATTAAACACTTTATTTGAGCATATATTGAAAGGCTACAACATCGTATTTTTTTAGTTAATAATAGTTGAGTTCATCTTCTAATTTTTTGTTTTCAAGATACTGTTCGAGCTTTCGTTTAGCCTCTATTTTGGCTTTAGATAGCACTTTTTTATCTAAAATTGATGATTCTTCATCGTTTTCAGATTCAATTTCATCAGATTCAATTTCATTTTCCGACATTTTATTACCTTACAAATACATTTAATGAATAATTTCGAAAATTAGTTACTTATAATATGTTTGTAAAATGAAAAATTTTAATGGACATCATTATAAATTTCGATTGATATCCAATCGTTAAAATTAATCGTATCCATTAAAAAATATCGCTTTAATATTTTTTTTGTATGAATTCTAATCTCGTTGAATTATGGTAATTCAACATTAAGAGGGTTTAAAAAAAATGAAAAAAATTATTTCCAGCTTATCTATTTTGTTTTTATTGTTTTCTGGCTACGTTTACGCCGAGCAAGATAAAGAGTCGGTTGAAGTGTGTAAAGAAGGGGCTGAAAGTGAAGGAATTTCTCCTGATAAAATGCAGGAATATATCGATAAATGTGTGAAAGACATTGCAGAGGATGAAAAAAGAGAGCAAATGGAAATAAATCAAGACTCATAGTCTGACTGTAATTTCTTAACACTCTAAAAAATACGTAGGACTTAGTAGCAATTGTTAATATTAAGTCCTACTATTACAAAACTATGGATATAGATGAATTAAAAACCTTTTTAGAAGTATATCGTACGAGGCATTTTGGTCAGGCGGCAGAAAATTTATATATTAGCCAATCAACGGTTAGTGCGCGTATTCGCCAGCTTGAGCAAAACCTGGGCGTTTCACTTTTTACCCGTGATCGCAATAATATCCAGTTGACAAGTGCAGGTAAAAAATTATTGATTTATGCTGAATCCATTCTAACTACATGGACACGAGCACGTTTTGAAATTGGTTCTGAAGATGAAGGCCAGACTCCATTTATAATTGGTGGTGTACCAAGCTTATGGGATATTAATTTACAATCCTTTTTAAATTATTTACATGAAAGTTTGCCTGATATTGCAATTTATGCTGAAACACATTCAGCTGATATATTTTTGCGTAGAATATATGAGCAAACCATGGACATGGCATTTATTTTTGATGCTCCGCAATCAACCGATTTAGAAATAGCGGAAGTGGCTCATGTACCGCTTGTTATGGTCTCATCTTATAAAGGGTTATCAATCAATGACGTGTTCTCTAATCAATATGTTCTGGTAGATTGGGGAACATCGTTTGCTACAAGCCATGCCAGATTTTTCCGGGATGTACCTTCACCATCCATTCGTATTTCTTTAGGGCGGATTGCAAAAAATTATATTGTTTCACAAGGTGGTTCTGCCTATTTACCCGAACCCTTGATCAGTGATCTGGTTGAAAATGGTGTCCTTCATTATGTGAAAGATGCCCCAGTCATAGATCGTGTTGCATATGCAGTTTTTAATCCCAACAATTTAAAACAAGATTTAATAGAACATGCCTTGAATTTTTTTAAAATGGAAAGTGATAAAATTTATAGAATTTATTAATTATTCTTCTAAAATTAAACATCTGCTATTGATGTTAACCGTCGTGATTGACTTTACCGTTTTAATATCGCAATCCACCGCCATAAATTTAGCAGGCTGGCTAACGAGCCGGCTAAATAAGTTAATGCCGCCGCGCGTAAAATTCGCCGCACTTTGGGAACGTCTTTTGTTTCAACATAGCCTGCTTCCAGAATGGGTAAGGCTTTATTAAAACTCGCATCTGTTTCTACAGGTAGTGTAATAAGATGAACGATGGTTGCCATGAACATGGAACCAATGCCGATAAAAAATAACACACCACCGAGAGCAGGCACGCGCGTTACTGCGGTGACAACAGGCATAACCATTATCGCTGCGACCCCAAATTTCTGCACCGCGTTTGCAAATATCGCTAAGCGTCCTCGCCATGCTAACAAAGGTTCGTTGCGGTGATCCTGAATGGCATGGCCCACTTCATGTGCAGCCACTGCAATAGCGGTAAGTGATTTGTTATCGAAGTTGTCCGGTGACAAGCGAACAATCTTATCAGTTGGATCATAATGATCTGAATCAGGATCTGTTTTTTCTACCTTGACATGCGACATTTCAAATCGATCGAGTAAATGGCGGGCAAGCTCACCGCCTGTCCCCTGTAAACGCTCTAATGGTTCTGCATAACGACGAAAGGTGTACTGTGCCCACCATTGTGGGCCAAATATGAGGGCGATAACAAATATAAAAATAATAAGAAAATACATAAAAAGATTATACTTTTAACCTTAATGTTCTTAGTGCATTTACTGGAAATTTATTAGCTTTTATTTTTTACAACAATCGAAGCTATACCTAAATCTCTTAAACGTCTGCGTGTATTGTTTAATACTTTAATATTATTCATTGGTCCAATACGAACACGGTGCCAGGTGTCGGTTGCATTAATTTTAACTTTCTGAATATTTGCTTCAATGCCTTGTAAGGCAAGACGTGCTTTTAATTTGTCGGCTTCTTCAAACTTTTTAAATGATCCTGCCTGAAGAATAAATTGCTGGTTCGTTTTTGAGTTTGATGTCGTCGCGTTGTTGCTATTGATCAAATCCTGCTCGGGTATAGCAACTTCCAGCTCGGGCAAGATAGTATAAAAATCAAACTTAGGTTTGTTATTTACCGGTGGTTCTGGTGGCGCTTTCGAGGGCTCTTTTTTCACACCACGCGTTTCATTTTTTTGTTGAAAAACTTTGGAGACTGTTTCAGTTATCGCAATTGTACCGCTGCTATTGTCTTTTATATAAACAAGTAAAGCGACAAACAAGCCGATGATTAAACCTGCAAGCATCCATATCCAGCCGGGAATGGGTTTAGCTTCTTTGTGGTGGCTTTTCGCGTAATCTCTTGGCACTTTATTTAACCTCAGCTTTGGATAAAAAAACAGCGTCATTCCCGCTAAAAGCACGTGGGAATGACGGTAATCTGTAATATTATTCGTGTAGTGTTTTTCTTAATGTAGATCTCAGGTTACTTACATTTTCTCAGGTGCAGAAACACCGAGTAAACCCAAACCGTTTTGCAGTACTTGTTTTGTTGCACTGATTAACGCTAAACGTGCATTACGAACAGCTGCATCATCAACAATAAACTGATGAGCATTGTAGTAAGTATGCAGATCATTGGCTAAGTCACGTAAGTAATGTGCAAGTTGATGTGGTTCATGATTCAATGCTGCATTTTCAACAAGCTCTGCAAACTTAGAAAGCGTTGTCATTAATGCCTGTTCATGTTTTTCTGTGAGTTTATCAAGACTCGCTACGCCATTGGCCTGATCGTAAGCAAACCCTTTTTCATCTAATTGACGTAACACACTACAAACACGTGCATGTGCATACTGAATGTAATACATCGGGTTTTCGTTTGATTTTGATTTTGCTAATTCCAAATCAAAATCAAGATGTTGTTCACACTTGCGCATAACATAAAAGAAACGTGCTGCATCACTCCCCACTTCTTTGCGCAACTGGCGCAGGGTGACAAATTCACCGGAGCGAGTCGACATTTGCATTTTTTCTTTACCACGATAAAGAATGGCAAATTGAACGAGTAAGACATGTAGTTTTTTAGGATCGTCTCCAACTGCTTCCATTGCCGCTTTTACACGTGGCACATAGCCGTGATGATCGGCACCCCAAATATCAATGACTTGATCATAACCTCGTTCAAGTTTATTCATGTGATACGCTATATCAGAAGCGAAGTAGGTTGATTGTCCATTAGCCCGGACGAGGACACGATCTTTTTCATCATCAAATTCAGTGGACTTAAACCAAATAGCGCCTTCACGTTCTTCTGCGTGTCCCGATTTTACTAAACGTTCAACGGCAGCGGTCACTAAACCTTTATCCGTTAAGCTGCGTTCAGAAAACCATTCTTCATAGACAACACCAAAGTGTGCAAGGTCATCACGAATGTCATCCAGAATATAATTTAAACCGGTATCAAAAACGAATCGGTAGCTTTCATCACCTAAACGCTCTTTTGCCTGAACAATAACAGCATCAATAAAGGTTTCTTTATCGCCGCCATCACATTCATCAGCCGGTAAATTTTTAGCAATATCATTCCATTGCTGTTGAAATTTATCGGCATTATTACGATGCAAGTGTGCTGCAATGTCCCACACGTAATCACCTTTATAACCATTTACCGGGAAATAATCAGGATCAGGCAATGTGCCGCAAAGGCTGAGGTAACGAATCCAGACGCTGGCACAGAGAATATCCATTTGACGACCCGCATCGTTGACATAATATTCGCGGTGTACCTCAAAACCGGCAGCGGCGAGTAAATCTGCAACGGCTGCACCATAGGCGGCGCCTCGACCATGACCAACATGCAGGGGGCCTGTCGGATTGGCAGAAACAAATTCAACCTGTACCCGTTTACCTCTGCCGATAGTTGAGTGGCCATAGGCTTCACCGGCTTCAAGAATAGCGGGGACGACGGTTGTGAGGGTTTTCGTGTTCATGAAGAAATTAATAAAACCGGGTCCTGCAATCTCGACTTTATCAATATCAGTATTTTCAGGCAGAGCAGCAACGATTTTATCGGCTAAATCACGTGGTTTTTGGCCGGCAGGTTTGGCCAGCATCATCGCGAGGTTTGAGGCAAAGTCGCCATGACTGGGATCACGGGTATGCTCAATAACGATTTTAACGCTGACATCGTCGGCCAAGACACCGTCTTTTTTCAGTGTGGTGACGACGTCTTCGAGTAGTGCGGCTAATGCTGATTTCATGATTTAAATAAACAACCTGAGTTTTTAAGGAATACGGCAAAAAAACGGATTATATCACT
>Ga0316208_1001187_pt1 | contig 25741 bp, 20 predicted proteins | sample 3monopyrite_MG_FD_204944 | JGI IMG/M metagenome (GOLD analysis project Ga0316208, IMG submission 204944) | Microbial mat bacterial communities from mineral coupon in-situ incubated in ocean water Damariscotta River, Maine, United States -... | ecosystem: Environmental > Aquatic > Marine >... | reverse complement strand
TGACCGAAGACCATGCAGGTTTGCTCGATGACCGAACGACCGGTATCACCAATTTTCATTTCCTGCATTTCCAGCCAGAGATCGTTCCCTTCGCGAGTTCGTTCTCCCACGCCAGCAAACACAGAATATCCCCCGTGAGCCGATGCAATACGTGCAATTAATTCGGTTAAAATAACGGTCTTGCCCAGACCAGCACCACCAAATAGCCCTGCTTTTCCCCCACGGACAAACGGGGTGAGTAAGTCAATCACTTTGATACCGGTTTCAAACAGTTCTGTTTTTGAACTGAGGTCTTCCAGCGGCGGAGCACTGCGGTGAATCGGCCAGCGTTCTTCTACATTAACAGGACCACGCCCATCAATTTCATTGCCCAGCAAGTTAAAGACTCGCCCCAATGTTTCTTTCCCGACAGGCACAGAAACTGGCCCGCCCGTATCGACCACTTCCATCCCGCGGACCATTCCGTCAGTGGAACCGAGAGCAACACAGCGAACACGACCGCCTCCCAGATGTTGCTGAACTTCCCCAGTGACGTGAAAGTGAAACCCTTTCGCTTCCTGATCAACAACGAGAGCGTTGTAGATTTCAGGCAGCGAATCTTCAGGAAATTCGGCATCAAATGTTGAACCGATAATCTGGGTGACCTTGCCGGTACCTTTTTGGGTGGCAGTACTCATCAACGGAGTCCTTTAATTCTCTTTAACAGTAAATTTATACTAATGTCTGACTGGTAAACGATTACTCAAGAGCAAGTGCTCCTCCGATGATTTCGCTCAACTCGGAAGTAATCTGTGACTGTCTGGCTCGGTTGTATTTAGTCGAAAGGTCGCCAATCATTTCGTCCGCATTTTCTGTTGCTCCCTTCATCGCGACCATGCGGGCAACCTGCTCGCTGACCGCTGCATCAAGAAAGCACTTAAACAATTTCGCTTTGAAAGCGGCTGGAACAATTTCTTTCAGAATCGCTTCCGCATCGGGCAGAAATTCGTAATCGACGGCTAGCGATTGTTCCTGTTTATCATCCGTTGATAAATCTTGAATCGGAAGCAACGTTTCCACTTTAGCTGTTTGCCGGGCGACAGATTGAAATTCGGTGTAAGCAACTTCAATTCGATCCACTGCACCACTTGTGTAAAGATCGACATATCGCTTTGCGAGTTCGTCAACCTCTCCAAAGCTCGGCTTGTCTTCAAAATGCGTGAATTCTAAATCGGTCTTCTGCCCTTCAAACTTAAAGGAAGAAATACCTCGCTTGCCGGAAACTTCCAAGACTAAATTTATACGAGATTTTTCGAGGTCCTTCAAACAGATATTCGCTTGACGCAAAACTCCCGAGTTGTAACCGCCGCACAGTCCACGGTTTGAAGTTAGTACCAGTAACAGAACACGTTCTTCATTATCTCGTTTTTGTAACAGCGGATGCGAAAAAGAAAGGTCCGCTGCAGAAAGGTCACCGACAATCTCCGCAATTTTTTGCGTGTACGCTTTCGCTTCGGAAGCTCGGTCCATTGCTTTTTTGAATCGAGCGGTGGCAATCAATTCCATCGTCCGCGTAATTTTGCGGATGTTCTTGACTGCCTTGAGTCGCTTGATAATTAAACGAGCATTTGCCATGAGACTGAATAATTCTTTTTCTGACCTCTAATCAGGTAACTTAGCCGTAGGGGCCGCTGTGCGGACCGAACTTAACTATTTTACTACTATCAATGGCCCGCACAGCGGACCCTACAATCCCAACCTACGAAGACGCTCCAACGGCTGCACCCTCTTCGGATTCAATAAACAGTTTACTTCCTTGAGTCCACCATTCTTTTAATGCCGCATCAACCATTCCGGCCATCTCATCATCCATTTTCTGAGTTTCGATCAAACGATTTCTTACTTCTGATTTCTGTTCAGCCATGAATTGCAGGAGATTTTGTTCTGCTTCAGGAACGCGGGCAACGGGGACTTTATCGAAGTATCCGTTACTGCCTGCATAAACACTAATCACCTGATCGGCAACCTGCATCGGCTTGTACTGCGGCTGCTTCAACAGTTCAACCATGCAATAACCACGATCCAATTGTTGCTGAGTCGCGGCGTCTAAATCAGTACCAAGTTGAGCAAACGCTTCCAGTTCTCGGAAGGCTGCCAAATCCAGCTTCAAACTACCAGAGACTTTTTTCATCCCCTTGGTTTGAGCATTTCCTCCGACGCGGGAGACCGAAATACCAACGTTAATTGCAGGGCGAACCCCGGCGTAGAACAGGTCTGGTTCCAGATAAATCTGACCATCTGTAATGGAAATAACGTTTGTTGGAATGTACGCAGAAACTTCTCCTTCGAGTGTTTCAATGATCGGTAGCGCGGTCATCGAACCGCCCCCCTTTTCATCGGAAAGTTTGGCGGAGCGTTCCAGCAATCGACTATGACAATAGAAAATATCACCTGGATACGCTTCACGTCCCGGAGGTCGTTTCATCAACAATGACATTTCCCGATAAGCAACCGCTTGTTTGGAAAGGTCATCATAAACAATGAGAGTGTGCTTACCTTGATACATAAAGTGTTCAGCCATCGCGGCCCCGGCGTACGGTGCGATGTACTGCATTGACGCCGGATCAGAAGCTGATGCGGCTACGACAATGGTATAATCCATTGCGCCACATTCAGTCAAAACATCAACAACACCTGCTACTGAAGAAGCTCGTTGACCACAGCCTACATAAATGCAAACGACGTCTTTACCCTTTTGATTGATAATCGCATCAATCGCGATGGCAGTCTTACCGGTTTTTCGGTCACCAATAATCAATTCGCGTTGACCACGACCCACAGGCGTCATCGCATCGACCGCTTTAATACCAGTCTGGAGTGGTTCCCGAACCGGTTGACGATCCACAACCCCAGGAGCTGCTGATTCCAATGGGCGGGTTTCGCTGGTAACGATTGTCCCTTTTCCATCGAGTGCATTGCCCAGCGGATCGACAACGCGACCAACCACGGCTTCTCCCACAGGAACAGAAAGAAGTTGACCAAGTGCCTTCACTTCGTCACCTTCGGTGATCTTCAAGTAATTACCCAGAACAACAACACCAACGGAGCTTTCTTCCAGATTGAAGACGAACCCTTGCACGCCACTGGAAAACTCGACCATTTCTCCAGCCATCGCGCCGGACAGGCCGTAGCAGCGAGCAATACCGTCACCGACTTCGGTGACAACGCCCACTTCTCGTGTTTCCAGTTGAGCACCGAAGTTCTCAACTTCCTTCTGAATAACTGAAGCGATTTCGTCCGCTTTGAATTTCATGGACATACCTCTGGCGAAGTTGGCTTTGGAGTTGACCAAGCCGATTTTTCAGGGAGCTATCATAAACAGTATCGCCGACTTGAATGACAAGGCCCCCAATCAGGGACGCATCGGTCTCCACCTGGAGAACCGGGTCGGCGGACAATATATCTTTTAATTGCTGGCGCATGTGGGCCAGCTTTTCTTCGGAAATTGAAGCAGCAGCCCGCACGATCACTCGCACTTTTCCGGACTTCTTCTCTTCAAGATCAACCGCAACATCGAAAATAGCACGAAGCAAGTCGAGGCGATCATGCGAGGCAACAACTTTCAAAAAGTGACTGAAAATCTCAGATGCCTGCGATGAAACAACACGATCAATCACCCCGGTTTTTTCCTCAGTGGAAACAGAACGAGAAAAAAGAATCGCTTCAAACTTTGGATTCGCCTCCAGCACATCTTCAATAAACGAGCGATATTCTTCAATACGATTCTCACCGGAAGAATCCCCTTGTGCATCGAGCAATGCGTTGGCATAAACTCGCGCAATCGCTTTGATACTCGGATCTTCGAGCACGCTGGGGATTTTGAATTGTAATTCCGGATTGTCTGACATTGTCAATAATCACCAATTAAGACACCCATGCTCAAACGTAGGGTCCGCTGTGCGGACCACAACTTTGTGAGCTCATACATCCATTCTGGTCCGCACAACGGACCCTACAAACTACAAACCGTTATGACTTCGCAGTCAATTGAGCTAACGCTTCATCAACCAGTCGCCCGCGATCTTCATCATTGATCGCGCGCCCCAGAACATGCTCTGTCGCTTCAGTTACCTGAGCCGACATTGTGCCGAATATCTCACTCAGTGCATGATCTTTCGCACGATCAATTTCATCCATCGCACGATTCTTCGTTGCTTCTGCTTCACTTTGAGCCGCTGCGACAATTTCAGATTTCGTATGCTCAGCATCTCGCCGGGCTTCTGCAATTATCTCGCGAACTTCATCCTGAACCGATTCCAGCTTCTTGGCATGTTCCGCCAGAATCTCTCCTGAACGAACACGAGCCGTTTCTGCATCTTCGATATTCTTACGAATATTTTCTTCCCGTTCATCCAACGCCTCGGTAACAGGTCCCCAGGCGAATTTCTTCAGCACAATCACCAGCAGAAGAAACACGGCAAACGAATAGACCGAAAGGTCGTATCGCCAATTCTTTGGATCGAACACTTTAGGCTCGACTTCAGGATCACCAATGTGCCCATGATGCCCATCGTGCGACTCAGCAGCATGCCCCGATTTCGCAGCAGCATCGGATGCACAGACAGACGACGAACCGGCTGGCATAAATATCACGCCAACAAGCACAAGCAATGCGACAGAAAACAACTTCACGATCATTACCTCGAACAGAAGTTTGCAGACCAGCTAATAAGGAAGCCTGAAACAGATACGAATCGACTTACGATACGCCGAACAATGCAGCGAAACCAAGACCTTCGATCAGGGCTGCGGAAATAATCATGGCTGCTTGAATTTTACCAGCCAATTCAGGCTGGCGAGCCATACTTTCAACCGCAGAACCACCAATGCGACCAATACCGATTCCTGCACCGAGCACGATTAAACCTGCTCCTACAAGATTCGGGACCATTGGACCGCCACCATCTTGTGCCATCGCTGGAGTCGCCATGATCATGACACCAAACACCATTAATACCATACGGGCAGCTTTATACACAGCCGTCTCCTCAATCAGTTAAACAGAACAGTTATAGTGAAACCAACAAAACCAACCCTGACAACAGAACCCCATAAGCACCAACCTAGTGCTTATGAATAGACATCCCGATAAACAAGGCGGAAAGCATCGTAAAGACATACGCTTGAATAAAGGCAACCAGAATCTCAAGTAAACTCAGAGCCGTTGCCCCTAATACACTAAAAAATGTAGCAGTCCCCCACCATCCGGTTCCTGCGACCGAGACTGCTGTCCCGAGTATTCCCGCAAGCACCATATGACCGGCAACCATATTTCCGAATAATCGCATAGCAAGAACACCATGCTTAATAAACCACCCTAGAATTTCAATCAGAAAGATCAGCAATTTCAACGGAAGAAGAATGATTGGAAGCTCAACATCTGGCACGAAGTTCATCAAATAACCGCCAGCCCCAAAATGCTGAATCCCTGATGCAACCCCAACCCCGAAAACATATATCGCCAACACCGCAGTCACTTCGATAGCACCGGTAATGGTCCCCAATCCGGGAATTATCCCCATCAAATTGCTACCCAAAATAAAGAAGAATGCCGTCAGCAAAAATGGAACAAATCGATCCGCTTCTTTACCACCAATCGCGGGGCGAATAATTTCGTCTCGCACATAACCAACAAACGATTCAAGTAAGTTGAACTGCCGCCCGACAGGACGCTTCGCCGTTTTTTCTCGCTTAGCCAGCCAGATAAACAGCCCCGCGACAACAAACGCAACGAGAAGTTCGACAAGCATGTACCTGGAAATACAAAACCCAGACTCCGCCTGATACAAGTTTTTCAGCGTACCAAACGGCTGAGGAATTAAAATCTTCCCAGATAAATCAAGATTGATCTGATCAACCGTCGCATCAGGATGATTCTTCAGCAGGTACTGCATCGACGCTGGCACCTGCTCCAATGAGTCATAGCTTCGAGGCCAAAGAGACTTTGGCACCTCGAAGTAGTAACTATCTTTCGCATGGAGAACAGGACTGGCCATGACTCTCAATTCTCAAATATTGATATCTAAATTAATAGTCTGTTTTTTGCCGAGGGAAAGTCCATCAATCCCCCGAAGACTTACAAAGAAGTACGCCGCAGCAGGCAGATCTCCTCATCCTCAGGAGGAATAATGTCAGGCAGAATCATTTCCGGGAAGTTCGCTCTCGTTATTAAGCAATTTTTCCCAACGATTCACCAGACGCACAGACAATATAGTCTCCACCGCCAACGTCAACAGATAACAACCAACAAATGCCGAAAAAAATCGATGCTCGACAAAATCAGGCAAATTCTTCTTCACGAACAGACCAAAGGCAATCGGGCCGAGGGTCCGAATGATGATTGAACCAAGAGTTCCCGCCATCGAATTCCTGGTCCGAAATGCGAATTCCTGTGCTAGCAGAGCCAAGGCTCCAAATAACAAACAGGCTCCTGCTGCAAGTACATAAACTGCAACCGGATCTGCTTCCATCCTGTGGGACCATCCAAAGCCTCCCAGGATAAACAGAGGCAACAACACCCCGATTAACGTGAAAAACTCCCGCATTTCAAGGCCCCTGCCGTGTAAGATGAACGAGCATACTAAGAATAGTGAATGAAAAAATCACTCCCGGAGCATGCGACATGATGTCACACTTTTGAAATGATTGAGAACTACCGATAAACCTGAAATAAATCAACTCATCTGTTACAACTTAGTACCTTATCAATGAAATGCTGCGTAAAAGTGGCAGGGTTTTTATGATGAATCGTAGGTTAGGCTTTCCAGCCTGAGACGAATTACACTGATCTTTCAATGAATAAAACAGCGATCACTGGTCAATCAGAGAGTCAATCTCATGGAGGCCACATTCGTCAGGCTGGAAAGCCTGACCTACTTTTCCCTAACACCTATCCTCCTGTTTGGTTCCGGTTTATCCGGGTTAGACATAGTCCCGAAATATGCTACCGGAATAACGGATAAGAATTTTGAATCGGGCAAGGTAGGGTGCGTCGTGGCGTACCTTTTCACACTATTTCGTCATTCTGGCTTCTCTGGAAACATCAGGATTTCCCCAGCGTGGTCGGACGCACTTAAAAAAACTAAAGCGGGGTGCCATACCCATTCATTCTATTTTCATTACGTCGTGTCAAAAATACTATTTCACGAAGTAGTCATTGGACAGGTGCTAAGCATCGCTCGTACAATATCAGACATTTGATATGCTTGCGGTATGAAAAGTAAGAATATCCAGGAATCGCCTGCCGTCTTGCCCCGCCTTCTGAATTACTTGGGAATAAAACCTATGAGAAACATCACCAGGATGCTTTTGTTCGTCAGCTTGATAATTAGTGGGTATGCCAAAATCGCAACTTGTGCGGATCCGGTTGCCACGCCTGTGAAATCGATTCGGGTCCAACCTGGTTTTCAAGTTGAATTATTGCGTTCAGCCAGCAAAGACGAAAGTTCCTGGATCAGTATGACGTTTGACGAAAAAGGACGGCTGATTCTGGGACTGGATGACAAAGGGCTTGCGCGACTGACACTCAACGACACCCCTGATAAAACGACGTTCGAGAGAATCGAAAACACGTTTCGGCATTGCCGGGGCGTACTTTATGCTCATAACTCGTTGTATGTTAGCGCAACCAACAGCAACGGTTTTTATCGACTCAAAGATACAACCGGCGACGATCAATTTGATCAGGTTCAACTGTTGACGAAACTGGATTATAATCCTCGTTACGGTCATGGCAGTAATCAAATAAAGCTTGGCCCCGATAATCAGATTTATCTGGTCGTGGGAAATGATGTTGCGTTCCCGGAAAAAACGTCAATAAAATCTCCCTATCGCGATCCACATAACGATCACTTACTGCCCAACCCGCACGATGGCAAGCCAGACAGCCGCGTTGGTTATATTTTGAAAACTGATCCCGAGGGGAAAAACTGGGAAGTTCTGGCGGGAGGGTTTCGTAACCAGGTTGATATCGCGTTCAACCCGCAAGGAGAGATGTTTACTTACGATGCCGATATGGAATGGGATGTCGGGCAGCCGTGGTACCGACCGAATCGTGTGAATCATGTTGTCTCAGCAGGCGAATACGGCTGGCGTTGGGGAACCGGAAAATGGCCGGTTTATTTCGAAGATAGCTTGCCAACCACGCTCGATACCGGGCTGGCATCACCAACCGGAATGCTGTTCGGCACCAAAAGTAATTTTCCTGATCGATTCAAAAATGCCATGTTCATTGCAGACTGGCAAAATGGTCGCATCCTGCTTGTCGATTTGATTCCAAACGGCGCCAGTTACAACGCCCAATACGAAGTTTTTGTCGAAGGGGGACCATTGAATGTTTGTGACATGCTGTTCGGCCCCGATGGTAATCTCTATTTCATCACGGGAGGCCGCGGTTCGCAATCGGGACTATATTGTGTCCGTTTGAATTCGCAGCAAAAAACAAAGATGACCGCTCCTGTTATCGATAAGCAAACAGAACAAAAGGCTCAGGCTGCTCGTCAATTAAGGCACGAACTCGAACGCTATCACGTTCAAAAAGATGCGGACATTAACTTTCTCTGGAAACATCTTCACAGCGAAGATCGCTGGTTACGTTTCGCTGCCCGGCGAGCGATTGAAAATCAAGATGTTACCAATTGGCGTTTACTTGCATTACAGGAAAAACAACCGACCGCTGCCATTGCAGGATTGATCGCGTTATGCAGGCAGGGAAAAGAGGCCGACCGCGATGCTGTGCTGGCAGCGCTTGATCAAATTGGTTTGAAAAATCTGAAACAGCATCAATTACTTGGCCTGCTGCGTGCGTATCAATTATGTTTCATTCGACTCGGACAACCAGAGAAGCAGCAAGCCCGGTTGATCACTCAAAAACTTTCAATAATCTACCCGCACCCGACAAGCAGCGTGAATCATCTACTTGGTGAAATACTCATTTACTTGCAGGACGAAACGGCTGTTGTGAAAACTGTTGGTCTGTTAAGTGGAGACACGACACAGGAAGAACAAATACGAGCCGCCCGCACGCTGGTTTACGCCAAAACAGGCTGGGATAAACAATCACAACTCGCCTTTCTCGCCTGGCTGGGACGTGCAAGAGGCTTCTACGGCGGCAAACTCATCACCGAACGGATTCGCGATATCCGGGAAGACTTTTTGAAATTATTAAGTGAGAATGAGCAAAAAGAATTTAGCCAAGAAATTGCGAAATTGAATAAACCGCTGGTCGAAGACGAAGCTGTCCCGAGCAGAGCTGTCATCAAACAATGGCTGATGGACGATCTCGAACCGCATCTGGCTGCGGTGACATCTGGGCGGTCGCACCAAAACGGCAAGCAGGCTCTGCTGGCTGCCACTTGTTTGAAATGTCACCGAGTTGGCTCTTCAGGAGCACAAATTGGTCCGGACTTAACGAACATCGGGAAACGGTTCGATGCCCGCGCGATTCTGGAATCAATCATCGTCCCTTCCAAAGTAATGGACCCCAAATATCTGCATACCGTTTATGTCCTCTCCAGCGGAAAATTAGTAACCGGTCGCCCCATCGGAGTCAGCGGAAAGGCGATTACCGTCGAAACCGATTCAATTAAGCACACCAGCGTTGTCGTGCCTCGCGAAGAGATTGAAGAAGCGATGCTCTCCCAAACATCCCCCATGCCCGCCAATTTGATCGATGTTTTGACGAAAGAGGAAATTCTCGATTTAATCGCTTACCTCAGGGCAGGTGGCAACCCGGAAGACGCTGCGTTTAAGAAATAACAAGTGAGCAAAGAGAACCTCTATTAACTCAAAAGGAACGCAGATATTAATTCAAAAGGAGTACAGACATTCCTGTCTGTCTCGCTAGAGCATGCTCTATTGCAGGCAGACAAGAATGTCTACCCTCCGTCCAGTAGGAAATTATTTAATAAATAGAGGCTCCCTTAAAGCCGATTGGGAATGAAGCAAGTCACATGACAATTTATAGTCAATAGTAGAAACAAAAATGAGTTCCGTTGAAATATCGCCGCAAACAGTAATTCAAAAATATCTGGGACTCGTGCGGTTCAGTCACACGATATTTGCCCTTCCGTTTGCACTGTTAACGGCGATTATCGCCTGGCAGAAAGAAGTCGCGTTCCGCTGGCAGGATTTGCTGGGAATCATTTTGTGCATGGTTTTTGCCCGCTCGGCTGCGATGGCGTTTAATCGTTATGCAGATCGAAAGATCGATGCCGGGAACCCGCGCACAGCCGGCAGACATATTCCTGCTGGCGAACTGACCGCTCAGTCGGTGCTTCTGTTTACCATTCTTACAAGCACTCTTTTCATTCTCTCAACTTTGATTTTCCTGCCGAACAGATGGCCGTTGATGCTTTCGGTTCCCGTTCTCCTCTTTCTACTCGGCTATTCCTACATCAAACGCTTCAGCATGTTCGCCCATTACTGGCTTGCAGCAGCACTCATGCTTTCCCCCATCGCCACCTGGATTGCATTAACCGGTTCGCTCGACTGGCCACCGCTCGCGTTGGCAGCCGTTATTTTCTTCTGGGTTGGCGGGTTCGATATTATCTACGCCTGCCAGGACGCAGAATACGACTGCGATGTCGGCTTACACAGCATCCCTTCCCGCTTGGGAATTCCCAGTGCGTTACGGTTTGCTGCGATCAGTCATTTCTTATGCGTTGCCGCACTGGTTCTGTTCTGGAAAGTGACCGGGCTGGATTCGATCTTTCTGGGGGGAATCATCATCGTTGCAGGACTTTTGTTTTACGAACACTTGATCATCAAACCGAATGACCTTTCACGAGCCGGCATCGCCTTTTTCCATATCAATGCGTTGATCAGTATCGGTTTACTCCTGTTCGGAATTGCGGACCTCTGGCTCGGGCTGTAAAGTGGGTTTGTAAGGATGTAGGGTCCGCTGTGCGGACCATCTTGTTTCGGTCCGCACAGCGGACCCTACGGTCTTCAATACAGATAAAACCATGAACACCAATTTCAATAAAACAGCAGAGTACGAAAACCGTCTCCAGGAAATTACCGAAAAAGTTGAAGCGGAGCAGCGTCTCAGTATCGAAGACGGCTTGTTTCTTGATCAACAAGCCGACCTGCTTGCCCTGGGGGATTTGGCGAATCGTGTTCGCGAGCGGAAAAACAGCAACTTCGCCTACTACAACACGAATATCCATTTGAATCCGACGAATGTTTGTGTTTATCGCTGCCGTTTCTGTGCGTTTCGGGCGGACCTCAAAGATGACAAGGCGTATGCGTTTACTGACGAAATGATCCGCGAGCGTGTCGAAGAAGCTCGGCAACAAGGGGCGACAGAAATTCATGTCGTGGGCGGTCTGCATCATCAGAAAAAGTTTGACTGGTACCTTAATATCATCCGTGTAATCCACGAAACCGATCCGCAGATTCACATTAAAGGATGGACCGCGGTTGAAATTAACTGGTTCAGTCACATCACTAAAAAACCTTACGACTGGGTACTGCAACAGTTGCTTGATGTCGGCTTGGGAAGCATGCCGGGCGGCGGGGCGGAGATTTTTGATGAAACCGTCCGCAGACAACTTTGCGAACATAAAGCCGATTCCGAAAGGTGGATCGAGATACATCGAGCCGCTCACAATCTGGGCATCCGCACGAATGCGACCATGCTTTACGGTCATGTCGAACAAGCCGAACATCGTATCGATCACCTCAACCGTTTACGGTTATTGCAGGACGAAACGGGTGGTTTCCAAACATTCATTCCGCTCGCATTTCATCCCGATAACACCAAGCTGGATCACATCCCCAAACCGACCGGGCAGATGGATTTGCGGATCATCGCGCTGAGCCGTTTGATGCTCGATAATTTTGATCACATTAAAGCGTACTGGGTGATGCTGGGCGAAAAGACCGCACAGGTCGCTCTCGGTTTTGGTGCCGACGATTTGGATGGGACCGTCATCCATGAAACAATTTATCATGATGCCGGTGCAGAAACGCCGCAAGGATTAACGGTCGAACAAATTCATCGCATGATCGAAGAAACCGGACGAACCCCGGTTGAACGCGATACGTTGTATCGTAAAGTTGTGCGAGATGGACACAGTTGGAGTATCGGCGAACCGGTTGTGATGAGTTGATTTCGTAAAATCCGAAATCCGAATCTCGAAATCATAACCCGGATAAACCGGAACCCCAAAAAAGTAGGTTAGGCTTTCCAGCCTGACGAATGTGGCCTCCATAAGATTTACTCTCTAATTGACCAGTGATCGCTGTTTTATTCATTGAAAGATCAGTGTAATTCGTCTCAGGCTGGAAAGCCTAACCTACGATTCATCAACAAAATCCTGCCACTTTTGTGCAGCATTTCGTTGATAAGGTACTAAACAAACACAAAATCATAAATACAAAAGACCGGTAGGAATGGGAAAAATGCCTGTTATTGAAGTGGAAAGTATTGATCACATTACGCTGGTCGTTAATGATCTCGATGCCAGTCGGCGATTTTATATTGATCTTCTCGGGATGCAGGATGTTGCTCGCCCGAATTTCAGTTTCAAAGGAGCCTGGTTCCAGGCGGGAAGAACGTTGATTCATTTGATTCTCGAACATGAACAATCCGGTTCAGCGGGAAATTCTGCCAAACAGTTGCGTTCAACCCGGGCGCATCATTTTGCGTTTCGTCTGCCCGATGCCCAGGCAGCCTGGGAAGCCCTGCAAACAAGTGGGGTGACGCTTGATGTGATTTCCGAACCGAAGCACCGCCCCGATGGCGCGGTCCAGTTTTTCATTGCGGACCCCGACGGACATCGTGTCGAAATCACTTCGGAGCCAAAATCGTGAAAATCGCCCTCTACATTCTGGCTTGCGTCGTGTTGCCAATCGCGTGGGGAGTTTTCGTCAATTGGCTTTTCAGCCGTTGGGAAAAGAAACGTCGTAATCCAGGCGAATCTAATTTTCCCGATTATCAAATATGAAGAAAAAAAGGTGTGTCACGAGGCACCAGACGCAAAATTAACTCATAAGAAAGATAAGATCGCGTGGCTCAAAAAGCATGGGGGGGACGTTTTACCGGCGGGACCGATCGTCTGGTGGAACAGTTTACCGAATCAATCAGTTTCGATGCTCGTCTGGCGTCTTACGATGTGCAAGGCTCGCAGGCTCATGCGACGATGCTGGCTGAAGCCGGACTGATTACGCCTGAAGAGAAAGAAACCATTTGCACCACATTGGATGAAATTCTGCAAGAGATCGAACGGGGTGAATTTGAATTCCGTATCGAACTTGAAGACATCCACATGCACATCGAGCAGGAATTGACAAAACGAACTGGCGATATCGGACGCAAATTGCACACGGGGCGCAGCCGGAATGACCAGGTCGCGACCGATGTCAAACTTTTTTTGCGCGATGCGATTAATCATATCATCAAGCTGCTGGGCGATGTGCAAACCGCATTTATCGAACGCTGCGAACAAGATCTTGATGTTGTTCTGCCCGCGTTCACACATTTGCAGCGGGCACAGCCGGTGATGGCGGTGCATTACTGGTTAGCGTGGTGTGAAAAGTTTGAGCGGGACCGTTTACGGCTACTCGATTGCAGAACCAGGGCGAACGTGTCGCCGTTAGGCTGTGCAGCTCTTGCTGGGACGAGCCTTCCGATTGATCGCGCACGTACCGCAGAGCTATTGGGTTTTGATGCCGTTTCGCCCAACAGTCTGGATGTTTCGAGTGATCGGGATTTTCTGATCGAATTCGTTTCCGACCTGGCGATTATCGCGGTTCATCTGAGCAACTGGGCCGAAGAGTGGATTATCTGGTTCACGACCGAATTCAATTTTCTCAAACTGACGGACGCTTACACAACCGGTTCGTCGATTATGCCTCAGAAACGCAACCCCGATGTGCTGGAACTAATCCGTGGAAAATCGGCTCGCGTGATCGCCGCCAATCAGCATTTGCTGACTCTCACCAAAGGGTTGCCGATGGCGTATAACCGAGATTTACAGGAAGATAAAATTCCGCTGTTCGATGCTTATGACACCATCGCCGCTTGTTTGGAACTGGCCGCTGCGATTATCGAAACGGCTACTTTGAATCGCGAACAAATTGAATCTCGCCTCGAAGAAGGCTTTCTCGATGCGACCACGCTGATGGAATATCTCATCAAAAAAGGAGTCCCGATGCGAACCGGACACTCTACTGTCGGGACACTTGTTTCGTTATGCGAACAAAAGAAATGTCGGCTCGCCGATCTTTCTCTGGAAGATTTGCAGCAGGCGTGTGAGCAAATTGAAGAAGATGTCTACGATTGTCTGGGCGTGCAAAACGCCGTCCGCGCTCTGGTCTCCACAGGCTCTGGCGGCCCCAAGCCAGTCGCAGAACAACTCGCCCGCTGGCAGAAAATTATCGGCTCGCGGGAATAAAATAAAGAACACTTCTGGCCACCCTTTGTATGTTAGCTATTCACTCCCCCAACTGGGTGAACCAGAGGGGGCGCCAGTCTGGCAATTGTGGCTTCCACGATAATCACATCTCGATTTGTCAGCTAGCTTGTAGTTTTGTGCCGAAAAGCTCATACGTTGATCAACCAGGCTGGTAAGTTTAACCTGCGATTCCTCGAATTATTCGTCTTGTGCGAAAATGCTACACTTGAGCCATTTTGGAAGAAACTACTGTAGCAGAATGATACAGATAGCAATGAGAGTCGTAATGCTATATAAAACAGAAAATACCGTAACTTACATGTATTACTGGAGATACGACGTATATCTAGTGGAGAAAGACATTATTGGCATGGCATGTGCTTTGTAATTATTACATCACGGGGAAGGCGTTGGCCCGCACTTTTCTTGTGTTTCTCAAACAAGGCGTGACCGGCAGTGTAGCTGGTCACGCCTTGTTTTTTTATAGACTCTAATTGGATGCCACGGCTCTGTGAGCCGAGCGAGCGGATATTCAAACGATCCTTTGTAAATAATTCCAACTTCAACGCATCACGGTTCACAGGTCTGTGGCACACGAAAGCGTTATTTATCCCAATCGTTTAGAGGTACAACTGTCTCCCAGCTCCTCCATCTTCCAGGTAATTGACCGAACCAGTTCCAGTGTAGAATCTTCAGGACAGCCGGAATGCCTATCTCTGCTTTGTGAGTGAACTGGTAAATTGAACAACGGGGGACATCTCGACTATAATATGGTATCAACTTTTGCTCGAATTCCAGATTGGAATCTTCACTCATTTCTGAGCTACTATTTTCGGGGACATTACTCGGTTTTCGGAAACATTACGGAAGAGGTTTTTGTTATGCCGGGAAGGGTTTTTATCACGGGGGTTAGTTCTGGCATTGGGGCTGGCTTGGCGGCGTATTATTTGCAAGCAGGTTGGGAAGTATTGGGGTGTTCGCGGCAAAAGCCAGCGCGACTTGTTAAGCAGGAAAAGTTTCGTTTTGTTGCCTGTGACCTTTCTCGGTTTGAACAAATTCCTGCTGCAATGGAAGAATTGTTTGATGGCGTCAGTGATTGTGATTTAGCGATATTAAATGCGGGCGTGTTAAGTAAATTTGGCGATTTGCAATCTGTCACCATTGAGCAATGCCAGCAGGTGATGGCGGTGAATTTATGGTCGAATAAAGCAATTCTCGACTGGTTACTTGGTTCGCCCATAACGGTTCGGCAAGTAGTTGCGATTTCTTCCGGGGCGGCTGTTAATGGAAATCGTGGCTGGAACGCCTATTCCATTTCTAAAGCTGCTTTGAATATGCTGACACTTCTTTATGCCGGTGAAGCACCACAAACTCACTTTGTTGCCTTGGCTCCCGGTTTGGTCGATACCGCGATGCAGGAGGAACTTTGCAATCTCCCTGAAGATGCCCGCTTCCCAACGCTTGACTCTCTGCGTTCAAGACGAAACACTTGCGAAATGCCTGATGCAGAACAGTTGGCACCTCGTTTGGCAAACGCCATTGCTGAATTTCCCGAGCGAGTGAAGTCTGGTCAATTTATCGATATTCGTAAGCTGCCCTGGTAAAGGGGAATGGAATTTCCCAGCACGGTTGGTTCGTTCTGGTAGCCGTCACTAAAATCATCATTTCTTGAAATTAGCGCAACACGCAATAAAATTGACTGCTCGTAAATATGACAAGCCTCACAGTTGAAAATTATCTGAAGACGATTTTACTGCTTGGTAATCGAACCGGTGAAGCGACAGTATCGACAGGGCAACTTGCAGTCGCGATGAATGTTTTGCCGGGAACGGTTACAAGCATGTTGAAGACTCTTTCGGATTCCAAGCTTGCCACCTATAAGCCGTATGCGGGAGTTACGTTGAGTGAGGCAGGACGTACACTGGCTTTACGAATGCTTCGCAGGCATCGTTTGATTGAACTGTTTCTCGTCAACACGCTGGAACTGACCTGGGATCAGGTGCATGAAGAAGCAGAACATATGGAGCATGCGGTCAGCGATTTTTTGATTGATCGCATCGACGATTACCTCTCTCACCCAACCGTCGATCCGCACGGCGACCCCATCCCCGACAAAGATGGTGCTTTAAGAACAGACCCCGCCAGTCAGGGAGTGCCTCTTTCTACCTGCGAGCAAGGGACTCAATTTGAATTGGTCCGTGTGTTAAATCAGGATCCTGAATTTCTGCGTTATCTCAGTGAACACCAACTGAATATTGGTAGCACAGGGGAAATTATATCCAAAAGTGATGAAGCCGATTTGATTACCATTGAATCAAATCATCAGAATATCCCGCTGGGACTTAGCGCAGCCAGGGATATCGTTGTAATTATCAAGCGATGAACTGGCTTCCTTGCGTTCTATTTTCTATGATTCCCCTTCAAATACAGTTTCAGGGCTTTGTCCTTGCAGCTTTGAAAAAATAGAACATACAGGAAAGATAATAGTACGATGGGTTTGTTTGATCGTCTGAAAAAAGGCTTGAAAAAGACATCACAGGTTCTCAAGACCGATGTGCGTGACTTATTCAAAAACGGAGAAATTCTTACCGATGAGCATCTGACGCAATTTGAAAAAAGACTGATCGAATCGGATATGGGAGTAGCCGCTTCGATGGAAATTGTCGACGAATTACGAAAAGTTCATCGTGGACGAACCGTTGATCTAACTGAAATCTGGAAAACCGTTCGCAACAAACTGAACGATTTGCTGAAAGGGGAAGAAGGGATCAACTGGGATCCGAATGACGATCTTTCCCCGTTAAAGATGGCTGCGGAAGGCCCCACGGTTATTCTGGTCGCTGGTGTCAACGGCGTTGGTAAAACGACTTCGATTGCCAAGTTGGCCAATCTGCTTCATCAATCGGGCAAGAAAGTTGTCCTGGCTGCTGGAGATACGTTTCGCGCCGCTGCGGTGGAGCAACTGACCATGTGGAGCGAAAGAATCGGTTGCGATATCGTCACCAAACCAAGCGGTACCGATCCAGCCAGCGTCGCTTATTCTGGTTGCGAACGTGCTTTGGAAACCGGCGCAGATGTTGTCATTATCGATACCGCGGGCCGTTTGCAGACACAGAAAAATCTGATGCTCGAATTAGATAAAATATATCGAGTGATCGGAAAAAAAATTCCGGGAGGTCCGCACGAATCCCTGCTTGTTCTGGATGCAACAACGGGGCAAAACGGGGTGAATCAGGCAGAAGTCTTTTCTGAAATTATTGATTCCACCGGCTTGATTCTCGCCAAGTTAGATGGCACCGCCAAAGGTGGAATTGTTGTCGCGATCCGAAAGAAAATGGGAATTCCTGTTAAATATATCGGCGTGGGCGAGCAAATTGATGACTTGCAACTTTTCGATCCCGATCAATTCGCAGATGCCCTGGTTGCAGAATAAATTGATCCTTTAAGATGGATTATTCATGAGCCGCTGGGCGCTAGCCCACGGTTCCTTCCATTGTCGCATGAACCGGACGCTAGCGCGTTCCGGCTGATTTGCTCGTGCTAAATCACTTTTCTTCGGCATTTACTCAAAAGGAAGATTTTTATCTGCACGGATTTTACTTTTCTCTCCACTCATGTTGCAGGCGGTAGAAATTAACAGGCCTGTTAAATACCGATTGTTCACCTGTCGATTCTGAAGATCAACTCTGATCACGTATTCAATTGGCAGTTTTCCTGGTGATAGCCAGGGAATTCAAGCAGACTTAACATGATGGAGACAAACAAGATGAAACTTTTATTCGCTTTCTGTGCTGCTGCGGGTTTGATGATGGCAACAAACTCGGCTTCGGCTCAATCTTCTCCGGAAGATGTTGCTGCTCGTTGTGCCAATATTATCAATGGTATTGTTGAACGCTGCCAAAACGCGGCAGGAGACGAAACGGCTCAGTGCGTTAGAAAGATTCGGCAACTTCTGGCTGATGGACGCGAACGAGCAGCGCGACGAATGGCGGCAGACTGTATTCGCTCGGCTACTGCTCGAACAGAAAAATGTGTCAATCGCGTCGAGCGAGTTTGCAATGCCTGTATCGACACCTTGCAGGATATGGGAGCCCCGCAGCTTGCCCGCAGAATAAACAATATTTGCGAAGATGCCGTTGCAGCTTTGCGGACAACATTGCAACGCGAAAAGCACGCCATTCGTGAAGCTCTTGCTGGTTAATTTCTGCCAGTTAATTCTTGATAATGTCCGCTTAACCGTGCAAGATGGATTGTGCGGTTAACGGCTTTGTCGTGTTGGGCTACAATTGATTAAGTTATCTGTATGAACTCTACCGATGTTCTTCCCTGTTTTGAATCACCGAGTGATGCGCCGACCAGGCGGATCTTTCGTGGGGGTGAAGCAGCCGCGCATCGATCTGATATCAATCATCAACAGCGATTGCAAAAGGGAAAAAAGACGAGAACGAATTCCCCGAACAATACGGACACAACCTGCCAGGAAGAAGAACGGCAGTTCGTTGTGATGTTGCTCAACCGTGATCCGCAAGCGTGGCAAGATTTTCTCAGGCGATACGAAAAACTGATCGTCAGCCGGGTGTTGTCAACGTGTCGCGAATTCGGGATTGTTCCACATCCGGAACTTATCGAAGATTGCGGGGCAGAAGTGATAGCTGTTCTGTTCCATCGCGATATGAATGGGCTACGCCAGTTTCAGGGACGCAGTAAACTTTCAACATGGCTGGCTGTGATCGCCAGGCGGGCAACAATCACTTTTCTGAAACGCCAGAAACGAGAGACCGAAAACAGACGCCCCAACGATAGCCAGTTCGATATCGCAACCGTTGCCGAAAAACCGAGCGATAACGATTCGGAAATCGATTCAGAAGATCAACAGAATCTTCAACGGTCCCTTGGTCAATTGAAAAAGAGTGACCGCTTGGCGTTGATGCTGCATTTTGATCAGAAGCTTAGTTATGCAAAAATCGGGCAGGAACTCGGAATTTCAGAAAACGCGGTTGGCCCTAAATTACATCGCGCACAAAAAAGGTTGAAGAAATTGATGGAAGCCGGGCATAAAAAAACATGAACCAGCAAAACGGACCCCTGTTGAAACTCATTCAACTGCAGGAAGGATTCCTTTCTGATACAGACGGAGTAGCGGTGCGCGAACAACTGGCGACAAGCCCGGTACTGCTACAACAGTGGAAAAAGCTATCCTCAATTTATAATGAGCAAACGCCACTCGCAAACGAAGAGGAAACGAAAGAAGTTGATGCCGAACTGATCGCCCAATATGTTGAGCAAAAAATGGAAGCCAGTCAGCTTGTCGAATTTGAATCTTCCTGCTGGGACAATCCAGCAATAATCCGCGAAGTTATTTCAGCAGTACAAGCAAACCATGCAGATTCATCCTCCATTAAAATTCCGAAAGAATTCAAACAGCATTCCCAAAAAACAACCAGGCGAATGCAGGATTTTATTCACCAGCAATGCAGTACAGATGATGCTTCACGAAACTCCTCGAAATATCTTCAGGAAATTAAAGAGCATCCACAACCCAGCTTGGAATCATTATTCCTTGATTCACTTGAATCTGAAATTAATGATGAACAGATCGTGCTGGAACGCCTGCCTGTTGTTCACAGAACGCAATCAAAACGGCAAGCAAACAAAAAGAGGAAAAAAAGAGAACAGCAACAACGTTGGATGCTAGCAGGCATCGCAGTGGCGGTTATTGCGATTGCATTTCCGGTCTATTTTGCCATGAATAATGACGGGGATTCCACAACGATTTCTATCGCCGAAAAGACCGACTCCAAACAGAGTACACCTTCACAAAATAAATCTGATGCTTCAACGGAGATAAATCTTACGGAGAGGTCGGAATCAAATAATAAAGAAAACTCAATACAAAAATCGCCCGATGAGATGAACAAACAAGGCACTAAAGAAACGGCGGTGGTCAAGCAGGAAAATAAGCCGAAATTGTTACCTGAAAAGCATGATCTGCAAATTACCTGGGTACATATTTCCGGAATTGCAGCTTATCGAGTGGCAGATTCAATGCCTTGGAAAGGGATTCTTGCGGAAAAAACAGACGATGGCAATAACTCAGAAACAGAAAAACTTACTTTTCGCACATTGCCATCGGGTTGGTTACAGGGGGAAATTGAAACGGGGACAGAAATTGTTATTGATACCAATTCAGAAGTTCAAATCGCAGTTCATGCAGCAATAAGTCAGGAGAAAGATGAGCAATCTGAAAAGCAGGCAAGTTCAACGCAGAGTATCATCGAACTGGAATTGCATTCTGGAAGAATCGCTTTGTCTCGATTGAATGCGGGTGATGTTCTCAAAGTGACAAGCGGGCAACAGGAATGGAGCGTGCAAGCGATACAGGACAACACATCAATCGGCTTATTTCAACTGGAGAAAAAAACTCAGGAACTCGTCACTTTTTCAGGAGAAGCGATCACCACATTGGTTGCCCTGAAAAAAGATGTTAACCTGAAAAGTAATCAGGCCATTGTACTGACGCAGCAGGGGCTTAATAAAACATTGAGAGTGAGTCCGAATTCACGCTGGAGAAACGAGCCAGCAGAAACGCTTCAATTAAGTGAAACATTGATTGCAAAAGTGAATAAAAGCGACAACCTGCTGGTTGCCCTTTACTCTGCTTCTTCAGGTAAAACATCTAATGAACGACTTGTGAGTACACATCTTGTATTTTCTCTTGATCCTGTGGCGACAGTTCCCAGGGCAGCTTCTTCAAAAATAGAAACACAGCGAATTGCAGCAATTGAATGGTTACTTGCTTCTCCAGATAACAAAACGACCGACACTGTCTGGAACAAAATCGCTGTGGCTGGTAACGGAAATCAATCTGCACTTTCAGTTCGCACATGGTTCAAGGCGGCTCAGGGAAAAATCCCTGCGAGCCCAAAACTTCTAGCTGAATTATCGAACGGACTGGCGGCTAAACAGCCACTGTTTGTGAGGCAGTGCTCCATTCATTTTTTGCGACAAATTACACGTCAGCCTCTTGCAGAATACAATCCAAATAATCCAACTCAGCCAGCCATCGCTTCTGTCCGGTTAAAAGCCCGCCGCGCCACGGGCAAGAAAACTCGACGCAGACGGCAAAACCCGTAGGACAGGCTAGAAAGACCGACCTACGATTTCATTGCCTTGTCAATTACCTGGCACGTTTTATCGAGCATGATCTGCATACCGAACTTTTCCTGGGCAGCACGGTAAGCAGCGGCTCCCATTTGTTCGGCAAGCTGGGGGGCATCAAGAAGTTTTTCGATTGCGCAAACCAAAGCAGAGACATCTTTGGGGGGAAACAGCAAGCCCGTTTTCCCCTCTTCAATTGTCTCTGGCAGTCCGCCGACTGCGCCACCAATAACCGGCAACCGACATGCCATCGCCTGCATCAGTGCCTGGGGAACACCTTCGTTGGCATACGAAGGAAGAACGAAAGTATCAATCGATTGAAACCAGGGGACGGTATTCTCCTGATTGCCTGCAAAAGTCACTTCTTCTTCCAAGTTAAATTCATCAACAAGCGTTTCGAGTGGTTCACGGATCGGCCCTTCCCCCACAATTAACAGATGAAGATTTTCATGCTGTTTGATTAACCGTGAAAATGCTTCGATCAAATGGCAATGACCTTTCCAGCTTCGCAGCGTGGCGATAATACCAATAATATGTTTAGATTCAGGCAAATCAAGTTGCTTGCGGGCTGCCTTTTTGTCGCCGGGACTGAATTTTTGCAGGTCTAATCCGGTTGGGATCGATGTGATTCGCTGCGGTGCAAAACCGTTATCGTTAATGAGTTGATCGCGAATGCACTTCCCGGTTGTCACAATATGTTCACAGGCATTGTTGTAAAGCCACCTGGTCGGAAAGTTATTGGGGACGGCTGCCGAAACATGCCGCAATCGAATAATGCGAGGCGGTCGAAGCATCGTTTTACAGGCAACCGCTGCCAGCCAACTATCGGTAGAACTATGAGTGATGATCACATCAACCCGATTTTGGCGCAACCATTTCCGCAGTGCAAACATGCCCCGTAGTTTTTTTCGGGCAATCGGGATCGCAGTCACCGGAAGATTGTTTTTTTGTGCAACGCCATAAATTGTTGACTCTTCCGGGCAAAGCAGGTGCATTTCATACCTTCGCCCGATCATCCCTTCCATTTCTGTCAGGATACGAATTTCCTGCCCTCCCCAACCGCAGGAAGATTCCGTATGCAAAATTCGCAGGGTTTGAGCTTCGGATTCGTTCATCGCGTTCTTAACAACTTGGATTTAATGCAGGGAAACAGAAAGAAACAACCTCTTCGCAGATAATTTCATACTCGTAACCGGATATAGCAGAAACGCTTAGCGAGGTAAAGAATAGATACAAAACAGGCTCATCCGGAAATGAAGTACTTCCTGTTTTCCAAGAAGTCAACAAGAAATCAATGAGCCACGGAGATGAGTCCCAGCACGGCTGGTTCATTCTGATAGCCCTTACCAAAATGGAACAATGACCGGTGGCGGAAAAGGACGCGGGCTTCCAAGTGCCCACGAAATAAAATACCAGACATCACGTACCGGGTATCGGGCAGTCAAATAGAAATAGAACGAATTGACAGACTTCTCCATGGATATCAAAAAGTGCGGTCATGGGCGGCGAATTTCAAACCGCATTTACCACAGCGGACTGCTTTGCCGAGAACGTCTTTTGTCGTGGAAAAGCCGGTGCCACAAGAGGGACAGGAGATGATGATCTTGTCATTCGGTTCTTCTTCAATTTCCTCTGCAGAATCGTCGTGCGTTAATTGCATCTGCTGATTCTGTTCGAGTTGCAGGCGGCCGTTACGCTCAATCGCCAGTAGTACGCCAACCAGTTCGCCAAAAATGTTCAGCCCCAGCGACACCGGTATCGCAACACTGCCAACAAGAATTCCGTATTCCCGTTGCCCATTCACTGCTAAATAGATAACCGCAACAAAGCAGCCGGTAAAAACCATCGCAGCCAGCACAATCGCTCCCTCTGCAATAAATTTCAATACGGGAAACGGATTGTGTCGTGACATTGGAAACCAACAGGCAAGTTGTATGAGGAACAAAAGAAATCGATCAGATCAGGTCCATGCTACGGACTCCCGATACAAGATTCAACAAATTCATCTCGGAGGAGTAAAATTGATGTAAAACTGTTGCAGATTCGGTAAGCTTCATTGGCTATTAATTTATGTGTTCAAGAAATATCCATCACAACACAAAGGCAAAGCGAGTTATAACGTGCATAATTCGATTGAAGCAGAATCAAATGGAAAACGTTCGCCAGCGAATAGTTTCCAGTCAAGAATTGACTTGGGAAGTTTGCTATCGATCTGTTTGCTTGTTGCAGGGTTTTGGGTGATCATTGGGATTCCGCTGATTCACGATGATGAAAGTAAAATACTGATTCAGGCAAAAAACGAGTACGCTTTGCAAGAGTATTCAGCCGCGATGAATTTGGTAAAAAAGATTCTGAAATCAGACCCTTCACATCAACAGGCTTTATTGTTCGCAGGACAGACTGCGAGTAAGTTACACGAATATCAACAGGCGATAGACTATTTTGAACAGGTTACTCCTAAAACTTCTGAAGTTGCATTTCAGAAGTTATACGGGCTGGCTGAACGTTACTGGATGAAGAACCAGGTTGTTAAGGCGGAGCGGTACTTTCGAGAGGCTTATCTTCTTAATCCTACCCATCTCCCAACCAACCGATACCTCAGCGAGTTACTTTATATTCAGGGTCGTACCTGGGAAGCGATTCCTTTTTTGCGAACACGCATTGTGCAAGGCGATTTTATCGCAGACCAACTTCGTATGATTGGTTCAACCGAAACTTCTGTGCTGGTGGATGATTTTGTTGTCAATCGCAGTCTAAAGGCAAAGCCGGAACATCCTATTATTTTATTGGGAACGGCCAGAATTCACTTACTGCAAAATCGAACCGAACAGGCAAAAAAACTTTTACTTGAAATTGTCGCTGCCCATCCCGAAATTGCAGAAGCGCAAGGAAGGCTGGGGCAAATTTACGCGTTGGAAAACGGTTCAGACTTTTTAGTCTGGAACCGCTCCCTTTCAGCAAAGATGGATGAGCATCCTGAAATCTGGAGAGCCAGAGCAAACTGGGCTCGTGTCAACAAGCAACCGCGTGCGGCAATTCGTTGCTTCAGTGAAGTACTTCTGAGACATCCTTATCATGTGACTGCTTCTTATGAACTTTCACAATTAATTGCAGAGGTAAAGGGGCAGCAAGCTGCACAGGTCTATTTTGAACGAGCAAAAGAGTTAAGTAATTTGCAGACACTGCTTGGTGAATTACAAGGGAATTGCAATTTTACGATTATTCATCAGGTAATAGAAATCCTTGAAAAGCAACAACGGTTTCTTGAGGCAACAGCCTGGGCAGATATGGCATTACGCGAATTGAATCCTCCCGCCTGGGCAACAACATCGCTCCAATCATCACGACGGGAAGCTCTGTTAAACATCAAAACAGTGGATTCCCGGCAAGCTGGTCAAGCACAGGAATTATTGGGCTTTCCCCTTCCTGATTGGCATACCCGGATGGAAGACAATTCTCATATTCAGATGGCTTCCTCTCGTTTTTCATTACCACGTTTTTCAAATGAAGCAGCAGAAGCAGGGATTAATTTTCGGTATATCAGTTCGTTACAGGAAAATGTTGGCCTGGAGCATATTTTCGATACCACCGGTGCAGGGATGGCTGTGTTGGATTACAATCTTGATGGTTGGCCCGATATTTATCTTGCGCAAGGGTGTCAGTGGAAGGATCGTCAGGGAAGCAAAAACTATCCTGATCGACTTTATCAAAATTTAGGGAACGGTCAATTCAAAGAAGTCACTGATCAGTCCGGATTGAGAGACATCAATTTTAGTCAGGGAGTCACAGCCGGCGATTTTAACAGCGATGGATATCCCGATTTATATATTTGCAATCTTTACGAAAACTGTCTGTATATAAACAACGGGGACGGCACTTTCAGCGATGCAACACAAACATCGCAAACAGCTGGCGATGAATGGTCTCTCAGTGCGGGCTTTGGCGATTTTAATCAGGATGGTCTGGCGGATTTATATGTTGTCAATTACCTGGATCGAAAGACCGTCGCTGGACAATCGTGCAAAACAGAAAATGGTCGACTTAAAGCCTGCGTCCCCACGATGTTTCCGGGAACCATGGATCGACTCTACCTCAACAATGGCGATGGCTCTTTTAAGGATGTATCTCTTGAAGCAGGTTTATAT
>Ga0316208_1001185_pt1 | contig 25766 bp, 27 predicted proteins | sample 3monopyrite_MG_FD_204944 | JGI IMG/M metagenome (GOLD analysis project Ga0316208, IMG submission 204944) | Microbial mat bacterial communities from mineral coupon in-situ incubated in ocean water Damariscotta River, Maine, United States -... | ecosystem: Environmental > Aquatic > Marine >... | reverse complement strand
GCGCAGCGTGGCAATCTCATTATGAGAACTCTGTAGATTGAGATTGCCGCGGTCACGTTGTTCCCTCGCAATGACAGTGAATATTTGTTTGAAATAACGTTTAGATTTTATAACCACGATGCAATGCAACCACACCGCCCGTTAAATTAAAATATTCTGCTTTTTCAAAACCGGCATCAACCATCATGCCTTTTAAGGTTTCCTGATCCGGATGCATGCGTATCGATTCGGCCAGATAGCGATAACTGTCCGGATCATCCGCAATCACTTTACCCATGAAAGGTAATAGTTTGAATGAATAAGTATCATAAACTTTACTGAGTAAAGCCGATTCCGGTTTGGAAAATTCTAAAATCAATAAAGGTGCGCCGGGTTTTAAGACACGATACATTGAACGCAGTGCCGCATCTTTATCGGTGACATTACGCAGACCAAATGCGATGGTAATGGCGTCAAAATGATTATCGGGGAAAGGCAGGCATTCGGCATTTGCCTGAACATACTCGACATTTCCGGCTATGCCCTTATCTAATAAACGTTCACGACCGACTTTTAACATGGAATCGTTAATATCAGCGACAGTCACCGAACCTTCCTGACCCACAATGCGGGCAAATTTTGCGGCCAGGTCACCGGTACCACCGGCTAAATCGAGAACATTGTGACCAGGACGGACACCACTCATTTCAATGGTATAACGCTTCCAAACACGGTGAATACCGAATGACATTAAGTCATTCATCACATCATATTTACTGGCAACCGAATGGAAAACACCGGCGACTTTATTTACTTTCTCGTCGTAGGCAACTTGTTCAAAACCAAAATGTGTTGTGTCGTCTTTCATGGTTTGATTGTACCAAATTTCTTTTCGTCATTCTGGTATGTTTTTGAGCCGGAATCTTGTCTGTATATCTGGATTTCATCCTTTGATTCGTAAACGGTGCTTCCTTGCACCACTTCACCCGCAAGAGGCACGCGGGAATGACGGGCGACTATTATTTATTAACCATGCTTAGGCTCTGGACGTTCTTTGCCGGCATCTTTAAGACGCTGCAGGTAATTTTTCCAGTTTTCTTCATAATTTTCACCGAGTTCATACAGGGTTTCCCATGAATAAATACCGGTATCGTGGTTGTCATCAAAAAAAGGTTGAATGGCGTAGTTACCAATCATTTCAATTTGGGTGATGTTCACGTCTTGTTTGCCGAATTGTAAAACTTCCTGTCCGGGGCCATGGCCCTGGACTTCGGCAGAAGGTGAGTACACGCGCAAGTATTCAACCGGTAGGTTAAATGTTTTTCCATCAGCAAAAACGACTTCGAGTACATGCGAAGTTTGATGAAGTTTAATATCTGTCGGTTTGATCATTGAAAATTTCTTCCTAAATAACTTTTATAAAATATAATAGCGTTTTGATAATAAAACTATTTCCGTTAAAGAATGTAACGGCGCCTGGATCATAAAGCTTTTCACCGTTACAAAATGTAACGGCTCCAGGTTATATCGCTTTTCACCGTTACAAAATGTAACGGCTCAGGTCTTCATCCTGCGCTAATTCTGCAATATTATCATCCACATATTCTGCAGTGATTTTAACCTCGGAACCTTTATTCTCGGTTGCGGTAAAAGATACTTCTTCAAGTAATCTCTCAAGTATGGTGTGTAAGCGGCGGGCACCAATATTTTCAGTGCTTTCGTTTACCTGAAATGCGGTTTCAGCAATACGACGAATACCCTCTTCAGTAAAGCTGAGAGTGACGTCTTCGGTTGCCAGTAAAGCGCGGTATTGTTCTGTGAGTGACGCGTCTGGCTCAACTAAAATACGCATGAAGTCATCGGAGGTTAAGGCATCGAGTTCAACACGAATGGGAAAACGGCCTTGTAATTCAGGAATTAAATCAGACGGCTTAGTAAGGTGAAAGGCACCTGAAGCAATAAATAAAATATGATCCGTTTTCACCATGCCATATTTTGTTGTCACGGTAGAGCCTTCTACTAACGGCAGTAAGTCACGTTGCACACCTTCACGTGACACATCAGCACCACTGGTTTCACCGCGTTTGGCAATTTTATCCATTTCATCTAAAAAGACGATGCCATGTTGTTCAACATTATGTAACGCATCTTCTTTTATTTCTTCTTCATTAATTAAGTTTGCTGCTTCTTCATCAATAAGCAGTTTGAACGCTTGTTTAATCGGTAATTTACGTGTGCGTTTGGTTTGGTTGCTGCCTAAATTTTGAAACATGCCTTGTAACTGGTTGGTCATTTCTTCCATGCCAGGCGGCGCCATAATTTCTACACCAATTTGTTGTGCATCCATTTCAATTTCGATTTCTTTGTCGTCGAGACTGCCTTCACGTAATTTTTTGCGAAATTTTTGACGTGTTGGATTTTCGTTTTTATCTTCCGCTGAGTCAGCAGAAGAAAAGTCGCGTGCAGCTGGCAATAGAATATCCAGAATACGTTCTTCTGCTGCATCTTTTGCTTTTGTTTGTACTGCTTGCATCGCGTTTTCGCGGGTGAGTTTGATTGAAATTTCCATCAGATCACGAATAATGGATTCAACATCACGACCGACATAACCGACTTCAGTAAATTTTGTTGCTTCAATTTTTAAAAAAGGCGCGCGCGCGAGTTTTGCCAGACGGCGGGCAATTTCAGTTTTGCCAACACCGGTTGGTCCGATCATCAGAATATTTTTGGGTGTAATTTCGTTGCGTAAATCTTCAGCAACCTGACTACGGCGCCAGCGATTTCTTAACGCAATGGCCACCGCGCGTTTTGCTGCGGCCTGACCAACGATATGTTTGTCGAGTTCAAGGACAATTTCCTGTGGTGTCATTTGTGACATATTAAATTCCAGTTGTACTTTTTAAAATTCTAATTCTTCAAAAACAAAATTATGGTTAGTATAGATGCAGATGTCGCCTGCAATATTCAAGGCTTCGGTTGTGATTTCTTTTGCATCTAGCTCGGTATTTTTGACCAGTGCGCGTGCAGCCGATAAGGCGTAATTACCGCCCGAACCAATTGCCATAATGCCATGTTCAGGTTCTATGACATCGCCATTACCCGAAATAATGAGTGATGCCTCGGCATCAGCGACGGCAAGTAACGCTTCTAAACGACGTAAGGTGCGGTCTGTACGCCAGTCCTTAGCCATTTCAACGGCAGCGCGAACGAGTTGACCATTATGTTTTTCAAGCTTGGCTTCAAAGTATTCAAATAAGGTGAAAGCATCGGCAGTGCCACCGGCGAAACCGGCAATGACTTTATCATTATATAAACGGCGAACTTTACGGACGTTACCTTTCATTATGGTGTCGCCCATCGTTGCCTGACCATCAGCACCGATAACAACCTTATTGTCTCGTCGCACTGAAAGGACGGTAGTACCTCGATATTGTTCCAAGATGAGCTCCTTACATAAAAATAGAGGGATAAAGGGGTAATTGCAGAATAATCAGGGCGCCGATTGTACACCCGTGCGTGTTGCTGAACAAACAAAATTAGACTAATTAGTGTTTATTCAATAACTTAGCAGAAATCAGTTATACAATAATTGCTAATTCCATTTTCATTAAAATAAAAAAAGGCGGCTCATTTAGCCGCCTTTTTTTTGTTATTTCTTTAAAGTTATTTTGGCACGGTAACGGTCAAACCCAGAATTTGCCAGGCCTGCATACCATCACGATAGTAGTTAAGTTTTTCTACCGGATAGCCCTGTTTAATCAAGCCTTGAATTGCACGAGGCGATTGACCACACCACATGCCGTTACACCAAAGCAGAAGATTTTTTGCTGCACTGAAATCCCAAAATGGATTTGGTTTTTTCTCAATGCCTAATAAATCTTTTAAATCAGTCCAGTAACCGGTTGTCGTTGTTTTACGTCGTTTAACACCTAAGGTTTTCATCGCGCTAATAAGCTTTTGATCATTACGACTCAGGGCAAAAGTCGTAAAGGGAATATTAATTGAGCCGGGTATGGTTCCTTTTGCATGCCATGATGGTGTGCGGGCATCGATTAATACGCCCTGTTTAGATTTTAACTGCGTTTTAATAAAATTAATGACTTCAAGTTCACCATAGGTAGCTACGCCGGGTGCAACGGTCATTGGTTGAATACAAAATGGAGGACACTTTCGGGATGTTTTTGAAAAACCGCCACTTAAATGGTTGCTTTGATCTTGTATTCGCTGAATACGAACCGTTTCACCATTATGCTCTACTGTAAGATGTGACATGTTTTGGGTGATATTAACGTCGAGTGCAAAAGTTGTTGTGCTAAATGTTAAAAGTAAGAGAGAAGCGAGAGAGCTTATTTTCATTAGACGATCCCTTTATAATAATAGTAAAAATTTATTTTGCTTCGTATTTTTCAATGATCATACGTTTAGCAGCAGATAATTTTTTTGTTTTTTTGAATCTATCAAAAATAATAATTCGTGAGCTAGTAGGCAATTTAGAATAAACAGAATGACTTGAGGAGTGTTTTTTTCTTAGCAGGTCTTCAAAGTTATACATAGAAACTGACGCTTTTTGTATTTCAGCAGAGTTTATGGTTTGAGATTGTTCCAGTCGCTCAGTTTCCTGTAGCTCCTTTTTAGCTTCTTCAAGATACTCAGGACTGCTTATTTCATCATTCAGACCCTGTAAATAATCATCTGTTATGTAGAGCTTTTCAGCGTGTGAAATTGAGATGGTAGAGGCGCTGAGATAAAGGAAAACGACAATTAATGTTTGGCTGTTCCGAAAAGTCATAGTTAAACCCTGTTCTTTTTTATCTGGTTAAGTCAATTATCGACAACGTGCTTGTGCTACTTTAGGGGGAAATACTTAAGAATAAAGGTGTACGTAACTATAACAGGAGTAATTACTGACATAAAAGTAGCTGGATGCCATATTTTGTTGTGATTTATGTAGGAAATAGTACAGATTCGATTTCTTTGATTTCATCTTGTGCTTTTTTTATTGCTTCAGGCAGGTCATCTTTTGTTAACCCGGTTAACTCCCATGAGATTGGATTAATCATTGGAATTTCATCATCTTCACTCATGGAGTCAAAATCTGCCATTACAGCCACTGCATTAGCAATATTGATAAGCGCCACTTCAGCAGGAAAGTCTTTCGCATTTTGCGGGCTGTGATGAAATTCAACGCATTCCTCAAGAACAGGAGCCAGTTTCCAGTTTTTAATTAAGGCAGCGCCCACCTGAGTGTGATCAAAACCAAAGACATGTTGTTCGGCCTCATAAGTTTCCAGCTCTTCACTGCCTTCCATCAACAGTAAAATGGCCTCATGTGACTTTTCAGGCAGTTGGTTAAACATCAGGAGTTGACCAATATCGTGCAACAGACCGGCAATAAAAATGGATTCTGAATTGGCTTTTTTGCTTTTTTTGGACAAAATTTGTGCCAGTAAGCCGCAATATAAACTGTGATGCCAGAAATCCTGCATGGTGATGAGATCGTTGGGAATGCCATCAAAGGCCTGGCTTGCAGAGGTAGATAAAACTAAGTCACGAATTTTATTGGTACCAAGAATCGCAACGGCACGGGAAATAGTTTCCACCTCTTTTGATAAACCGTAATACGCGCTGTTCGCAATTTTTAACATGCGCACCACAAGCGCAGGATCTTGTGAAATGGCAGCCGCCATGTCATCAGCGCTTGAATCAGGGTCATTTGCAATTTCGTTAACCCGAAGTGAAATTTCGGGAAGAGTGATAAGCTCTTTAGCGTTATTAACTAAATCCTGAATTTCAGCATCTGACATATTGGGTTGAACCTCATATTGTTAGTATTGAGTTTAGTTAAAACCGCTGTTTTTTCTATTAAAAAGCAGGTGGTAGCTCACAAAGTTAAAAGAAAACGTATAATAATTATGTATTTACTCGTTTAGTAACGCTTTTATCTTCTTCAATATACTTTCTTTTTCCCAGTCAACGCCACCAAAAATTGCGAAACGAATTTTGCCTTTTTTATCAATGACATAGCTTGTGGGAAAAGCAAATACACCCCAGCTCTTTAATGCGGCACCATCACTGTCAAACAGGATGGGGAATTGCACATTGACCTTTGTTTTCAAAAAATGCCGTACGGTTTTTTCGTCTTCAGCCATATTAACGCCCAAAATGGTGAAACCTTTAGCAGAAAAACGATTTTGTAAGCGTTGCATAGAGGGCATTTCATGCACACACGGCGGGCACCAGCTCGCCCAGAAATTAACCAGCACAACCTGGCCTTTGAGTTTTTTTAAATCAATCATTTTGTTATTCAGATTTCTTAATCTTAAAGCCGGTGGGTTTGGGTTACCCTGAAAGGCTTTGAGACTGCGTTCTTTTTTACCGGTTTTAACTTTGGGTTGAGTATTTTTAATTATCGCAACACGGCGTTTAACATAAGGCAAAGTAGTCAGATATCTGGCTGCCTGTTTTAACGTGGCGGGGAGTTTTTTTGTTTTTTGTTTTTCATAGACAGTAGCATCAGGACGAAAATAGTAGCGATCACGCACGCCTTTAATGCGTTTTACAAATACGTCACTGCCACTATGTTCTAAAGCGGTAATTGTTTGATCAAGCTTCCAGTACCAGGGTGACTTTTTAGGTTGTAAAATAAAGAGTGGTAAATTGGTTTGTTTTACAATGGGTAGTAGTTTTCCTTCAACACCCGGATCCGGTGTTTCAATAAAAAACTTTGGGCTCATCAAAATCACACCTGCGAGTGCAGTGCTGTCTGGATGTTTGGCCTGCCAAAGTTGAGCGCCTTTTAAAACGGGTAAAACTCCGCGTCCGGTTGTGACAGGAATGATTTTTTTAGCGGTTTGTTTGTGTGCATAATCAATGAGTTGCTCAATATCCGTTTCAGGAATTCGATCCATACTGCTGCTGGCAATGGGTAAAAAATGGGCAGAAAACAAATCAACACGCCAGACTTCAATATTCTGCTTAGCGAGTTGCTGAGCAATGTCATGTTCAGATTTTTGTGGCCCTGCTTCAGAATAAAGCCAGAGAAACAGAGTGTTCCCGTTTGCTTTATAGATTGTTGTTTCAACTTCAGTGTCAGAATTTATTGAAAGTGATTGTGTTTCTTCAGCAAAGCTTAAACGTGAGCTAAAACCGACAATTAACAATGTTAAAAGAAGATAAAAGTTAAATTTAAGTAAATGATGCGTTTTCATGGTTTGAAATTTTGGTTTTTGGCCTTAGTATCTACTTATAAATATTGTTGATTAACTGAAAGTCTTTTTATTATTAGTTTATCTTAATTCTATATCAATTCTGGAGTAATAAATGAAGAAATGGGAATGTATTGTATGTGGTTTTATTTATGATGAAGCAGAAGGTATTCCTGATGAAGGTATTCCTGCCGGTACAAAATGGGAAGATGTGTCCGATGACTGGTTATGCCCTGACTGCAGCGTTGGTAAATCTGATTTTGAAATGAAAGAAATCGATTAATACTATGGCAATTGATTATCCCATCGTGATTATTGGCAGTGGTTTAGCGGGCTACAATGTTGCGCGTGAATTTCGCAAGTTAAATACTGATGCAGAGGTAATTATTATAGCTGATGATGCGGCAGATTTTTATTCAAAGCCCATGTTATCAAACGCATTAGCGAAGAAAAAATTAGCTCATGAGTTAGCCACGGCCGATGCCCAAAAGATGGCCAGTGATCTTAATGCCAAAGTTTTAAAACATACCCGTATTGAAAAAATTGATCCGGCTAACAATGTTGTCCACACACATAACAACGAGTCGTTAAACTATAGCCAGCTGGTTCTGGCGCTGGGTGCCTCAACTGTTAATTTACAAATAAACGGGAATGCGGCAGACAAGATTTTAATGGTGAATGATCTTGCTGATTATGCAACCTTTAGAACGGCGATTGCAGACAAGAAAAAAATTGCCATTATCGGTGCAGGACTGATCGGTTGTGAGTTTGCCAATGATCTGGTGTTGTCAGGTTACGATGTGTCTGTCATTGGTTTGAGTGATACGCCGCTGAATAACTTGCTGCCTAAACAAGCAGGTGAATATTTAAAAACAGCGTTAACTGAGCAAGGTGTTAACTGGTATCTTGGTCAGGAAACAAAACAAATCAATTTTGAAAATGATATTTTTAAAATTGAATTAGCAGATGGTACAGCGTTGGAAGTGGATGTGGTTTTATCTGCAGTAGGATTAAAACCAAATATCCAGCTGGCTGAAGATGCAGGTATTACTGTAAATAAAGGTATTGTTGTTAATCAGCAGTTAAAATCTAATCATGAAAGTATTTATGCATTAGGTGATTGTGCTGAAATTGAAAGCTTATTTTTACCTTTCGTTATGCCGCTAATGAATTCTGCCCGTGCTATCGCAAAAAGTTTAAATGGGGAATCAACCTCAGTGAGCTTTCCTGCCATGCCGGTCATGGTAAAAACGCCCTCCTGTGCTGTTGTGGTTTCACCACCTGCGCGTGGTGTCGAAGGTGAGTGGCAAATAAAACAGGATGATGACGGTGTGCATGCAAGTTATGTTGATCAAGCCGGCATGTTGCATGGTTTTGCCCTGGTAGGAAAAGCCGTTGCAGATAAGCAGCGATTAGTGAAAGCGCTTCCAGTGGTTTTAAAATAAAACGTCGTTTAAGTTTGTATTCACGCGTATCATTTTAGTCTGCGTTATTTATTTGCAGGTGTATTGATAATAGATTTAAGTTCAGCGAGTTGTTGCTTGATTTCAGCAGCAGCACTTTTAGCTAAGATAGTATTGTTTTCCTTAGAAGCCAATAATAATTTTTGGATTTCAAAACAAACATCTGCCTGTTTATTAAAACCAAATGTTGCGGCAGTCCCTTTAAAAGTATGAACAATTCGATAAAAAGTATCTAAAAAGTCGGGGTTGTTTAAGTCCGTTTGATAGTCCTTCCAGCTATCTTCAATTTCCTGATATTTATCAGGCAGCTGTTTGCGGTACTTGTCATGCAAGGCATCCATGCGGTGTTGTAATTGCTGTTTTTTATCGTCTGTCATATTTTTATTATTATATATTTTCATTGAATATAACGATTTTGTAGGGGCATTCCAAGTTTTACTACAAAATAAACGCTTTACTACAAAATAAACCACATTTTGTTAGAATGACGTAATGGATGTTTCTTACATAATTGACCCTCTAAATGATGCACAGCGGCAGGCCGTCTGTGCGCCAACATCAAATATTCTGGTTTTAGCCGGCGCCGGTAGCGGTAAAACACGTGTGCTGGTGCATCGTATTGCCTGGCTCATGCAGGCCGAAAATGTCTCACCTTATGGCATTTTAGCGGTGACCTTTACCAATAAAGCCGCGGCAGAAATGCGTGGCCGAATCGAAAATTTATTGGGAATCCCGTCAAGTGGTTTGTGGGTGGGCACTTTTCATGGCATTGCCCATCGTTTATTGCGTGCGCACTGGAAAGAAGCGGAATTACCGCAAACGTTTCAGATTATGGACAGCGAAGATCAGCATCGTGCTTTAAAACGCGTGGTGCGCGAAATGGGGCTGGATGAAAAACGCTGGGTGCCGCGTGAAGCTCAGTGGTGGATCAACGCACGCAAAGATGAAGGTTTACGTCCTGAAAATATCGAACATAAAAATGATACTTATTTAAGGCACATGGTAGAAATTTATCGTGAATATGAAGCGATGTGTCGCCGTAATGGCTCGCTTGATTTTGCTGAACTTTTATTACGTGCTTATGAGTTATGGGTAAAACGTCCTGATGTTTTAATGCCTTATCAGGAACGCTTTAAAAATATTCTGGTGGATGAATTTCAGGACACCAATACGATTCAATATGCCTGGATAAAAATCCTGGCCGGTAACAGTGCGAATGTTTTTGTTGTTGGCGATGATGATCAGTCTATTTATGGCTGGCGTGGCGCAAAAATTGAAAACATTTACAAGTTTTCCAAAGATTATAAAGATGCCTCGAACTTTCGTTTGGAACAAAATTATCGCTCAACCGGTAATATTCTCGGTGCCGCAAATGCACTGATTGCCAACAATACCGATCGCATGGGCAAAGAGTTATGGACTGATGGTAGCGATGGCGAACTCATCGAAATTTATAGTGCTTTCAACGAGATAGAAGAAGCCCGCTATATCGTTGATAAAATTGCCGTCTGGACTGATCAGGGTGGCTTTCGTACCGAGAATGCAATTTTGTATCGTTCTAACGCGCAGTCACGTGTGCTTGAAGAAGCCTTAATGCAAAGCGGTACCCCATATCGCATTTATGGTGGCTTACGATTCTTTGAACGTCAGGAAATTAAAGATGCACTCGCTTACTTACGTTTAATCGCCATTAAAAATGATGATGCCTCTTATGAACGTATCGTTAATGTACCTACACGAGGTATCGGAAATAAAACCGTTGATTTAGTCAGAAGCAAAGCCCGTGAAAATAATATCTCCATGTGGCAGGCAACCCTGCAGTTAATTGTACAGGGTGAAATTACGTCACGCGCTTTAAGTGCGTTACAACAATTTGTTGATTTGATTAGCGGCATGGAAACCGATTTAAAGAACATGGAACTGTATGAGCAGATTGAACATGTTATTCATCAAAGCAGCCTGATCGCCCACTATGAAAAAGAAAAGGGAGAGAAAGGCCGTAACAGAATAGAAAATTTAGATGAACTTGTTAATGCAGGGCGTACTTTTGAACAGGATGACTGGGAAGAAACTGAAGTCGATAAAATGACTGCGTTTATATCTCATGCCTCATTAGAAGCGGGTGAAGGCCAAGCCAACGAAGGTGAAGACAGTGTGCAATTGATGACCCTGCATTCAGCAAAAGGGCTGGAATTTAAACAGGTCTTTTTAGCCGGCATGGAAGAAGGTTTGTTCCCACACAGTCGTTCATCAGAAGAAAGTGGACAGCTCGAAGAAGAACGTCGTCTTTGTTATGTTGGTATGACACGGGCAATGGAAAAACTCACGCTGTGCCATGCAGAAAAAAGGCGCTTATATGGCGAAGAAAGTTATGCGCGTCCATCCCGTTTTTTAACAGAAATTCCTGATGAGTTTACCCAGCATGTGCGTTTACAGGGTAGCGCAATGCCTTTATCAGGTCATGCAAGCGATAGTTATGTCACAAAAGATAAAGCGGTACAGGAAGCGGCACCGGTTCAGTTAGGCCAACGCGTTTGTCATGAAAAATTTGGGGAAGGTGTGGTGTTAAATTATGAAGGTGAGGGCCGCCATGCCCGTATCCAGATTAACTTTGATGATTTGGGCAGTAAGTGGTTAGTAATGGAATATGCAAATTTAATTTTGTAATTTTTTGTAGGTCGGCTCTTTAGGCCGGCATGTTTAATGTCACTGCGTGGCTGGATTCTATATCCGGTTTCGGCCGGACAGCCGGGCCGGTCAACCACCGACAAACCTAATTATAAAAAAATTTATCTGGCTGACTGGTGATAATAACAGTATTTGTATCAATAATATCTAAAGGTTTGCCCAGAAAATGACCTTGCGCAAAATCGACACCGTATTCTTTTAACAGACTTAAGGTTTTTTCATTCTGTACAAATTCAGCAATGGTTTGTTTGCCAAGTGCGTGCGCAATTTGATTCATGGATTGCACCATTGCGCGATCGACTTTTGATGTATCTAACGATTGTACAAATGAGCCATCTATTTTAAGTTTATCAACGGCAAGATTTTTTAAGTAAGCAAAAGAACAAAAGCCGGTTCCAAAATCATCGAGAGCGAATTTACAGCCCATATCTTTAAGTTTTGAGATAAATAATTTAGCTGAAGTAATATTTGCAATAGCAGCGGTTTCAGTAATTTCAAAAGTTAAACTTGTTGGCTCAAGGCCGGTGTTATCTAAAATGCCTTGTATCATCGGCAATAATTCGTTGTCTTCAAAAGCGCGACCGGAAAGATTAATAGAAAAGCAGATATTTTTATTATGCTCATGCAACTTAGCTAAGGCACGCATGGATCGGCTGACGGTCCAGCGATCGACATTATTAATTAAACCAAAGCGTTCAGCAGCAGGAATAAAACCACCGGGTAAAATACGCTGGCCATCATCCAGGTTCATTCTTAACAACACTTCATAATCGTTTACGCTGCCATCCTCAATAGAAACGATCGGCTGGTAAACCAAAGAAAAGTGATCGTTTTCATAGGCATCTTTAACCCGACCAGCCCAACCCATGTCTTCGGCCATTCCATCGAGTTGTTTATTCGCGGGATCATAAATATGAAAGCAATTTCGGCCTTCTGTTTTGGCAATATTACAAGCGATGTCGGCATGTGAAAGAGCAGTGTCGGAAGATTCAGTATGTTGATTTAAATAAGTGATGCCCATGCTACAGGTCACATTAAATAACTGGCTTTCAGAATAGAAACGGTATGATTCAAAAAAACCTAATAGATTATGTGCAACGATATCAACCGCATGCTCATCTGTGTCAAAAAGGAGAATAGTGAATTCATCACCACCAAAACGAGCAAGCAAGTCACCTTCACGTAATTTGTCTTTTAAAAGCTGGCTGACTTCAATGAGCAGCTCATCACCAGCAGCGTGCCCAATGGTGTCGTTAACATACTTAAATTGATCAAGATCGAGATAAATTAATGCGCAGTGTTCAGCACGCCGTTTTAAGCGACTAATACTGTGATCAAGTTCCTGCTGAAAGAAACTTCGATTATATAAACCGGTTAATTTGTCATGTTGTGCCTGATAGGTGAGTTCTAATTCATAAGCTTTTTGTTCAGTAATATCACCAACAAGTAAAATATAAAACACCTTATTATTCATTTGCATTTGGCTTATGCGGACTGAAAGCGTTAATGTTTGACCGTCACGATGTTTGGTTTCAACTTCCTGAGTGATGATTTTTTTCTGTTCAGGATCTTTAGGAAAGGTGATTTTTGGTAATAACCACGATAAATTATTGTGCTTAATTTCATCCCGACTAAAACCAAAAAGGTGTTCTGCTGCCGGGTTAAACATTTCAATATGTTGCTGTTCGTTTATAACAATAATACATTCAGCAGCATGGTCGACGATTGCCTGAACATATTCGTCTTGCTCACCTAGACGATGAAACAGGCGACTCAACGTTTGTACTAAAAATCCAATTTCATCATTCGAGTGCGGTTGTAATTGTTTTGCTAAATCAGCGTGGCTGCTTGCGCCTGTATTTGTGGTCACACTTTCAACGGGTTTTAATGACTGGGTCAAACTTCGATAAGCAACAAGGGTGGATATAATTGCGGTAAGTCCCATGAGTGCCCATGCAAGAACCACTTCGAGAGAAATAAATCCGGTTTGCCACCAGTAATACTTTAATAAAATCGACGTTGTTAAAAGCGGAATGTACGCTCCGACTAATAACATTTTGGTGCGCATACTCACCTGTATATTTGATAAACCGATATAACTGGTGAGTTTGCCAAGTGTTGAGAGGCCATCAAGATAACCGGGCAAGCCAACTAAGATTGTAATGGTGAGTTGCAACAACATAAATTGTAACAAAGAAGATGCGCTAACCGCCTGTCCGGCGGACAGTAAAAACCAGTGATGAATAGTAGGAATAGTTAAAACATAGAGTAAAAAAAACATCCAGTAGCGGCTGCCAAAACTTTGTAGCTGGGTGTTTAAATCCTCAGGCAAATAATGCTCATCCGGGTGTTTTAGTTTCCATTTAATGACGGGTTGTAAAAAAGTTTTAAAATGAACGGCACACCAAAGCAACAGACTGCTGTAAATGGCGATTAAAGTGAGGCCAGTACTTCCCGTAAATAGGGTTTTAAGCTCCGCCATGTTAAAAAAACTGGCGGTGACATAACCAATAACAGGAGTAAGCGCAAAGCTTATCAGGGTGACTAAAAACAAACGTCGTTGTATGAGTAAAAGTGCCTGTTTCATTTTATTATTTTCATTTGTTTAAAGGCGTAAGGCTCTTTATAAAACAGAATAATATAATGGCAGAAACAGTAGGGTGTTGCTATAGAGATATGACTAAAATTGTTATTTAAGAATTTTGTAATATAGATTATTTTGATTGGGATTTTTTTAAATCTAAACTAACCGAGTTAATGCAATAACGTAAACCGGTTGGTTGCGGCCCGTCAGGAAAAACATGGCCTAAGTGCGAGCCGCAATTTCTGCAATGCACTTCAATTCGACGCATACCTAAACTGGTATCGTGGGTTTCTTCAATGGCTGTTTCATTAATGGCCTGATAATAACTGGGCCAGCCAGTACCTGAGTCAAATTTTGTCGAAGATGAAAACAAGGGTTCACTACATCCGGCACAAACATACGTTCCTTCGCTCTTACAATCAGCATATTTTCCTGAAAAGGGACGCTCGGTACCGTGCTGGCGCATAACCTGAAACTGTTCAGCGGAAAGGCATCCCTGCCATTGCTGTTCTGACTTGTCATTTTTGTTTGACATCATTTATTTGCCGTTATTAGCAAGCATTTGTTTATTTTTTTCTTCGAGTGATGCGATTAATGCATCAATACCCTGAGTTTTAAATTGCGTTGCGAAATTATTTTTATAAGTGGTGATCATACTAATGCCTTCGACTGACACATCATAAATTTTCCAGCCTTTTTTAGTGAGGTGCATGCGGTAACGAATAGGAATCGCTTCGCCTTTGTCGGGCTTTAATTCAGCGCGGACAGTTAAAGAGGTATCACCTTCTTTAATGTCGATAGGAAAATAACGAATAAGATCTTCTCTTAGATTTTTATCACGACCATTTAAATATTCTGATAATGCAGATGAATAAAAGCGTAAAAGTAATATACGAAATTGACGGATGAATTTAATTTTTTGTGGTTTTTCTGCACGACGCCAGTATTTACCCATGACCATTTTTGAGGCAGAAATAAAATCAAGATGGGGGAGAATAATTTCCTCCACCAGTGAATTTAATTTTTGGGGAGATTGCTTAATTTCAATGCGATGATCATTAATTGAGCGCAGCATTTTAACGGTGGCTTTTTGCAGCAGTACATCGGGTGCTTCTATGTCAGGATTCGCTGCTGCGATGCTGTTTGAGGTGAATAACAGGCTTAAAATAAATAAAAATAATCCATTTTTTATCAATATCTGGTTTGCTGGCATAATATGCTCCAATCTCAAAATTTTGTCGTCGTTCGTAAAAATGTCACTGTTAATATAGTGTAGCAAAGACAATATTACGACAAACAAAGGTTAAATTAGTTTAAATTTGGTGTTATTTTCGAGCATTATTCCAGCGTGAAGCAGCGTTGCTTTTGCCAGGCATGATAATTCTTTCTGGTTCATAAAGGTGAAGTTCATCGCGAATGTAGCTCGCTCCTTTATCGCAGTATACGTCTCGATCTCTTTTACAGTCACTAACCAACTGTTCATCAGCTGAACGTTTAAGTTCAGCGGCAGCCCTGGCGGGTTGTTCGCTGCTTTCACGTAACTTTTTTTCTTGCCATTCTCTGTCTTCTTTCATCCGCTCTCTTTCCAGGTAAGCAGCGGCACTTAATCGTTTAGTTTCCAGCTTAAATTTTCGCTCTACATTTTTATTCCAGGTTTTACGAGCTTGATTACATAATTGCGCGTTCCCATTTTCACAGTGTTCAGAATAGAATTTTTGTGGTTCTTTTTTACCTGCTTTATATGATTTGAGCTGTAGTTTATTTATTTTTACAGTGTTGTTTTTAGAGGGTGGTTTTTGTGAATAGTGAGTTTGCCCGCTTTCATCAACCCATTTATATAAACTTTCAGAAATAGACGTATTCATGAATAAAAATGAGCTAAGTAATACTGTCAAAAAAAATAATTTTTTAAAAAACATAACGCTTCTCTAAAATATTTAGCAGTTTGCTGTTCAGTATAGTTAAAATGAGACAAATCTCACTTTAATAATATATAGTAGCAAAGATTGTATTGCGACAAACAAACGTTAAATTTAGGAGTTTATTGTGCCATCTACTGAAACTGGACACGGTCATTTTTCCCGGGTGCGTATGCGCCGAATGCGGCGGGATGATTTTTCCCGACGATTAATGCGTGAAAATGCCATTAGTGTAGATGACCTGATTTACCCCGTTTTTGTGCTTGAAGGAAAGACGCAACGTGAAGAAGTGGCCTCTATGCCTGGTGTTGAGCGGCTTTCGATTGATGAGTTGATGAAAGATGCAAACGAGATAGTTAGCCTCGGCATTCCTGCTATCGCGATTTTCCCTGTCACACCTGATGATGTGAAATCGCTGGATGCGGCTGAAGCCTATAATCCCGATGGCCTTGCGCAACGTGCTGTTCGCGCATTAAAAGAAATGTACCCCGATTTAGGCGTCATTACAGATGTTGCGCTTGATCCGTTCACCACGCATGGTCAAGACGGGCTTATTGATGAGTCAGGCTATGTCATGAACGATGAAACGGTCGATGTGCTGGTTAAGCAGGCCTTATCCCACGCCAAAGCCGGTGCCGATGTGGTGGCACCGTCGGATATGATGGATGGCCGCATTGGCCAGATTCGTGATGCACTTGAAAAGGCGGGGCATATTCACACCCGTATATTGGCTTATTCCGCTAAATACGCCTCGAGTTTTTACGGCCCTTTCCGTGACGCGGTCGGCTCGTCGGGTAACCTTGGTAAAGGCAATAAAAATAGTTACCAAATGGATCCCGCCAATAGTGATGAAGCGCTTTGGGAAGTCAGCCTGGACTTAGATGAAGGTGCAGATATGGTGATGATTAAACCGGGGATGCCGTACCTTGATATCGTTCGCCGCATTAAAGATGAGTTTGGTGCACCGACCTACGTTTATCAAGTGAGTGGTGAATATGCGATGTTAAAAGCGGCTGCTCAGAATGGCTGGTTAGATGAAAAGGCGGTGGTTATGGAATCTTTACTTGCGTTTAAACGTGCTGGTGCTGATGGCATTTTGACCTATTTTGCCAAGTCAGCAGCGAAGTGGTTAAAAGAAAATCAATAGTAAATTACTCAGATTTTAGACCCTTAAAATCCTCGTCATTGTGATGGAGCAAAGTGACTGCGGCATAAAATCGTATGGAACGATTTTGAGCAAGCTTTGCCTGACCCGCAGTAATCTATAATGAATGCCTCTTATCTGGAGATTGCCACGCCATAAAAAGACATGGCTCGCAATGACCTGGGGGTAAAATTAATTGAAATAAATCTGTAACAAAGAGTGTTTTATTGTGTGTGCTCTTTGTATACTTCGCGCCATACGAAGACTAAATATTGGGTCTGAAGGCAGCCCCAAAACAAGAGGAAAATGTATGGCACGTACAACTATTTCGAGTCTATTCGGCTCATCCCCCGTCGCCCCTTTACAATCCCATATGTCCAGCGTTCAGGAATGTATCGTTGAACTTGTTCCCTTTTTCAAAGCCGTTTTAAAAGAAGATTGGACTGAAGCAAGAGCACAACAAAAAAAGATCGCTAAGTTAGAAGGTGAAGCCGACAAGCTTAAGAAAAAGCTGCGTTTAAATTTACCAAAAAGTTTATTTATGCCGATTTCACGCCGAGATTTACTCGAAGTGATTACCATGCAAGATAAGATTGCCAATAAGTCAAAAGACATCGCCGGTATTATTATTGGCCGTAAAATGACTTTTCCAAAAGAAGTTAGCGATAAATTAACTGATTTTGTTAAGCGTTGTATTGATGCTTCAAAGCAGGCTCAAAAAGCAATCAATGAACTTGATGAATTGGTTGAGACGGGATTCAGTGGTCGAGAAGTTAAGTTAGTTCAAGAAATGATTAAAAAATTAGATGATATCGAATCAGACACGGATAAGATTCAGGTAAAAGTTCGTGCAGAATTGTTTAAAAAGGAAAAGGACTTACCGCCGGTTGATGTGATGTTTATGTATCGCGTTATAGATAGTATTGGGGATCTAGCAGATTTGTCACAACGTGTTGGCAGTCGTTTAGAACTCATGTTGGCGCGGTAAGGGGGGGAGCAGTTGTGGAATTAATCACTACATACGGAACAACCTTCCTTATATTAGCCTGCATTTTTGGTTTGTTTATGGCCTGGGGCATTGGTGCAAATGATGTTGCCAATGCAATGGGTACATCAGTCGGCTCAGGTGCGATTACCATAAAACAAGCCGTTATTATCGCTGCTATTTTTGAGTTTGCCGGCGCCTTCTTAGCCGGTGGACAAGTTACTAAAACCATTCGTAAAGGTATCATTGATGCTGATTTACTTTCAGCAACACCGGAACTATTAGTCTATGGCATGTTGGCTTCATTGCTTGCTGCGGGTATCTGGTTATTAGTTGCTTCTAAGTTTGGCTGGCCTGTTTCAACCACACATTCGATAGTTGGTGCGATAGTTGGTTTTGCTGCAGTGGGTATCGGTATGGATGCCGTACATTGGAGTAAGGTGGGTACGATTGTTATGAGTTGGGTGATATCACCTGCTTTAGCCGGAGCAGCGTCTTATTGGCTTTTCCGTAGCGTACAAAAACTCATACTCAATAGAGATGATCCCTTTGAAAGCGCGAAACAAGTTGTCCCTTACTATGTTTTTCTAACCGGTTTTATTATTGCCTTAGTGACAATGTTCAAAGGTTTAAAACATATTGGTTTAGAAGTGTCGACAGTTGAAAGTTACAGTTATGCGGTTGTGTTTGGTTTGGTCATTATGTTTATGAGTATGATATCTATTCGTAAACTTAAAATTGATCCTGATGCAGACAGAGATTTTCATTTTGCCAATGTTGAGCGTGTCTTTGGTGTACTCATGGTTGTTACTGCTTGTGCGATGGCTTTTGCACACGGGTCAAATGATGTTGCGAATGCCATTGGCCCAGTTGCCGCTATTATTGGTATCGTACAAAGTGGTGGTGAAATAGCACAAAAATCTATCTTACCTGTTTGGGTATTAATGTTGGGTGGTGCAGGTATTGTTGCAGGCTTATTAATGTATGGTCGCCGAGTAATGGCAACCATAGGTAAAAATATTACTGAGCTCACACCAAGTCGTGGCTTTGCTGCAACACTTGCAGCTGCAACGACCGTTGTATTTGCGTCAGGAACAGGCTTGCCGATTTCAACCACACATACCTTAGTGGGTGCGGTGTTAGGTGTAGGTTTAGCGCGAGGCATTGGTGCTCTTAACTTAAATGTTGTGCGGACTATTTTTCTTTCCTGGATTGTCACGTTACCTGCCGGTGCATTGATGTCAATCTTCTTCTTCTTTACCCTAAAAGGTATTTTTAGTTAAACTAAATTTGTAGGTTGGCCTTCAGGCCAACGCGGTGCTGGCAAATATGCCAACGTTAATTTGTGATGTACTTTTTTATGACGAAGCGTCGGCCTAAAGACCGACCTGCAAAACTGTTTGAATCCTACCCGTTTATTAGTTATTTGAATTTGAGGCCAATTAAGCCATGAAAGACCTTTTCGACTTTGGTAAAAAAATTGATGACTATGCGGTGATGGGTAATCCTATATCGCATAGTAAATCACCCTCTATACACACTCTCTTCGCAGAACAAACAGATCAGTCTATTTTATATACCGCCATTCATGTTGATGTTGAAGGCTTTAAACAAGCCGTTGGTAATTTTACCGCAGCGGGTGGCAAAGGTTTAAACATTACCGTGCCATTTAAACAAGAAGCATGGGCGCTCGTTACAGAACGCAGCGAACGTGCTGAACGCGCCGGTGCAGTGAACACCATTAAAATTGAAGATGAAGAATTGTTTGGTGACAACACAGATGGTATTGGCTTAGTGAATGACTTAACGGTTAATCATTCTATTGAGTTAAAAGGAAAAGCTATCTTACTCATGGGTGCCGGTGGTGCAGCGCGCGGTGTACTCATTCCATTGCTAAAGCAAAATCCTGCATCCCTCTTTATCGCCAACCGTACCCCTGATAAAGCAAAAGATCTTGCGGATGACTTTGCAGATGCAGGTAATACTCGCGGCGGTGGTTATGATGCAATAGCAGGGTTAAAATTTGATGTCGTGATCAATGCCACCGCTGCAAGCCTGCAAGGTGACTTACCCCCGTTAGCGGAAACATTATTAAATGATAATGCCAGTTGTTATGACATGATGTACAGCGCAAAACCAACACCCTTTATGCGCTGGGCAAAAGAACATAACGCGGCGAAGGTGTTAGATGGCTTAGGCATGTTAGTTGAACAAGCTGCCGAATCATTTTATATCTGGCGTGGTGTTAAGCCAGAAACACAAGCTGTGATTGAAAAATTAAAAAAAGAGCTACAAGCTTGATTTTATATTTGTGGTTTATATAATCTCAATAGTGCTAGGGGAAGTCTAGGGCCTGACCCTGACGGATCCCCACGAAATTTAGCATTACCGGTCATTGCGAGGAAGTACTGAAAAACATGTGTTTTTGAGTACTGACGTGGCAATCTCAAGCTTATAACGCTTCAGTATGAGATTGCTTCGGTCATTTTATTTCCTCGCAATGACGAGATTTTATTCTAGTATTAATGCTTAATTTAATAAGTTGTTGTTTTTGATCGTTTTTTTATGAATATTCGTGGGGATACCTCAGGGCCTGACCCTGACAGATCTTTGTTATTACTTAACAAACTCAACCTTTTCTGAAATTGACTCAACCTTTCCGTGACTATCAGGGATTATGCTTGTTTTCTCATAAAATCCGATTAGTTTTGTTTTATTACATTTTGTTTCAGAACCGATCAAAACATAGAAAAGATGCTCTACGTTTTTCTCATCTGAAAACACAAAACTAAGAGCAGGATATGGCGAAAGTTTTGAATAAGTATACTCACTCTTAACTTCTTGCTTTATTTTTTCCCCAGAGATACTAAGAACTACTTTATTTTTAGTTAAGTGCACGGAGATGTTTTCGTTATTTGCTTTACCTTTCCAGTCACCATAATAAATACTTTTATCAACAGCAAAACTATATCCGCTAAACATAAATAGTAATGTAGCTAAAAACAGTGTTTTCATATTATTCCGCAGATTGAACATAATTATCAATTCCTTTAGCGAATTCCTGAATAAACTTCTCATTCTTTATAGCATCTGCATTATCAACATGTTTAATATTCCCACACTCTACAAGTACAGCAGGAACTCTAGTATTTCGCGTTACATAATGATTAGCAGTTTTAACAACGGTCTTAGTAAAACCTCGGGGTGTAATCGCATCAACTATACTTTCTGCAAATTTTTTACCTTCTTTACTAGAACGGCTACCCTTAAACCAATAATAAGCAGAGAATCGATTTTTTAAAGCTGTAAATGAATCAAGGTGAATAGAGATAAAATAATCAGCATTTTTATTATGTGCCAGATCAACCCGCCAGGCTAAATGCTTCTGTTTTGCTGTAACATCAGCCTTTCGGGTGTATACAATATTATAGCCATACTTCTTTTCGAGCTCAGAACCCAACTCTGCAGATACTTCTGCTGTGTAATCCTTCTCATGTTTACCATCTGAACCCAATGCACCCGGATCAACAGTATTCCATTTGTTATAAGTAGCGCCATGTCCTGGATCCAGAACAATAGTTATTTTTTTTATTGGATTTATTCGGTTCACTCATATTAATTCCTTTTATTTTACTATCCGTATTTAACCTACTTACATACTAACAAATGTTGCCTACCACTAAAATACGTTTATTTGACTAAATTCTCAGTTCTACCCATTTCTTTTAACTTTAACAAGCACTAATACATTTTGTACCATGATTAATTGCTATGTTTTTTCCATTCAGTGGTAGATGCGTTGGTTGAATAAAGGTATCCATCCGTAACCCGCTTATCACTTATAATTCATTGTTAAGTTATCGATAATTAAAATAATAACTTTTTAGTTAAGAAAAAAATCGCAACTAAAATAACGGAACCGAGCATTTTATCCATGGTTTTGGCTGAGAATTTAAACGATCCCATATAAGAACCTAAAGCGCCACCCACTAAAACTGCGATGATTAAAGGAATATAGTTTGTTACGTCAATGGAGTTGTATTGTAAACGGGACAATAGTCCGGCAAAGGAATTAAGCCAGATAAAAATAGCACCACAGGCGGCGGCTTCTTTTTCTGAACCTAAGCCTAAAATAATAATTAAAGGGACAAGGTAAATACCTCCACCAATGCCAACAATGCCGGCAATTAATCCGAGTAGCGAACCGGCGATGAGTGAGAGTATTATTTTTTCTTTTTGCGTGAAGTTAAAATTGATCGTCACATTTTTCCAAAAATAGATTCGTGCTGCGACAAAAATGAGAGAGACTAAAAGAACCCAGTAAAATATTTCGGTAGGCAGCTTTAATGCACCACCAACAAATGCCAGGGGTATCGATGTAATTAAAAATGGCAGTATGAGTTTTATATTGGCATGTTTGTTTATAATAAAATTATAGCTGCCTATAGATGTCACTAATAGATTAAGTGACAAAGAAATCATGGGGATTGTTAAGGTACTAATTCCAAAGATTGCCATTAAAGCTATGTAGGATGATCCACCGCCAAGTCCAACTGATGAATATATGAAGGCAACAATAAAAAAAAGAGCAGCAAGAAAATAGGGGGATGTAAGTATAATGTCCATTTTAATAATTATTTATGATTAGTTAAGATTATATAATCGATACCTTCTTTATAATCTCTTTTAGTTAAAGGGTTGCTGCTGCAGTATTTAGCAAATTCAAAGTCGATAAAACGATAGAACAAGTGAGCATCACGATTCTGGTGAATACCCAGTCGTGTTGTTTGAATAATTTTATCTGGATTTATATTGTTATCCTCAACATAAAAATTATTTTTATCAAATTGTTTTTGATCCCATTCAGATACTTTTAGATCAAGTGATTTACATAATAATGTTTGACCGCCACAGAGTTTTTCGATTTTTCTTACAGAGCCATTTTTTGCCGGATTAATTTCCTGCATAATTTTTATATTTTTTTCAGGCGATAATGTATCTGTAAACGGAAAAGCTGCTTTGATTAAAACTGCATCACCCTTTTTACCACAGCTAATATTTAGAGAGTCATGTCCTCTGGCATAATACATATATATAGTACCGGCAGGCATAAACATCGCTTTGCGTTTATCGGTATATCCTAGAGAGGAGTGACTGGCTTTGTCGTTTAAATAGTAGGCTTCTGTTTCAATAATACGTGCCGCAAGCCAGTTATTTTTGTATTTTCTACGAATGATTTTACCCAGTAATGCTTGTGCTACATGGCAGGAATCATGCGAAAAGAAAGGAGTATTCAGCATTTTGCATTACTTATGCTGATCTTTAAGTTTTGAATAATTGATCGCAGAGTATTCGACCGATTTAATTTCTTCCTCAGTCAGTGCGCGTACTTTACGTGCCGGACTTCCCATCCAGAGATGGCCTGAATCGAGGTGTTTGTTGGGTGTGACTAAAGAACCTGCACCAACAATTGTGTTCGGTTCAATTACAACACCGTCCATAATCGTTGCACCCATACCGATTAAACATGAGTCGCCAATATGACAACCATGCAAAATAACACGGTGACCAACGGTGACGTTATTACCAATCTTTAAATCAAAACCACCGGGGTTATAAGTACCATCATGGGTAACGTGTAATACAGAGTTATCCTGAATATTGGTATTGTCGCCAATGACTATTGAGTTCACATCACCACGGATGACGGTCATTGGCCAGATAGAACAGTTTGCACCTATTTGCACGTTACCTAATACTAATGCCATTTCATCAACAAAGGCTGTTGCATGGATATCAGGTTGATGGTTTTTAAAGTTGCGTATTGCCATAGTGTTAACGCATGGTGACCAGTTCTTCAGAACTGGTTGGGTGAATGGCAACAACATTATCAAAATCTTTTTTCGTTGCACCCATTTTCATGGCAACACCAAAACCTTGCAACATTTCATCTGCACCTTTACCGATAATATGAAGACCAACGACTTTTTCGTCGCTTCCTACGCAAACAAGTTTCATTGCCGTTTGTTGTTTATGTTCAACCATGGCGTGGTACATGGCAGTAAAACGTGTTTGATAAACTTTAACTGCGTCACCATGTTCTTTGCGTGCCTGTTCTTCGGTTAAGCCCATCGTGCCAATCGGGGGGTGGCTAAACATCACAGTTGGAATATTGCTGTAGTCGAGTTTGCGATCGGGCATGTGATTAAATAAACGATCAGACAAACGGCGTGCTGCATTAATGGCAACCGGTGTAAGTTGTGCTTCACCAATGACATCACCGACAGCATAAATGTTTTTAACATTTGTCTCCTGAAATTCATTCGTGGGAATATAACCTTGTTCAGTATAGTTAATGCCGGCCGCATCCAGGTTTAGAGGTGCTGTATTGGGGGCACGACCAATAGCCCAAATCAAGGCATCAAGATTTTCCAGAACAATGCCACTCTGGCAATGAACGGTAAGTGTGCCGTCATCATTTTTGTCAATTCTTTCAACGTTAATGCGTGTCATCATGTTCACACCGGCATTTACCATATCTTCCATTAAGGTTTCGCGAAGCATCACATCAAAACTGCCAAGGAAGTGTTCGCGACGTAGTAACATAGAGACATCACTGCCTAAGCCGTTTAATACACCGGCAAGTTCAACCGCAATATAACCGGCACCCACAACCGCAACACGTTTAGGTTGTTGTTGCAGGGCAAAAAAGCCGTCAGAGGTAATGCCGTGTTCCGCACCGTCTACTTTAGGAACGATGGGGTAACCACCGGGAGAGATAACAATATGATCGGCAGTATATTGTGTGCCATCAACATCAATGGTTTTAGCATCAATAAATTTTGCTGTACCTTGCAGGTAGTCTATTTTTGAATCTTTAAGATAGTTACCATACCAGTCGGTAATACCTCTAATGTAACCTTCGCGTGCTGCAACAAGTTTTTTCCAGTTAAAGCCATTTACTTTTACATCAAAGCCATAGCCTTTGGCATCATCAAGTGCACCGGCAACCTCGGAGGCAAACCACATGACTTTTTTGGGTACGCAGCCAATGTTGACGCAAGTACCACCAACTGTTTTGTTTTCAATCACGGCCGTTTTTTTGCCGTATTCCGCAGCGCGTTCTGCTGCTGATAATCCACCGCTGCCGGCACCAATAGCTAAAAGATCATAATGTTGGCTCATAATATTCTCGTCAAGTCGTCTAAATGTAGTACCTGATGAAATATCAGGTTATGTTTTGCTGTTACCTTATTATAAAGGAATGTAGAATCTTCGCCTCTATAAATTAGTAAGAAGGTGTAAAAAATGGCGAATGATATTACTTTATCAGATCAATTAATTGACAATTTATACGGTGTAATTTGTCAGCATGATGAATCTGCAAAACAAAACATGATGGTGGCACTACAATATTTTGCTGCAGTTTCTGGATATATGTTGGGTGATTACCCTGGCTCGGATGAAGAGCGCGAAGAGCTAATCGATCAACTTGCGGCATTTACAAAAAATGTTTCAGGCGATCGTGGAAAAAGCCAAAAACAACAAGATCAGGTTGAACAGCAGCCCACGCCGACTGTGGCAGGAAAAAGCACAGCAACGGCTGATCCAGCGGTAGGAATTTGGAAGCCGGAGTAGCTTGAATATGTTAGTTTTCTCTTATTTATAAGCGAGTTATACACATAATATGTGAAAATAGTATATGTGATATTATTGGATTATCAATCAATATCACATATTATTTATATGGGTTTGAGCTAATAATTATTATAAATAGTAAGATATAAAACAGGGCTGTA
>Ga0316208_1001184_pt1 | contig 25834 bp, 28 predicted proteins | sample 3monopyrite_MG_FD_204944 | JGI IMG/M metagenome (GOLD analysis project Ga0316208, IMG submission 204944) | Microbial mat bacterial communities from mineral coupon in-situ incubated in ocean water Damariscotta River, Maine, United States -... | ecosystem: Environmental > Aquatic > Marine >... | reverse complement strand
CCAGCATGTAATCCTACAAAGTGTTTTGTTTTAATGTTATCTAATTCTATGTCTTTTTGACTAAAAGCAGTTGTGCTGAAGATACAAAGCACGAATAGTATGGCTATTTTGTTTTTCATATTTATATAACGTAATAAAGACTTAAAAAGTGTATTTAATTTAATTTTAAATTAATAATCATGGTTTTAACTTGCGTTCTTAACGCAGAAAAATATTTTAATTGTTTGTCAGTTAATTTTCGTTTAACAAATAAATTTTTAGCAGATTTTAAGTAGTTGTAGGCAATTAATCCAAAAGCAACAGTTGCAAATAAAACATAAGCTAACCCTAACCACATAGATGGATAAATTAAATAATAAAATACCCACATATAAGGTAAATTGATTAAAAAGAAAATTAAAAATCCCATTAAAAATTTAACACCACTCCAAAACACCCGTCTTTTAAATGATTTTTCAACAAATCGTTTAATCAATAAATAGGGGATTAAATTATGAATACAACCCATTATGAAAAATGGGAATCCAAAAATTAAAAACAGCCAATCTTTAAAAGTCGAAATTTTGCCATTTTCAGCAAACTCCTTTATCCAATTATCATCAATTTTATTTGTGTTTAATTTAGAAAAATAACTTTCTAATTTAGTTTTTAAATTTTGCCATTCTGGTTTGTCCTCACTGTATTCTGTATTAATTGTATTGGCTGTATTTTGAGAATATCGCCAACGTGATTCTAAACTTAATTTTCTATCGGCTTGTTGGTGTACCATTCCTTTTTTAGTGATACTTTGAATGTAGTCTAAAAAAGGAGTTAGTGTTGGCTCTTTTAAATAAGTTAATTGTTTTTGAAGTGCTTCTTGGATGTCTAAAGTCAATTTGTTAATTGCTTTTGCAGGACTTTCTTCATATAGATCTTTGTAATCTTTAACAAAAATCGGGTCAGAATTTGCAACAAAAACATCCGATCTAAATACACCAGGGTCAACATAATTAATACCACTCGCCACAATTTTTAAGTCCATATCCCAGTTCTCAATTTCCATTTTTCCAAATGCCATTCGTGCAGCTCCCTTTTTTAAGGGTTTTAAACTTCTCACAAAAATGTCATCAGTATAGCCTTCACCAAAAATCATAATCGACCTTTTACTGTCCAAAATTTCATATACTTTTTTAAAGACAGCTTTATTTTTTTCGGTAGAATCTGCACCATCTTCAGCACGTCTAAATATAGGTAATAAATGTGCTGCCCATAGTAAAGGTTTTATGGCAGGCTTAAAAATATCGCCACGTGTCATAAAAAATACAATAGGATTTTGTAATTCAGCTATCACCCATGGATCCATAAATGCGCTAGCATGGTTTACTACATTTATAGACTGGTCTTTGAATCTTTTTCGTGCGTTATAAGTTCCTGTTTTCCTAAAAAAAACACGTAATCCATAAAACATTATAACTTTAAAAAATGCGTAAAGCGGTCTCATTTTGATATTTTAATATTTTAACAGTTTGCAAGATAGTTATTCAAAATTCAAATAACAATTATCATTCAAACAAAAAAATGTACAACTACCAAAGGTAATTGCAGATAGTTAATTAATTCAATTTTAAGAGACTAAATTAACCCCCGTAAAGTTTTGAGGTGTAATTTGTTTTAATTCGTTTTTTAAATCGTCAGAAATGTTTAATTCAGCAATAAAAGCCTGAATACTATCTTTAGTTATGGCTGCATTGGTTCTAGTTAAACCTTTTAACATTTCGTACGGTTTGTCAAATCCTTCACGTCTCAAAACTGTTTGAATGGCTTCTGCTACAACCGCCCAATTGTTTTCTAAATCTTGGTTTAATTTGGCTTCATTTAACAATAGTTTTCCTAAACCTTTTAAAGTCGATTGAAAAGCAATTAAAGTATGCGCTATTGGTGTGCCAACGTTTCTTAACACAGTAGAATCAGTTAAATCTCTTTGTAATCTTGAAACAGGTAATTTAGCTGCTAAATGTTCAAAAATGGCATTGGCTAAACCTAAATTTCCTTCCGAATTTTCAAAATCAATAGGGTTTACTTTATGCGGCATTGCAGATGACCCAATTTCACCATCTTTTAATTTTTGTTTAAAATAGTCCATTGAAATGTAGGTCCACATGTCACGGTTTAAATCTAAAATAATGGTGTTGATACGTTTCATCCCATCAAATAAAGCAGCAATGTTATCATAATGCTCAATTTGTGTAGTCGTTTGACTTCTGTCTAACCCTAAAATTTCGTTTACAAAATTGTTTGCAAAATCAACCCAGTTTTCGTTAGGGAAAGCAACATAGTGCGCATTCAAATTTCCGGTAGCACCACCAAATTTAGCCGAAAAAGGAATAGTCATTAAACGGTCTTTTTGAATTTGTAAACGCTCGGCAAAAACCTGCATTTCTTTTCCTAAACGGGTAGGAGAGGCTGGTTGTCCGTGTGTCCGCGCCAACATAGGAATGTTAGACCAAGATTTAGAAAAATCAGTAATCATGTCATTTACTTCATTTAGCATAGGTAAATATTCAGCAATAACAGCCTCTTTTAACGACAACGGAATAGCAGTGTTGTTAATATCTTGAGAAGTTAAACCAAAATGAATGTATTCTTCAAATTTACTTAATCCAAGGTCGTTTAATTTTTCTTTTACCAAATATTCAACTGCTTTAACGTCATGGTTAGTAATTTGCTCAGTCGCTTTTACTTTAAGGGCATCCTCTTCAGTAAAATTTTCATATAAAGCACGTAAATCGTCAAATTTATCACTAGGAAAATCGACCATTAATCCAGCTCCTTTTTCAGCCATAGCAATAAAGTACTCCACTTCTACCAAAACACGGTATTTTATTAAGGCAAATTCCGAAAAATAATCCCCTAACTTTTCTACCTTACTTCTGTATCTACCATCAATTGGTGTAATAGCTGTTAACTCATTCATCTTGTTGATTTTTTAAAAATGCAAAGATACAATTTTAGTTAATAAGTTGTTTGGTTCAGTTGTGATATAGTTTTTGATTTGTTATTTGTAGTTTTAATATGGGGCTTACCCTATTAGGGGCAGGCTTTACACTAAAGTTTTTCATTAAAAATTAAGTGCTAAGGCAATTGTCAGACAGTTATTTGTATAAAGATTTACTAACCTGGAATAAAATTCAAAAAAGCGACAAAATTATAAAACTATTAAAAGCGTTAGCATTTCAGGTAGGTAGCCAAGTGTCTTATAACGAATTGGCTTTATTGGTTGGAATTGACAATAAAACAGTAGAATCTTACATTCAATTATTAGAACAAGCATTTATTGTGTTTAGATTGGTTACGTACAGCAAAAACTTACGTACAGATTAAAGAAAATCCGAAAAATATATTTTTACGACAATGGCATTAGAAATTCTTTAATTGCCAATTTTCAGTTGTTTGAATTAAGACAAGATAAGGGAGCCTTATGGGAAAATTTTTAATTTCAGAACGCATGAAAATGAACGCCTATAATAAGAGATGGGTAAACAGATATTTTTGGAGAACAAAAGCACAGCAAGAAGTAGATTATTTAGAAGAAACTGATGGCGAATTATATGGCTTTGAATTTAAGTGGAGCCCTAAAAGTAAAGGACGAATAACTAAAGCATTTACAAATGCATATCCTCATGCCATCACTAAAATTATTCACAACCAAAATTATTTAGATTTTGTATTACCACAAGGATTTTATGAGTGATACTTATATAGTTTTAGGTCTTTAAAAAATTACATTTGAAATAAAAAAATGAAAAATATATTTTTTATTTGACTTAAAAGTTTATTGTAATCGGTTTGTGAAATTACATTTGTAGTAAAATAAAATAGGCTAAAAATAAAATTACGCATATAAACAAGTTTAATCAGTTCATACCTTGCTATAACACCTTATTTTAATAAGATTATAACCAATATATTTCATCAAAATAATTGTCATAAACAAAGGTATCTTGAACTGATGTGTTGGTTAGTTAATACGTAAATTAAAAAAAGGAACAAAAAAAATGTATTGTAAACAAACAATACATTTTTATACTTGAAAAATTTAAGCTTTATTTTACCCAATTTTTTTCACCAAGTCAACAATTCGATTTGAATAACCAGCTTCATTATCGTACCAAGCTACTATTTTAATCATTTTTCCAATAATTGATGTTAATCTTGAATCAAAAGTTGAAGAATATGGACTTCCAATAATGTCAGAAGAAACTATAGGGTCAATTTCATAATATAAAATTCCTTTTAATTCGTTTTCTGAAGCGGTTTTAAAAGCCGAATTTATTTCATCTATCGTAATTTCATGATCCATAATAAAAGTCATGTCGGTTAATGACCCATCTGGAACAGGTACCCTTATACCACAACCCCCCATATGATCTTTTAATTCGGGGAATATTTTAGTAATGGCTTTTGCGGCACCTGTTGTTGTTGGTACAATAGATTCTGCTGCTGCTCTTGCACGTCTTAAATCAGAATGAGGTGCATCATGTAATTTTTGGTCAGAAGTGTAAGAATGAATAGTTGTGATATAGCAACTTTCAATTTTACCTAATTTTTTCATGACATGCACAAGCGGAGCTGCCGAGTTTGTAGTACAACTGGCGTTAGAAATAATGGTTTCTGTTCCGTCTAAAATTTCTTCATTAATTCCAATAACAACAGATTTTATGTCATCTGATTTTGGAGGTGCACTTAAAATAACTTTTTTAGCACCTGCTTTTAAGTGGAGTGATGCTGTGTCTGAAGTTCTAAAAATTCCAGTACATTCAATCACAATATCCACGCCCATTTCTCCCCAAGGAATTTCTTCTGGATTTTTAATGGCTGTCATTCTAATGTGATGACCATCAACGGTCATTCCGCTTTCATCTGCTGAAATTTCGCCATTGTATTTTCTGTGTACCGAATCGTATTTGAATAAATGTGCTAATGTTTTGTTGTCGGCCAAATCATTGATTGCAATAATGTTTATGTTTTTATCTTGTAATGCCATTCTGGTAAAATATCTTCCAATTCTACCAAAGCCGTTGATTCCTATATTAATTGCCATAGTTTGTCTGTTTTTAAATTTCGAACATTAAATATACACATAATCCTTTGGAAAAATTCAAATGCATTAAAAAAGATGATAGAATTTAGATTATTTAATCAATTCTTGTGCAAATTCGTTTAAATTAACACCGTTAAAATTACCTGAACTCATGAGCAATAAATTTGTGTCAGATAAATTTTCAGATTTTAATTGATGGATTAAGGTGTCAGAATCTGTAAAAACAGTCACATTGATTGATGCAAAAGCTAATTTTACTTGCTCGACCGTAATAGGAGGTAATTTTTTATGTGCCACAACTTTTGGACTAAAATATACATAAGCTTTATCGGCATTTTCCATACAGTTTTTATATTGTGGTAAAAACGCTTCTTGTAAAGAGGAGAATGTATGTAATTCCATGCAGGCAATTAATTTTCGGTTAGGAAACTGTGACTTAACAGCTTGAGTTGTAGCTTTCAATTTTGATGGCGAATGAGCAAAATCTTTATAAATAATTGTTTGATCATTTTTGGCAATAGTTTCAAGTCGTTTTGCAGCACCTTTGAATGATGCAATGGCTTCACAAAAATCAGCATTATAAACACCAATTTGGTTTAAAACTATTTTTGCGCCTAATAAATTTTGTAAATTATGTTCACCAAAAATGTGTAATGGATATTCTTTACTCCCGTTAAATAAAACAGTCTTACCGTCTTTTATTTTATAATCCGGAATATTGTATAAAAATTGAGTAATGTCATTTCTAATAATTCCACCCATTTTTTGAAGCTCTTTGTCTCCGGCATAATAAACAAGTGATCCGTTTGGTTCAATTTTATCGGTAAAAATTTTAAATTGTTCCACGTAATTTTCGAATGTAGGAAAAACATTAATGTGATCCCAAGCTATTCCTGTTATTAAAGCAATGTGGGGTGCATACCAATGAAATTTAGGTCTCAAGTCTAAAGGAGAAGATAAATATTCATCCCCTTCTAAAATAATATATTTAGCGTCAGTCAATTGAACCATGCAATCAAAACCGTCTAGTAAAGCTCCTACTAAAAAATCTGTTTCAATGTTCAATTTATCCATGACGTGTAAAATCATTGATGTAATAGTCGTTTTTCCATGACTACCACCAATAACAATACGAGTTTTATCTTTGGCTTGTTCAGCAATAAATTCAGGATATGAATATATTTTCAATCCTAATTCTTGTGCTTTTAACAATTCTGGATTGTCTTTTCGGGCATGCATCCCTAAAATAATAGCATCTAATTTATCTGAAATTGAATCGGTTTGCCAACCCATTGTTTGTGGCAAAATTCCTTCTTTTTCTAATCGACTTTTTGAAGGCTCAAATATTTCGTCATCAGAACCAGTCACATGATAACCTTTACGGTTAAGTGCTATAGCCAAATTGTGCATAGCGCTGCCACCAATTGCGATAAAATGTACATTCATGGGGTTATTTTTATGCTAAATTAATGTATAATAGTTTAGGTTGTTTGCTTAAACGATTGATTTTTCAACATTTAAAAGTTATCAATCTTATTCTTTTATAATAGTTACTTTAGTTTTTGGAGGATATTTAATTATTTTTAAAGTTTGATAGGTGGCAAAAAAAAGTAAAATAAAACCCGTTAAATACAGAATTCTGCGCCAATTGAATGTTTTTTTGTCTGCTAGTTCACAAATGTCACCAGGGCAATTTTGCAATTGTTTATTTAATTTTTTATAGAGTAAACACCCTAAACAAATCCCAAAAACGGATTCAACAAACATTAAAAATAAACACAGCCAACAAATACTTAGCCTGACTAATGATATAATATCAAAAATAATGTAAAAGGTCATAATTACACCTAGAATCAATCCTAAAAACCAAGCAAAATGTTTAGGTTTGGCTTCTACCCAGTCTGGTTTTTGATTACCAACAATTACCCCACCTAGTAACATATAAGGTGCATATTTTGGATTGATGACCACACGAATAAAAAACTCAATAATGAAAGTAATTGAGAATAATTCAGCCCAAAATATAGTGCGATAAATAAATACCGAAAACAAGCTTAACAAACCAAATAAAAACATGATTCCGGCACTGGCACGTGCATCACGTTCGTTAATCACACGGTAATTATACCCGTCAATTTTTTCGCCAAAATTATCAGACAATTTCATGTTAATAAATTTTATAGCCTAAATCTTTAATGGCATTTTTTATGCTCAAAACGTCTGTTTTAGTACTGTCAAATTCAATCACTAAATTGTTGTTTGAATGATCAGCTTTTGTTGTCACTACGCCTTCAATGTCTGATACGGTCTCCTCTAAAGTCACTTCACAGCCAACGCAAGTCATGCCATGAACTTCAAATGTTCGTTTTACAATATCTGACTGATTAATCACAATTTCTTTCATAGGTTCGTTTGACTGAGAACAAGATTGAAACCCGATAAACATCACAAGGGTAATTTTTAGTATTTGTTTCATGTTTTTTATTTTAATTAACAGCAAGACGAATCGCCACAACTCCCGTTTTCTTGAATTGGTGGGCAAGGTACAGTTCCGTATGAACAATACACACAACAGTCTCCTTCAAGTGGCTTTAATATTGTTTTACATTTTTCACATTCATAAAACCATGAACACGCATCTGTAGGCATGGTTTCTTCTTTTTTATGTCCACAATTAGGACATGTAATAGTGGATTGTAATTCTACTTTTTTACTCATTTTATTTTATTTATTTTGGTTGTTAAATACCCGGTTGAATTCACGGCTTTTTCTATGTCATCAATGTTTGTTTTGGTTTTATCAAACTCTATAATTGCATTTGCTTTATCGTAAGATGTGTTTGCATTTAATACACCTGGCAATTCTAAAACAGATTGATTGACATGATTTTGACAAGCATCACAAGTCATGCCCTCAATCTTTACTTCAATTTTCTCTAAATTTTCATCTTTAACAATTATGATGTTCTTAGTTTTGTTTGTTGGGTAAAAAATATGGGAATAATATGGGAAAGAAATGGAGATTGCAGCAAATAATGTAATTCCAATTAAAAATCCTCTTTTCTGATAAAATTTTGGTTTTTCAATGTCACATCCACAATCGTCTGCTTGTTTTGGTTTTAAATGCGTGTACCAAGCATATCCTATAGATAAAATGGCAAATCCTATTAAGTAGGGTCTAAATGGTTCTATCCAAGATAGGCTAGATGCACCGCCACTTATGCCTGCCACGGCAGCAATTACAGCAGGAATACAACAAGATGAAGCCGCAATGGCTGAAATAATGCCCGTAACAACAGCTCCATTTGATTTTTTTATTGATTTCATATTGCAATATTTAAAATTTGTAGATTTAGTAATTCCGTTAAAATAAGATCAATGTCGGGATGTATTGAATAAAAAATAGTTTGGTTTTCTTTTTGATTTATTAAAATGCCTCCCAATTTTAGTTTTTTGAGTTGTTGTGAAATGGCAGAAATTGAATAGCCTAAAATATCACTTAGGTCACAAACACAAACTGATTTTTCATTTTTTATAATATAAACAATGTTTAATCGCGTTTCATTACCTAATAGATTAAACAATTTAGCTTTTAATGTAAGGTATTCAGTTTGTGTTTTAACGGCTTCAATATTTCTATTAATCAAATCAACATCAGCACAACTTCTAACACATGTATCTCCCGATTTTATCATAATTAAGTATTTACTTAAATACAAATGTAAACTATTCTGTTGCTTATTTAAGCATTTACTTAATTAAAAAATGTTAAATGTCATTTAACTGACTAGGGAATTTTTGGAACATCAAAACCAGAATTGGGTAAATTGTTAATAAACTATAATATATATTTTTACTAAATCTGAATCTTTTTTTGCATATTTGAACAAAAACCTTAATAGTCAATGACAATTTATCCAATAAATACTGGGAATTTTAAATTAGATGGTGGTGCTATGTTTGGCGTTGTACCAAAAACATTATGGCAACGCACTAATCCTGCTGATGAAAATAATATGTGCAGTTGGAGTATGAGGTGTATGTTAATTGAAGATGGTAACCGGTTGATGTTAATTGATACAGGTATTGGAGATAAACAATCAGAAAAATTTTTCAGTTACTATTACATGTTTGGAGATGATAGTTTACAAAAAAGTATTGAAGCTTTAGGATTTGGATTAGATGATATTACTGATGTATTTTTAACACATTTACATTTTGATCATTGTGGGGGTGGTATTATAAGAGACGGAGAAAAGGGATTTAAGCCATTTTTTAAAAATGCGACTTATTGGAGTAATGAAAAACATTGGAATTGGGCAACAGTACCAAATCCTAGAGAAAAAGCGTCTTTTTTAAGTGAAAATATTTTACCGATACAAGAAAGTGGCCAACTTAAATTTATTGATAGAGTAGGTGATTACACTAAAAATGTGTTTAATAATATGGATGTCCTATTTGTGGACGGGCATACCGAAAGTCAAATGATACCTCACATAAAATATAAAGGTAAAACATTGGTTTTTATGGCTGATTTATTACCAAGTACGGGGCATATTCCTTTACCTTATGTTATGGGATACGACACAAGACCATTGATAACATTAGGCGAAAAAGCAAAGTTTTTAAACAAAGCAGCTAAAGAAGAGTTTGTGCTTTTTATGGAACATGATTACTACAATGAATGCTGTACACTTAAAATGACCGATAGAGGCGTGAGATTGAATGAAACCTTTTCGTTTAATGGACTTATATAAATTACTTAACTGCTATAACTTTTAATTATGAATAAATATTTAATTGAGATTCTTAAAATAAGAACATCCGTTATTCTTCCTGGATTAGGAGGATTTATGATTGCTAATTCTAAAACAGGCCAAATTATTATAAATAAACATCTAAAGTTTGATGATGGGATTTTAGCCAAATTTATTGCCCAAAAAGAAAGTATTGATAAAGTAGAGGCCAAAAATATGGTGTCTAAGTTTGTAAGAGAAATTGAAGCAGAGCTAGATAAAGGAGAGTCTTATGATATTTACCAATTTGGAAAAATTACTAAAGGAGAAAAAGGTGACTTTATTTTTGAGATGGATGAGTCTTTGAAAAAAACAGAATCTACACCCGCTGAAGCAATTCCAAAAGCAAAAATTGAGTCTAAAAAAGAAGATAAGATTGAAAATTCTTTTGTTCCACCAGTTAAAGATATAAAAGTAGAGCCAGTTAAAAAAGAGGAGAAAAAAGATGTGAAAACTGAATCATCTAAAAAAGATGACGTAAAAAACACATACACGCCGCCTGTAATTAAAGATGAGAAATCAACCACAAAGGAGCAGAAACCTACACCTAAAAAAGAATCTAAAGAGGAGATAGCTAAAGCAAAAAAAGAAGCAAAAGTATTAGCTGATGAGAAAAAAAATAAAGAAAAAGCATTAGCAGTAAAAAAGAAAAAAGGCGCAAAAGATTTAGCAACAAAAAAGAAAGCAGAAGCCAAAGAAAAGGCTGCTATATTAAAAAAAGAAAAAGCTGAGGCTAAAAAGAAAGGAAAAACAGTAGTTGTTTTGGATGAAAAGGGAAAACCTAAAAAGAAAAAAAGAAAAATAATTCCAATTATAATTATTTTGTTGCTTATTGGTGGACTTGGAACCGGAGGTTATTTGTATCAAGATAAAATAAAAGAAATGATTGGCTATACATCTGTAGCTGAACATAAATCAGGTGAAACAACAAAAGAGCATGAAGAACACCACTCAGATGATGAAACTATAGAAGAGTACATTGAAGAAGATAATGTTGATGTGTCAAATGAGATGGAAAGTGATTCGTTGAATGATGAGGTTAATAGTAATGAAGATTCAGTAAATACGGAAGAAGAAGTAATAACTGAAGATATAGTTGAAGAAGAAGTTGTAACTCCGGTTCAGGCTTCTATAAATGGAAGTTATCATATTATTGGAGGTGGATTTGGAGAGGAATCAAACGCCAATAGATATGCCGAAAAAAATGGAGGAACTGTTCTAGGAAAGTTTGATAATTTATATTTAGTTGCTTTAAAATCTTATGATTCAAGAGCAGATGCACAAGCCGATTTAAGTAATTTAAAAAGTGTGTCGTCAGGAGCTTGGATATTTAAGTATTCAAAATGATAATTAATTATTTCTTAGGCTCATAAAAATCTGAGTCCGATTCAGAAAAAAGTAAATAAAAAAAGCTGTTTGTTTTACAAACAGCTTTTTTATTTTAAAAAAATGAGATTATTTTTTCTCAGAATTTTCAGTTTTCTTTTTGTCGCAAGCTTTCTTTTTTGAACAACAAGATTTCTTTTTGTCACAAGACTTTTTAGTTGTCTTAGTTGTCGTTGTTTTCTTTTTTTCGTCATCTTGTGCTAAAGAAGTAGTTGAAACTCCAATAAAAGCAACTAATGCTAATCCTAATAATACTTTTTTCATGATGTTTAAATATTTTATTTACTGCAATTTAGTGATTATTTACCAATCTATAAAATATTTTAGAAAATTTTAACATTTAATAATTGTTATGCAAACACCAAAGTTTCTAAAAAATATATGATTGGTATCACATAAATAACAGCATCAAAACGGTCTAGTAGCCCACCATGACCGGGTAAAATTGTACCAGAATCTTTAATATTCAAACTACGTTTAAGCATGGATTCAACTAAATCACCTAAAGTTCCAAAAGTGGCTATAGTCATACCATAAATGGCATATTTTGTCATATTATCACCTGTGAAATATGCAATTAATAGCCCCGCTAATACGCTAAAAACAACACCTCCAATAAAGCCTTCCCAAGATTTTTTAGGAGAAATACGTTCAAAAAGTTTGTGTTTTCCAATTTTTCGGCCAATTAAATATGCAAATGTATCACTCGACCAAGTCAAAATAAAAATACTGAGTACAGGCCAATAATTATCGCTATTTAATCTCATTAAATTAATCAAAATAAATGGAATTATAATATAAACTATACCTAATATAGTAATACCCATATTTTGAAAGGGTGTTTTTTTACTTCTGAATAATTCTGCCAACCCAATCAAAGGAAACAACAAAACAAAAATGCCAATTAAAGTCGTTGTTATGATTTGTTCATGAATACTATATAGTCCAATCAAATAAATGATTGTACCTAAAATTAAGCCTTGACTAATATTAGGTTTTGAGTCAGAAGACTTGAATAGTCCGTAAAACTCATTTAAAGCAAGAATGGCAATTATTCCAAATAATAATTGAAAATACCATTCTCCTAAAATAATTGCACTAACAATAATAAGTACAAAAAAGAATCCTGTTATACCTCTAACCACAAAGTTATTCATTGTCTTTTTCAATTATATATTTAGCCTTTACAACATCATTAGGCATAACATAGAGTTCATAACAGCCAAAGGCATTATACATACTGTCCCTTTGGTTTAATACAGTCGATTCAATATTGTTTGCTTTTAATTTACCAACATAAAGATGAACCAAATACTGTTGGTCAGTAGAGAAAATTAAGGTTTTACTCTGTAATTTCGTTACTCTCTTCTGATTTTTCAGTTGTAGAAGTTGTTTTATCTTCTGTATTAGTTTCTTCATTCACTTCTGAATTTGTAAAAGCTTCTTCCTCCTCAATTATTTCTGAAGCAATGGGTGTTTCATCCTTGTCCCAAGTTCGTTTTCCAAAAATTTCAATTAAATTATCTTTAAAAATGACTTCATCTTCAAGTAATGCTTCTGCTAATTTAGTTAATTTATCTTTATTCTCAGTTAAGATTTTTACAGCTCTTACATATTGCTCTTCAATCATTTTAGTAACTTCTTCATCAATTAGTTCAGCGCGGGCTTCAGAATATGGCTTTGTAAAGTTTTGATTTCCTTGTGAATCATAATAACTAATGTTTCCTAATTTATCGCTCAAACCGTAAACAGAGACCATTGCATAAGCTTGTTTGGTAACTTTTTCTAGATCGCTTAAGGCTCCTGTCGATATTTTTCCAAAAATAATTTCCTCAGCAGCTCTACCACCTAAAGCCGAACACATTTCATCTAACAGCTGTTCTGTAGTTGTAATTTGTCTTTCTTCTGGTAAATACCAAGCTGCTCCTAATGATTTTCCTCTTGGTACAATCGTGACTTTGACTAAAGGGGATGCATGTTCTAATAGCCAAGATGTCGTAGCATGCCCTGCTTCATGAAAAGCAATTGTTTTCTTCTCATGCGGAGTTATAATTTTATTTTTCTTTTCTAGTCCGCCTACAATTCTATCAACAGCATCTAAAAAATCTTGTTTAGCAACCGATTTTTTCTTTTTTCGAGCTGCAATTAAAGCTGCTTCATTACAAAGGTTGGCTATGTCAGCTCCAGAAAAACCTGGTGTTTGTTTTGAAAGAAAATCAATATCCATTTCCTTTTCAAGTTTTAAAGGTTTTAAATGCACCATAAATATTTCTTTACGTTCATTTAAGTCTGGCATGTCAACATAAATTTGACGGTCAAATCGTCCAGCCCTCATTAAAGCAGAATCTAAAACATCAGCTCTATTAGTTGCGGCTAAAATAATAACTCCAGAATTTGTACCAAAACCATCCATTTCGGTCAAAAGTTGGTTTAAAGTATTTTCCCTTTCATCATTTGATCCCATTTGGGCATTCTTACCTCTAGCTCTACCAATGGCATCTATTTCATCAATAAAAATAATTGAAGGTGCTTTTTCTTTGGCTTGTTTAAATAAATCTCGAACTCTACTTGCTCCAACACCAACAAACATTTCAACAAAGTCTGAACCTGACATTGAAAAGAATGGCACCTTAGCTTCACCAGCAACAGCTTTTGCTAATAAAGTTTTACCTGTTCCGGGAGGGCCAACTAGTAACGCACCTTTAGGTATTTTAGCGCCTAATTCAGTATATTTTTTTGGGTGTTTTAAAAAATCAACAATTTCTTCAATTTCTTCTTTTGCGCCTTCTAATCCAGCAACATCATTAAAAGTTGTGTTTGTTCCTTTTCCTTTTTCAAAAACTTTTGCTTTAGATTTTCCAATACTGAATATTCCTCCACCACTGCCTCCGGTTCCACCACCTCCCATGCGGCGCATCATAAATATCCAAAAGAAAATCATAATAGCTGGAAATAATAACCAACTTAATGTTTCTCCAAACACATCATGACGTTCATCATAAGTAATCGAAAATTCATATTCTGAACCTTTTTCAATATTTTTAGTTTTAATGGCATCTAACTTATCACTAAAGTTATCATTACTTGGAGGTGTTGTAAAAACTAAATCAGGCACCTCACTCGCAAAAGCACTTTTTTGCTTAGGTTTTAAGTACTTAAATTTAACATCAAGATCTTTAACCGCGTCAATTTTATCCTCTTTTAAATAAATTTCACCCTCACCTGTGTTATTTATAATGACTAATTTTTCAATATAACCTTTGTCTGCTAATTTGTAAAAATCTTCAACATTTGCTTCAACTGAGTTTCCACTTGAAGACAATAGCATAGATCCAATAAGAACTACTGTTATGATGCCATAAATCCAATAAAAATTGAACTTTGGTTTTGGTGCAATGGGTTTTTTAGCCATGTTTAATCAATATTTGGTATGTTAGTTCTTTCGGCATCTGCCCAAAGTCCTTCAATGTTATAAAATTCTCTTGTTTCTCTATAAAAAACATGAACAACTACGTTTACATAGTCTAATAATATCCATTCAGAATTTGTAGAACCTTCATTGTGCCAAGGTTTTTCATTTATGTTTTTACGTGTAACTTTGTCAATTGAACTTGCGATTGAACTGACTTGCGTAGAAGAATCTCCGGTACAAATGATAAAATAGTCACAAACAGCATTATCAATAGTTGAAAGATTAAGTATCGTAATGTCTTTACCTTTTACTTCTTGTATTCCTTCAACAACCGAGTCAACTAAGCTCTTTATGTTAACTTCTTTCTCTGAAATGGTTTTAATCATATTAATTATAAAATTGAAGTAACAAAATTAGTCGTTTTGTTCCACATAAAAGCTAATAAATCATAATAATTGTTGATTTTTGTAATATGAATTTGAAACACTTCAATTTTAAGCAGATTAAATTAGATAAAATTGGGTCAACTAACAGCTATTTAATTGACTTAAATAATGAGATAAAACAAGGTTGTGGTACAATTGTACAGGCAGACTATCAATCTGAAGGTAAAGGTCAAAGGGGAAATGGTTGGATGGTTGAGCCATTGAAAAACCTAACATTTTCGGTTGTAGTGTATCCTAATGTTGAGTCTAAATATGCTTTTTATTTGAATATTATTGCATCTTTGTCTGTTCAAAAAACTTTAATTGATTTAAAAATAAAAAGTAAAATCAAATGGCCGAATGATATTTTGGTCGGAACTAAAAAAATTTCAGGGATTTTAATTGAAAATCAAATTAATGGTCACAAAATTTCACAATCGGTTATTGGTATAGGCTTAAATGTTAATCAAAAAGTGTTTAAAAATGTAAATGCTACATCTATTTTAAATGAAAGTGTTAAAATTGAAATGGATGATGTTTTAAGTAAGATATATGGCTACTTAGATTTTTATTACAATATTTTAATAGAGTCAAATTTTAAATTATTACTTAAATTGTATTATTCTCATTTATTTTTAATGGATGATTGGGGTGAATTTGAAGTAGATGGAAAACAGTTTAAAGCTAGGGTTTTGGGCGTGAATGAAAATGGATTTTTATGCTTAATGACTGAGGATTCTACACGAAAACATTTTGATTTAAAAGAGATTAAATTTTTATTTTGATTACACTTTTTTTAATTCGATAAAAGTGATAGCATTATTTTCTGTTTTTTTAAGCTTCACTGTTTGACTACTTAATTTTTGAATGGTGTATCTTGTTATGTTATTGTTGTCCAATGGATCAATAAATTCTAAAGCTTTACCGTAATTAGTAACACGATACAATTTTATGTCAGTAGTTGTTGTAAAGTCATTTGTCATGTCAATGGTTAATTGGCAATACTGATTTTGTTTTAATTTGCAATTATCAAAGTAATAATTAAATGACAATCCAATTTCAAGATAATCTGAAGTTTTTCCGTTTGATCTCACTTCATATCGTGTGGCTTTCCAATTTCCATCTAACTTTTTAACGGCATTTTGATTTTTATTACAAGCTGTAAAAACTAAAATAATTGCGAATAGACTTAAAAAATGTTTCATGGTTTGTTTTTTAGAATAAACCATCAAAAATCTTACCATTTTTTAATAAGAAGTTGGTTTTGAATGTTAATAATGACTTGACTTGCGATTTTACTTTGCGTTTGCAATAAAAAAGCATGTATGGTTGAAATAAGCGTGTTTCCTTCTTGTGGAATAAATGCCCAGCCTTTAATGCTATTTTTAGTGTAAATTAGGTTGTTCGTTAATACAATAGCATGATTGTATAAGCGGCCTTGATATCCATATCGTCTGCCGAGTTCAAAAATCAAATTGGAATCAAATTTTGTTGTTGTAGCTAAAAATGGATTATTTTGGATGAGTGTTTCGATTTGGGTAGGTAAAATATCAGTATTAAATTCAATATTAAACCTGGTACTGTGCATTAATTGACTCGGTGTTGTGATATCTGATGAAGTAATGTTGCAATCAATATGAATAGCCTTAAACAAATCTTTAATGTCAATAGCATGATGTGTTCCTGTTAAAAGGGATAAATGACGTGCCACCACATTTGCTGTAACTAATCGTTCATGGTTACCTAAATCTTCTGATCGTCTCACCACTACAAAATCGGCAATTTTTAGATTGGATAAATTTGAACCACATAAAGTTTGTAAAATATGAGCTGCACCATGGGTGTTACAAGATACAATTTGCACAAATTTTTGGTTTTTAATATGATCATTTTTTATACCACTCATAAAGGGTATTCCAAATCCTTTTTCGCTTCCTTGTGCGCAAGCACCAATTAGCTGAGGTAGATTTTGATAGCGTTTTTTGTTTTTTAAACCGACTCCATTAGCTGTTGTGTCAAAAATATAATCTACAGTAGTAATTAAATCATTAAAATTAGTGTCTGCAGATGTTTTAACAGTGATTCCTTTTTGAATTAAAAAGTTTAAGTCTGTTTGTCGCCAAGGTTGAGGCTTGTTTTTAAAAACAATAACTTCTGAAATGTTTAAGTCGGCTTTAAAATCAAAAAGTAAACAAGCTAAAGTTGTTCCAATATTACCGATTCCATTTACCAATACTTTCATTTTTTAATTTTGTTTTGGATTATTTTTTTAACATTATTTTTCCCTAAAAATAATGTGAAGCAAGTTAATGTTATTATTTTCAAATTCAGACTAAAACATTGGTGTTTTACATAATAATTATCCCAAAATAAAGTCATTTTTTTATGGCAAATAGGCGACAGTTGCCCTAGGCCGGTTAGTCCTGGCTTAATAGACCACCTTTGTTTATGGAAATTGGTGTTCCATTCAAGTCTGTCAATGTCAAATTGGGTAAGTGGGCGTGGCCCTATGAAGTTAATGTCGCCTTTAATGATGTTAATGAGTTGTGGAATTTCATCAATGCCTGTTTTGCGCAAAATACGTCCCAAAAATGTTATTTTTTGATGTTGCATGGTGCGGATTTTAGTAATTGTAAAAGGTTTTTGATTTAAACCAATCCGATTTTGATAAAATAATATTTTATCGCGTTCAAAAATTAAAATGAGTAAACTTACAATCAGGAGTAGCGGTGTGCTACAAATTAATAAAATAAATGCAGTAATTTTTGAGAATAACTTTGCCATTGACCTCTAAACTACAAAACTAATTAGAAATATGACCTAAAAAATGCTTAATTACAGTAAAAAGATTTAGTTGAATGTTCTGGGTAAGTAGAGCAAAAACCTAAAGTTCCAGTATGCTGCCCTGTACATAATTCTTCCATAGCGCCACTTGATAATTGTATGTTTTTAACACTCACAATGTGTCTGCTTGAAAAAAGACCTAAAGCTCCATCTTCTCCTTCATTATTAATGTTTGTGTATTGTGGTGTTGATTGGGTAATTCCTGAAGATGGTTGCGAAATTTCCATATACTTAGCAAATTCAGTATGTGCAATGGCAGTTACTAAATCTAATCCTAAAATTTGTCTTTTAATTACATTGTTGTCAACTGTTAAATTACCTTTAATGGTTGTGTAAAATTCTTCCCCACCAAAATTTATGGTTGCTGATGATGGACTTTCTGGTTTTTCTTGAATAACGTCTCCTTTTGACCAAGCAATTACCTTGTCACTTGTAGAACCATCAGCATAAGTTTCTCTATATCTAATGTCAATTTTTGTATTGTATAAAGCGCCATGTTTACCCTCTGTGTAACTTGAAATAAACGAACCGTAATTACCTGTAGATGTACTTGTAGCACTACCAAAACTAAATGTAAAACCCGGTGATGTTACAATGAAACTGAAACTAAAATTCTCAATTAATTGTGTTTGCGCATTAACGGCATATTTGCCTTCATCTAAAATAGCGCCAAAACCGTAAGTCATTGTTTGGTCTAAATCATTGGCGTAAAAAACATACACTTTTTGGTCTGGTGCATAAAATGTTCCGCTTTCTTTATTGGGGATTATTGTGTCATGTAATTGCCATTGTCTTAAAGTGTCTCCATTTGTATTTATTTCATAAACTTTAGCATCTACTTGGTCAAAATAACTTGAATCAGCAACTTGAGCAAATTCGTTATTGTCTCCCTCACCTAAAAAAGTACGTGTTATTTTAACAAAATGAATAGAATCATTTTGATCTAGTAAACCAAAAACAACAGGTGTTCGTTTATAAGGAGCGTTTAAACTAAAATCAGTACTACAAGATGTTAGTAAGATTAAACTTAGAATTGCAGCAAAAAATGAAAGTTTTTTCAACATAAAAAATAATTTTAGGCAAAGATAAGCATTATTCATTGAAAATGGATTGCCGTTAAATAAATAAGAATAACCGTTTAATTGGTTTGACTATTTATTTAGCTTGAGTATTATTTATTAATAAAACAATTCAAATACTGATAAAGTATTTGGCTCTCTATAGAATGTGTCAATTACAGTGGTTGTAATACCATTTTTAATTATTTGCATTTCATATACAATTCTTTCTGAAACTAAGTTTATTCCAGTACCGGAAGGAACATTATCATAACACCCTTCAAAATAGTCTTGATTATATGGTGACAACCAGTTACTCCAGTACCCAGAATTCATATCAATATGATTTGTTCTATACCTCATTTTATCATTTGAGTCAATACAATTAACGTTTTTGATGTGGGTATATGATTCTCCAAAAGGATATATATCAAATTGATATATATTAGTCTCATTCTTCTTTAAATAATCAAAATCACGGGTTTTGTTTAGGTAATACTCACCTTCTGGCACGTCCATAGCTGAATAATCAAAATAAATTTCGTAACTAAATTTTGAGTTTTTAATGGCATCAAATTCGTAAAAGGCTTTACCGTTAGCATCTGTTTCACCAGTATAAATTAACTCTTTTTTTTGGTTGGAACTTAAACCAAAACTAAATTTGTCTTTTACTTCATAAATTTTGTAGATTACACCAGGGAAGGTTGAATTATCAACTGGGTTTACACAAGTCAAGTCGACTGTAAGGGTGTCTGTTTTGCGTGATTTTTTACAGCTTATTAATAAGAGTGTAATTGTTAAAATGTATAGTTTTTTTTCATAATTAAACTATTTTAGCTTACACCAAAGGTATAGCATAAACTCAATATTAAATTATTGAATTGCGCAACTGTGTAGTTTATTTACGGAAAATACAAAAACAAAGTATCTTTAAAATTCTAAATGTCTTGCTTTTTTGTCTTCATAAATGTCGCCAATTTTAATTAAAATACCGGTTTCTTCTACGCCTCCAAAATCTGGGTTTTCGGCGGTTCCAAAAGATTTCATACTCGGAGACAATTGCATATAATTATTGATGAGTGGTGGGATTTTTTCATTCTTTTCTCTTACAAATTGTTGTAAAACTTTAAGCGCGGTTTTAAATTCTGTTGATTTTTCGTCAGCAGTTCTACCCTTTGGTAATTCAATCAAATTTAAGATTTCACTTTGTTGAATATCAGTATGAATTGGGTGAATAGGAGTCACCATTTTATCAGTGTCAGGAAACATAGTGTCCATAAATGCCAAAACTGCTTTTTTTACTTCTAAATTATAATTGGTGTACATGGTAACTTTACCAAAAAAATAATCAATATGAGGGTTTAACAAAACAACTGCTCCTAAACCATCCCATAAATTGTCTAGAGAAAATAGTCCTTTACGTGAATTTGCTGGTTGATACATGGGTTGAATCCATGACCGACCAAGTTCAATGGTTTTAGGTAAATATTCTGATACGAATTTAGAATTAAATTTAAAATAGTGTTTGGTTGATAGGTTAATCTCGTTTTCGTGAATAGCTGTTTTACAATCAATAAATCGGTAACCGCCAACAATTTCTTTATCTTCAGGTGACCATATAATTAATTGTTGGTAGCAATTTTCGCAAGTGTCTAATTCGTCAATGTCAATTGGGTTTCCTGTTCCACCACCAGCTGTAGCAAAGGTTAGTTCTCGTAGCCTTCCAATTTCCTGCATTACATTTGGAGAGTTATGGTGATTTACAATATAAACTTCATTTTTCAGCTTATTTGTGAGACGGACATAACGGTCGCTATTTAATTCTTTTTTAATTAAATTTCGGTTAACTTTTGGTAATATGTAATCTAAATTATGAATCATGTTAATCATTTAATGTATAGACTATGTTTTTAACGTAATTAGCCCATTCTTGATCGGATTTATTGTTGTCAAGTGTCGTGTAATTTATTGGCTCTCCTATGGTGATTGTGAACTTTTTATTTTGAAGTTTAAAAGTTTCATTTGCTAAATATAACATTTCAATATTGGCTTTTAGTCTTAGGAATTTTCGAACATTAGACAGTCTGTAAAAAAAAGGTGATAATTCACCACTAATATGAACGGGTATTATATTTTTATTGAATTTTTTAGCCCTTACAATGCATGTTTTTTTCCATTCTAAATCTCGGATCTCACCTTTACTTTTTCGGCTAACAAGTCCGGCAGGAAAAACAAATACAGCTTGTTCAGAGTCAAAGGTTTTACTTAAGTTAAGTAAGTCTGATTTGGAATTTGTACCGTGTTTATTTACGCCTACAAAAAGCCCACTGATATTTTTTAAATTTAATAAAATATCATTTACAACAAATTTAATATCTTTTCTTATTGGCGCAACTTCTTTAACAATTGCCAAAGCGTCTAGTCCACCAAGGGGGTGGTTGACCACAAAAATGGCGCCTCCTGTTTTTGGAATGTTTTCAGAACCAATAAGTTCAGTTTTATCATTAAATCGTTCTAAAATATCAACACAAAAATCATAATCGTAAATATTTTTATTTTCTTCTAAAATAGTATTGATTTCGTTTTGGTGTAAAATTCGTTTTAAATACCGCACAATAAATTTAGGAATCCATTTTTTTAGTTTTGGATTCTTTTGATCTATTATTTTGTCAATATCTATAAATTTATCACCCATTGAAACATAAAAAATGCGATTAGAATTTAAAATCTAATCGCATTTATATTTACTATTTTTTAATCTAAAAATTCGTATTTATAGTCAGTAGCAGGAACAAATGTTTCTTTAATTGTTCTTGGAGATACCCATCTGATTAAGTTAAGATAAGAACCTGCTTTATCATTGGTTCCAGAACCTCTTGCACCACCAAATGGTTGTTGTCCAACAACTGCTCCAGTTGGTTTGTCGTTTATGTAAAAGTTTCCCGCAGCATTTTCTAATTTCTTAGAAGCCAATGTAATGGCATATCTATCGGTAGAAAAAACAGCGCCAGTTAAAGCGTATTCAGACGTTTGGTCTAATAAATCTAAAGTAGCTTCAAATTCATTTTCGTCATAAACATAAATTGTCATTACAGGTCCAAAAATTTCTTCACACATGGTTCTAAATTTTGGATTAGTAGTCACAACAACAGTTGGTTCAACAAAATAACCTTTTGATTTGTCATAATTTCCCCCGCAAAGAATTGTAGCATCATTTTGAGACTTAACGTAATCAATATAGCCGGCTATTTTGTCAAAAGACACTTCAGATATTACGGCATTTATAAAGTTAGACGTATCCTCTGGCGATCCCATTTTAAAAGATTCAACTTGAGATTTTACAGTTGCTAAAATTTCATCAGATAAATTAGAAGGAATATAAGCTCTTGATGCAGCTGAACATTTTTGACCTTGAAACTCAAACGCTCCTCTTGAAATTCCTGTAGCTACTTCTTTAGCATTAGCTGATTTATGAGCAATAATAAAATCTTTTCCGCCTGTTTCACCAACAATTCTTGGGTATGATCGATATTTATCGATATTCATTCCAATTTCTTTCCATAAATGTTTAAATACACCTGTAGAACCTGTAAAATGTAGTCCTGCAAAATTCTTGTGGTCAAATACAACATCTCCAGCAACAGGACCATCAACAGTAATCATATTGATGACACCATCAGGTACACCTGCTTCTTTAAATAAATCCATTATAATCTGAGCAGAATAAACTTGAGTTTCAGCCGGTTTCCAAACAACAACATTTCCCATCATAGCAGGAGCAGCACATAAGTTGGCGGCAATAGATGTAAAGTTAAAAGGAGTAATTGCAAAAACAAATCCTTCAAGGGGTCTGTATTCGAGTCTGTTCCACATACCTGGATTTGATTGTGGTTGATCTTTATAAATTTGTTCCATATAAGCCACATTCATTCTAAAAAAGTCAATTAATTCACAAGAAGCATCAATTTCAGCTTGCATAACATTTTTAGATTGTGCAATCATGGTTGCAGCGTTCATTTTATCTCTATAGGGTCCTGCTAATAAATCAGCTGCACGTAAAAATATTGCAGCTCTGTGTTCCCAAGATGTAGCAGCCCATTCTGCGCGAGCAGCCAGTGCAGCATCAATTGCATCTTCAACATGTTGTTTTGTACCCATATTAAAATGACCAACAACTTTATTGTGATCGTGAGGAGGGTGCATTGAAACTTTATTTTCAGTTCGAATCTCTTTTCCATTAATATACATAGGTACATCAATTGGAGTTTGACTCATCATTTCTTTATATTTGGCAATTAAGCTTGCGCGTTCTGGACTGTTTTTACCATATCCTTTAACTGGCTCATTTGCCGGGATTGGTGAAGTATAAATTGCATGTGGCATAATTTCTTTTTTCTTAATTTACCACAAAAGTAACTAAAAAAAAATGAATAATTGCGTATCAAAAATCACAATAAAAAATTGAAATTTCTGATATTAGTTTAGTTTTGGTGTTGAAATCAGTTGAAATCTAGGAATAGAGACTTTAAAAATCTCATTTGTATCGATTCTAATAAATGAATAATAGCCGGTCATAAACCCAATTTCACTGTGAATATCGCAACCGCTAACATAAGTGTGCTTTTGACCTGGTTTTAAAATAGGCTGTTCACCAACAACTCCTTCACCTTTAACTTCACGTAAAGGGTTTAAAGAATCAAATATGTGCCAATGCCTTTTTAAGAGTTGAATGTCAAAATTATTTGTGTTTACAATCTCAACACGATAGTTAAAAAAGAAAATTGAATTTTCAGTGTTAGAAAGGTCTTTTCGATAGATACTTTCTACACTTATTTTAACGCCATATGATAGAGCTGTAATCATTGTAACAAATATAATGTTTTTATTTAACTTTAACTATTCTAAACTAATAAACGTAAAATGTCTTGTAATGGTTGGGTTCATTTATTAAATTTAATTTATCCATTTACATAATATTTTATAAATCAGCCGTTAAAGAAATGGTTAATAACTTTCTGTTCTTTATTTAAAAATAATTTAACCTACAATACAATTTTGTACTACCTTTGTGTCCCGTAGGTAAAAAAAAGCACATTAAAATGTCAAATTCAACAAAGTACATCTTTGTAACCGGCGGGGTTACTTCTTCTTTAGGAAAAGGAATTATTTCAGCATCTTTAGCAAAGTTATTACAAGCAAGAGGATATTCTGTGACCATTCAGAAGTTAGATCCATACATTAATATAGATCCGGGTACATTAAATCCTTATGAGCACGGAGAGTGTTTTGTTACAGATGATGGTGCCGAAACAGATTTAGATTTAGGTCATTATGAAAGATTCTTAAATGTGCCAACTTCACAAGCTAATAATGTTACTACAGGTAGGATATATCAATCAGTTATTAATAAAGAACGAAAAGGTGTATTTTTAGGTAAAACAGTTCAGGTTATTCCTCATATTACAGATGAAATAAAGGAGCGTATTCAGATTTTAGGCAAAAAAGGAACTTTTGATATTGTAATAACTGAAATAGGGGGGACAGTAGGTGATATTGAATCACTTCCTTATGTAGAATCTGTTCGTCAAATGATGTGGGAGTTTCCAGAAGATTGTTTAGTTATTCACTTAACTTTGGTGCCTTATTTAGCAGCTGCAGGAGAGTTAAAGACTAAACCTACTCAACATTCAGTAAAAGCATTATTAGAAGTTGGAGTTCAACCTGATATTTTAGTCTGTAGAACTGAGCATCATTTAGATAAAAATATTAGAAATAAAATTGCTAAATTTTGCAACGTCACTCCAAAATCGGTTATTGAGTCAATTGATGCACATTCAATTTATGAAGTGCCGTTATTAATGCAAGAGGAAGAGTTGGATAAATTAGTATTGGAGAAACTAAAATTAGTTTCAAAAGATGCACCTAATTTAGATAAATGGAAAGATTTTTTAAATCGTTTAGAACATCCAAAAACTGAAGTTAGTATTGGTTTAATTGGTAAGTATATAGAACTTAAAGATTCTTATAAATCTATCATTGAATCTTTTATTCATGCTGGAGCAGCCAATGAATGTAAAGTAAATGTAAAGTGGATTGGATCTGAAGAGTTAACAAACGATAATGTAGAGTCTAAACTGAGTGAATTAGATGGCATATTAGTTGCCCCAGGATTTGGTTCTAGAGGTATTTCAGGAAAAATCACAGCCGTTAAATTTGCGCGTGAAAATAAAGTGCCATTTTTAGGTATTTGCTTGGGAATGCAATGTGCAGTCATTGAATATGCACGTAATGTTTTAGGATGGAAAGATGCACATACAGCAGAAATTGATAAGGATTCAGGACATCCGGTAATTGATTTGATGGAAGAGCAAAAAACAGTCACAAACAAAGGAGGGACCATGCGCCTAGGGTCTTATAAATGTAAAATTTTAGCCGACACTAAATTGGCAAATGCATATAATCAAGAGGTGATAGATGAGCGTCACCGTCATAGATTTGAGTTCAATAATAAATATTTATCAGATTTTGAAAATTCAGGCATGATTGCGACAGGTAAAAATCCTGAAACTGGATTAGTTGAGGTTGTAGAAATACCTGAACATCCTTGGTTTGTTGGTGCACAATATCACCCAGAATATAAATCAACTGTGGCAAATCCACACCCATTATTTGTGGCATTTGTAAAGGCGGTTATTGATTGTAAAAATTGACTTAAATTATAGTAATTAATTTTTGTAGCTTTAAATACGTATATTTACGTAGAAGGAATATTGCATTTATCTCTATTTTCGTAAGCTTAATATAGTTAAAAGATAAAAAAAGTTAATTTAGTGA